>OCTA010000465.1_pt1 | contig 37242 bp, 31 predicted proteins | sample 1538991 | NCBI WGS metagenome assembly OCTA01 (sample SAMEA3539302, study PRJEB22396) | soil metagenome | biome: tundra; feature: field; material: soil | place: USA | collected 2010-05 | depth 0.15 m | reverse complement strand
GATTGGTCAGTGACTGGAGTTCAGACGTGTGCTCTTCCGATCTGGCTTCGCCTCGGAAGCTGTCGGCATGGGCCGGAGCACCTGCCCATGGGAAGAGAACTGCTCCACACCCATCCGGACCGCCCTTCTAGCGTCGGTGTACTTGGCAATGAGGTAGAGCACCAGACCCAACAGCACTGACAAGAACCACAACAATGCCCAAATCGGTGAGGGGAGGCCCCATGGGGTTCGCCCCGTCGCCTTCCGGGTCCGTTCCGACAGGCGATACCCGATACCTGCCCAGATGAAGCCGAGTACGGCCAGAACTACCAGCTCGGGTGTCGACGCATGAATCACCACCACGACTCTAGGTGGCTGCTGAAGTAGTCGCTTCCTCGATTCGCGAAATGCCGGCGCCTCTGCGAGTGTTTCGGGTATGGCACTCGGGTCGGAGCAGGTCCGAGGAGGTAGAATGAGCCTGTGCCCGCACTCCCCCATCTTCCCTGGTTGGATCGCCTCGACGGCTGGAGGCGCGAGCTCACTACGGAGATGGTGGCGCTCCCGTCGACGCTCCAACAATTCCGGGAAGGTGTGAGCAACTTCCAGCGCATCACCACCCGGCTGCTCGACGCTACCGACACGCTCGAACAGTTCACCAAGCTCTACATCGGTGGCCTGGCCGATACCCGCCGGCAGGTCGAAGAGGTCAATCGGGTGCTGAAGGAGCAGGTAGCATCTCCGGCCAGCGATCTGGTCCTCGGTGCGGTGAGCGAGTTGACCGATGTGTTGGCTTCCGTGGCCAGACTGAATCCCCTGTTGAGGCGCCCTCCATCAGCGGGTTCCGGCCAACCCCCGCCGACGCCGAACGACGACTGAGCTGAACCCAGCAGAGAAGGTTCAGCTTGTGGCGATCGTCACCGTGTGTGCACCGTGATCCTGTGCCAGCTGGGTGGGGATGTACGGGGCTCCGACCCACTTCTCCTGCGAGTGCAACTTCGTCATGTCGGCAAACCACGGCGAGCCCGGGGCAGTCGCTCGGGGGATGAGACGATGTGAACCAACTGGCATTCGTGGTCACTCTGGTGACGCTGGCGTCCAGGGATTCACTGTGCCGGCCTTGGTCGGGCGACTCGACCTTGTCAGTGAACCAGTGTCCGTGGCCACGGACAACCAACATGACCCGGGGCCGAGTGGAAAGCCCGCCAAGAGCTCATCGACGGTGTCCTGAAGGGAGTCGACCAGTTGGAAGAGGATGAGCAACTTTCAACGTCAGGAATCCACGTGCTCGGACTCGTTACCGAAACCACCGTCGGTTGACGTTGAGGGCCGATGGAAACTCCAGGGTCGCGCAGCGGAGCTGGAGTAGGAACAGCGAGCGCGTGCCTATCGCAGCGCGATTGACGCGCTGCTCGCCAACGCCAGCCCGTAGTCACCCGAGGGACACCCGGCCGCGCCTCAAAGGTGCCCGCCCGCAGCCGGCAGCGCGAATGACAAGGATCCATCGGCTTGGTCGATCGCGTCCGCACTTCGGGCAGCGGCGTCACCGCCGGCTCAAAGCTGGAACGCCTCCTTCCGGCGCTCGAGAACCAGGGCGTCAGTGGCTTTCTCGCGGATGTAGGTCAGAGCGGCGCTCGGCCCGCTGTCGACGGCCGAGCGGGGGGCTCGTTGTGCCCGGTTCCGCAGCGGCCGTGACCCCGGTGCCTCGCAACCCGGTCGCAGCCACCAAGCTGACCCTGTGCACCCTGGCCCGCCGCCACGAGGCCCTCACCGACGAGATGGACGAGCCCAGAGCCACCCTCGGCGAGCTCACGGCCCAGTCCGACCCCGCTCTTCGGGCGACCAAGGATGTTGGACCCGACGTCGCGACCATCCTGCTGGTCGCCGCCGGCGACAACCCCGACCGGCTTCTCAACGACCCCTCGGTCGCCGCCATGTGCGGGGTCTCGCCGATACAGGCCTCCTCGGGGAAGACCATCCGTCACCGGCTCCACCGCTCGGACAACCGGCAGGCGAACCGCGCCCTGTGGCGCATTGCCGGCGACCGGCTTCTCAACGACCCCGAGACCACGGCCTGCGCCGAACGACGCACCGTCGAGGGCAAGACCCGGCGTGAGATCGTGCGGTGCCTCAAACGCTACCTCGCACGGAAGGTCTTCCGGATCTCGAGACTCGACAAGCCCCCGACTTTGGCCGGGGCCTCGCCGACAAGTACGAGGCGTGGCTCAGAGCCCAGGAGGCCCCTTGACAACCATAGGGGCACCGGAAGCCAACCGGGGGAAGGCCGTCCCGAGTTGAACCAACGGGGCACAGGTGACCGGCTCGTTGCTTACGTGAACTCGGAGTTCATCGAGTTCTGTCTGCGGCCGTCTGCCGTTTGAGCCTCAGGGCCACATGTTGAGGGTGTCAGCGACACCCTCAACATGTGGCTTACACCAGTCAGTATCCACTGCAACCATTCTGGTCAGGAGCAGCATTCGGGTTACCCCAGTACTGCGTCGCGAATGCGACCGCTACCCGAATCTGTTGGTCAGGTGTGGCGTCGGCAGCGTCAGCCGGGTACCCAAAGCTGTTGAACTGGTTCCAGTTGGCATGGCTGAAGCCGAGGCCACCGCTGTATTCGGACCCCTCCACATTCCACGCTCCACCTTCTTCACACATGTTGACTTTGTCCCAAGCCGAACGTTGGTAGTCGGTGACACCGTCGCCAGTCGAGGCTGTGGCATGTGACGTGGCAGGTGCGGGCGCACTGTAGACCGTGCTTCCACCGAGCGAGCCATAGAACCCGGCCCCGCCGAAGGTGAAGATGCCGCCATCCGATGCGACCGTGAGATAGCCGCCCGTGGTCGATGCCATACCGATGATGGGCTTATTGAGGTGTTGGCCTCCCGTCGAGCCGTAGAATTCCGCCCCGCCGAAGTCGTAGATCGCCCCATCATTCGCGACCGTGCGGTAGCCCGTGCCTTTGGCGCTTATCCCGACGACTGGCGGTCCATTAGGGGCGTTCCCGGCAGACTTGGCATCCCCGAATGCGAATACCGAACCGTCGGCAGCAGTCTCCCAATACCCAAGGCCATCTGAAGTCGACACTAGGCCGACGACCGGACTGTTGGGAGTCATGGCACTGGCCGAACCTTGGAATTGGGCGTCACCGAAGGAAAAGACCCCGCCGTCGGATGCGACGAGCCAGTAGCCCCCACCGTCCGGGGTGGACTTCATGCTGACGATGGGCTGGTCCAGATGGATCGCTCCGGTGGACCCGTAGAAATGGGCATCACCGAAAGAGAAGATTCCGCCGTCACTGGCTACCTCCCAGTAGCCCCCACCGTCTGGGGTGGACTCCATTGCCACGATGGGTTGGTTCAGATGGATCGCTCCGGTGGACCCGTAGAATTGGGCATCACCGAAAGAGAAGATTCCGCCGTCAGAAGCACCCTCCCAGTATCCGTGACCGTCGGGAGTGGACGCTACGTCCACGATTGGTGCGTTGAGTACGACTCCGGCGCCCGAAGGGGGGGCTGCTGAGGCTGACGCAACATGACCATTCAGACCAGCGACAGCAGTGAGAACGGACACGGCAGTTGCAGTAGCCCCGACCTTCGCTCTCTTGCGAGTCTGTTTGAGTCGTGAGTGAGCGTGGACTTTGGGTGTATTGAGGTAACGAGCGTGGGCATGGCCCATAGGGGTAGACGAAAGCATGGTGGGTGACCTTTCCGTGGTCGGTCAGAGCCACTTCGCCTCGCGAAGGTGGTCCGACTCTCTTCTGGTTGGGTGGACCCCACATCAATGCATTCAATGCCCCAGCCGAGCACCGGAAAGGGTGGTACGGCCTGGCTATAAAAGCTGGGTGTGCTAGCGGGTTTATGTCCGGTAGTCAGTGGCGGTGGTTACGTCGCGGTCTCCTGGTCGGGTGGTCCGCACCAATCACCATTCGGCGATTAGATGAGGTGTTCCTCATATCTCTATGAGTGCGGGCCAACGGATACCCCCGCTTTCAGACCGGCTCATTCTACCAGTTCTGGACGGCATTTGCTGGTGATACTGCCTCTGGGACAGAAGACCGCCCCGGCACCTCTGGTGGGCGGTGCGAGTCTCGATCTCGCCATCGGGTGATAAACGACCAGGTCACAAAGGTCTTCGGAGTGCGTCGGAGTGCGTCGGAGTCACCGGACATGACGCCGCCGAACGACGCGCATGGCAAACGCCATCGCCGCGCGCGTCATAGATGTCAAGCGCACCGAAAACCACCACGGAGCGTGGTCACCGTGGCGCCCGTTTTGCGCGACGACTAAGCCTCGTTCGCCCGTAGTCACGCCAGGGACAACCGGCCGCGTCTCCTTCCGGCACTCGAGAACCAGGGCGTCAGTGGCCCACTCGCGGATGTAGGTCAGATGGCATGACCCCTTGACGTTCATGCTGACAGAAAGGGGGTACCGACGAATCTCGTCCAATGGTTGGAACCAGCCGTCTGTCTCCGATGGCTCGAAACATCGCTCGGTGGGGACGGAGGGATTCGAACCCTCACTGGAGGCGGTTTAAGCGCCCTGCCTCTACCGGTTGGGCTACGTCCCCGGAACTATGTCGAAATGCAAGAAGAAACTCAAGCACCTCAAAACGAGCACTCTAACTGGGAAATCGAAACGGTAGACGGGTGTGCTTGTCCGGGGCCGTCCGAATCTCATACCCAATCGACTCCCCTCCAGCACCGTTGCCTCACGATCGCCGAACCGCGTATGGCGGATTTCATCGGGCGTTGTCGGCTCGCCGGTAGGGCAGAAGAAACCCATCGGGTGGGATTCGCCCCGGGACCGGATACACGGGGCCCTCGCCGCCACTTCCTCGCTGGAACTATCGCCGGACTATCGCCGGGGCCAGCGCCTCGAGCTCGGCGTCACGGGGCCCCGATATCGAGCGCCACATCCCCTCGTTGCCGGGCCACGGGCCAAATACCATGGTCGCTCGCTGGTGCGATCCCCATGCCGGCCATTCTCCCGCGGTGTCATTGGACGGAGTCCCTGCTCGGGCGAATGCGGCCCACGATCGACGCATCCCCTCCGACAACTCGAATGCATCATCTCCTCCACCCGAGAACAGTTGCACGCTTGGGTTCTGGACGGTACCGAAGACAAACGGCATCTCGAGGCCGTGACACGAACCCAACATCCCCCCTAACGCGGCCGTCTCCCAGGTAAAGAGATAGACGTAGGTTCCGACTCCCGAATGAGCGACGGCGTCGTGGCTTTCGGCCAAGCCGACCGACGGCAATCGAAAGATGACGTCGCTTGCGATTGCCACCCACAGGTCGGGAGGTTGTACCGACTCACCCCGTCCGGCTCGAATGTCCCGGTACGCGGCGATCACCGCCGCTGCCTCGTTTGATGTCGGTGCCACCCGATCCATCCAACCGAGCAATCCATCATCATCGAGATTGGTGATCTGCGGAATCCCGACGGCGAAGAAGGCGGCCTCGTCGCGGTTGGTCCCGATCAACAGTGGGATGTCCGAAGCCGACCCTGCGGTAACGGCTTCTTCGGGAGTGATCTCCAACAACCCCCCGTCGACCGTCGGTAGGACCGGGAGCGGCAGCCCGTCTCCGACCCGCAAGGTCTTTCCCATCACGCCCAACGCTCGGACAAGATCATCGGCTGACACCTTTTCCATGGCGTCACGATTCATGGGAACACCAAGAAGTGCAGCCAGCGTCTCCGCCCGGTCGGCTGCCTGGTCGATGCCATGTGTGTAGGGAGGACCGCTCTCGATGATCGCCCGATGGAAGAGACCCTTTGCCGCTGGGACCCCGAGCAAAGCCGAAACGCTCATACCGCCGGCAGACTCACCGAAGATGGTCACGTTGCCCGGGTTGCCGCCGAAGGAGGCGATGTGGTCCCTGACCCAGATCAAGGCCGCCACCTGATCAGCGAGGCCCCAGTTGCCGGTTCCGGACCACGAGTCTCCGCCCAGCCACGGTTGCCCTGGGTCCGCCAATGCAGAATGAGCCAGGAAACCCAAGGCGCCCAATCGGTAGTTGATGGTCACCACCACCACATCACAGTCACGGGCCAGCACCCCTCCCCGATAGAGGCCGCCGGAACCAGAACCGGTGGTGAAGCCGCCACCGTGGATCCACACCATCACCGGACGCCGGGCGCCATCGATACCAGGGGTCCACACGTTGAGGTATAGGCAGTCTTCCGAGTGCCGTTCCGGCTCTGCGGCAAGGGACATCCCGGCCACCATCGGTGCCTGAGGGGCACTTGGCGAGAAAGCGTCACACTCCCTGATCCCAGCCCAGGACTCGCCCTCTACCGGAGGTCTCCACCGATGGTGGCCCTCCGGAGGCGCTGCATAAGGGATGCCAGAAAAGGACCACACGCCCTTGCGTTCCACCCCGCGAAGCCGACCACCTTGGACTTCGACGATGCCGTCCATGAGCCCTACCTCCACATTTGTGTAACGATCTGCAATGCAACCTAGAGCTTCCTGTCCACGGGATGAGGTTGCACATCCACCAAAGAAATCTCTTGGCACTTGGGACAGACGGGACTATTGTTTCTAAAGTGGCTGATGTGATTGTCGGACAATCAGCTGGTATGGAACACGCACCCCGGAAGCGTTCGTCCCGTAAGCGGCAGTTTGGGGTGACCATTGTCACCACGGCCATGGCGTTGGCGGCAAGCCTAGTGACCATGAGCACTGCCGGGGTTGCATCAGCAGCGCCAGGTACCTCGGGGAATAGCGCGACATCGAGCCAAACCCAGATCATCGCCACCCAAACCCAGATATCCACCATCGAGAATCAGATCGCGCAGCAACAAAAGACCCTCGATCAGGCCGATGAGGAGTACAACCAGTCAGTCGTCACTCTCACCACCACCCAGGCTTCGCTGCAAAGTACCGCCACCGTGCTCGACGCCTATAAGACAGAACTGACCGCCGATCGGGCCCGCCTCGAGGCCGACGCGATCAACTCGTACATCTCGAATGCCTCAACCGGCGCCATTGCCGACCTGTTTTCCGCTCCGGGAGACGCAAACGAGACTCGCGCTACCTACGACAAGGTCGCGGCGGGGGAAGTTATGCGTGACGTCAACGCCGTCAAGGACGGCCAGCGACTCGAGAAGAAAACCCAGACGACGCTGCTCGCTGAACAACAGGCCGAATCCAACCAGGTGGCGCGAGAAAGCCAGACCAAGCAGACAGCCACCCAGGCTGCGGGGCAGGCCGAGGCCACGTTGACGCAGGTGCAAGGCACACTGGCCCAGCAGATTGCCCAACAAGCGGCCGCCCAGGCCGTTGCTGCGGCCGCAGCTGCTGCGGCCGCGAAGACCCCCATCGCGGCTCAGACGGCTGCGGCCCAGGCCTCCCAGGCGGCACAGGTGGCGAGCTCTGTGGGGGGTGGTTCTGCCGCGGCCACCGCAGCCAACAATTCGGCCACCCAGGCGAACGAGTCTGCCGCCTCGAGTAGTTCTTCGGGCCCCGGGGCCGTGGCCAGCGGGGATGCGCCCCAGGCGGCGGGTCTGGCCGCTGTGCACGGTGCCATGAAGTACCTCGGCGTGCCCTATCAATGGGGAGGCGCCAGCAGTTCCGGCGTCGATTGCTCTGGCCTCACCATGCTGGCGTGGGCTCATGCCGGGGTCTCGATGGATCACTCGGCCGCCGACCAATATGCGTCCTTCCCGCACGTGAGCCTCTCGTCCCTGGAACCGGGTGACCTCATCTTCTATGACCTCGACGGCGCCGGTATCGACCATGTCGTGATGTACGTGGGGCCTGAACTCGATGGCAATTCCACACAGTACGGGTCGATGACCATCATCCAAGCCGCCCATACCGGAACCGTCGTCTCGTTCGATCCCGTCTGGTACAGCGGTCTGGTTGGCGCCGCCCGCCCGTAAGCCGCCCGTAAGCCGCCCGTAAGCCGCCCGTAAGCCGCCCTCAGGCCGGAACCGGTCATCCAACCGGGCACTAGCATCAACTCGTGACCTCGGACACCCCGGATACTTCCCGCACCCCCGAACGCAACCTTCGGAATACCAGGAACACTCGGTCCAGTGAGGCGGAGGTGATCCGCCAGTCCAACTCCAAAGGCTCCTCGTCACGATCAGCATCAGCCTCAGCGTCAGCCTCGGCAGAGACCCGATCCGGCAGAACACCGTCGTCCAACCTGCCGGTGGCGGTGCCTCGAATCGACAGCACGCCGGTCGGTGACCCCCGGCGGTCGGATGTGGACGAATGGGGGCGCTCCGAGCACCTTCGGTCCATCGCCCGCCGTCTCTACGGCCCGATGTACCGCCACTGGTTCCGGGTGGAATGGGAGGGGCTCGACAAGATCCCCATGACCGGAGGTGCCCTCCTGGTCGCCAACCACGCCGGGGCCATCCCTTCCGACGCGCCGGCCATCATGCACGGGATCGAGGAGGAACTGCATCGACCGGTCTATGGAATGGCCGACTACTTCTTCCGCAAAGTTCCCGTAGTGGGCACTCTGTGGTCGCGGACCGGCGGCGTTGCCGCCCATCCTGATAACGCCTACCGGCTCCTCCACGATCAGGGCCAACTCTCCCTGGTGTTTCCCGAAGGGACCAAAGGGCCATCCAAAAGCTACGCGGACCGATACCGACTCCGCCGGTTCGGCCGCGGCGGCTTCGTCGAGATTGCCATGCGTTCGGGCGTCCCGGTGATACCCATCGCGGTGGTCGGTGCCGAGGAGTCGATGCCCATCCTGTTCCGCATGAACGGCTTGGCCAAAGCCCTGAAGTTGCCTTACTTCCCGGTAACCGCCAACGATCTGGCCTTCGGCCCCCTTTTGGGGAAAGTGGCCTACTTCCCCGCCAAGATCAAGATCCGCGTGCTCGATCCTGTGACGTTCGACGTAGACCCGGGACTCGAGCGTTACTCCAAGAGCCGGGTCATGGACGAGGCCGAGCACATCAGAGCCATGCTCCAGGACACCCTCCATGACATGTTGCGCGAGCGCCGAAGCGTCTGGTTCGGCTGACAGTGGGACGACGCGTACTGATCACCGGCCTGGACACCTTCTGGGGAGGGCGCATGGCCCAGGCCCTCGAAGCCGATCCGAACGTGGAGATGATCCTCGGTTTGGGTACCGACGAACCGAAGGTGCCCCTCGAACGTACCGAATTCGTGCGAGCCGACCAGACATACTCCATCTTGAATCGGATCGTGAGGGCCACCCAGGTGGACACCATCGTCCACACTTTCCTCAAGACCAACTCGGCCGGAATCTCTAGCCGGGTGCTCCATGAGATCAACGTCATCGGAACGCTGAACCTGCTTGCCGCCGCCGGAGCACCGGGCACTTCCGTACGTCAGGTGGTGGTCAAATCATCCACCCATATCTATGGCGCCTCGGAGAAGGATCCGGCTTGGTTCCGGGAGGAGACCGGCCGCAATGCTCCGGTTCGTACTCAGCTGGAACGCTCGCTCATCGAAGTAGAAGCATTGGTGCGCGACTTCACCATGGACAATCCCCAGTTGGTCGTTTCGGTCCTGCGGTTTGCCCATGTCCTGGGTACCGACATCCTGACTCCGATCACCATTGATCTGCGTCGCCGACTACTCCCGTGCATCGCCGGGTTTGATCCGCTGGTCCAGTTTGTCGAAGAGGATGACGTGGTCCGTTCATTGGAGCACGTCACCCGTCACCGAATTCCGGGAATATTCAACGTGTCCGGCGCGGGCAAACTCCCATGGAGCGAAGTGGCCTCGATCGCCGGTGCGTTCCTGTTTCCACTCCCTCCGATCAACCCCCGCTCGTTCGCCACACCCTTTCGTCTTCTTGGGTTGATCCAGTTTCCGGCAGAGATGGAAACCCTGTTGCGTTTCGGACGAGGCGTCGATACCTCCCGCCTGACAGAGACCGGGTTCGCCTACCGTTACTCGAGTGCCGGAGCGGTCGAGAGCTTGGTCCGGGCCAACAATCTGCGCCGAGCGGTCGGGGACAATGAGCCGACCTACCGATACGAACAAGACGTGGAGCAGTTCTTCCAACATTCTCCAGCGGTGGTGCGGGGAATCGATGGCTGACGGCGTGAGCTGAGGACGCCGGCCGCTCACATACTTTTCCCGCGGTCGACCATATTCATCCGTCGCAACAGCTCCGGTAACGGCGGAAAAGCCTCAGTTCCGTGGGTCACGGCGGAACGTGACCCGGAGCCAGGTAGTCCCGATCACCCGGGCGTACTGCAACCCGAAGATGAAATTGCTACCCTTCTTGGATTGTCCCGACGCACGCGGATGCCAAATAGTGGGACGTTGCGCGATTCTCCATCCCCGGTGGGCCGCGATGATCACGACTTCTGCAGTCTGATACTGATCTTGGCGCAGGTACGGGGTGATGTCGCGGAGCAGTTCGGCACGGAATGCTCGGAATCCATTTGAGCTGTCCGTGATTTCCTGGTGTGTAATGGCGTTCAGGATCCGGGCGTAGACCCTGACTCCAGCCTGTCGAAACTGGTCGGTTGTGCGGTCGACCCCCAGTCGGCGTGAAGCGATGACAAAGTCGGCTTCATCGGCCACCAAAGGCTCGATGATGGTACTCACCTCCGACGGATCGTTTTGCCCATCGGCATCAAGAGTGACGACGAAGCATGCCCCGTGTGCCAAGGCAAGTTCATAACCGAGTCGGAGGGCGGCGCCCTGTCCGAGATTGACCGGAAGAACGCAAGTGAACACGCCGGCTTCGATTGCTACCCGATCAGTGCCGTCACTCCCCCCGTCGACAATCACCAATGTCGACACCTCGAGGTCGCCGGCCATGGTCGGCACTTCCTTCAAGACGTCCCCGAGGTTCGCCTGTTCTTCGTAGGCCGCGATCAACACGAGCACCGGTCCAAAGCTCGCCCCGGGGTGTCGTTCCGCGAAATCAGACCGAGCTGCGTTCAGTGCCAGTCGCTGCAGATCAGCTCGTCGTCTGGCCACGCGCCGTCCAACCACGTGGGTCATCAATTCGGGCTAATTCTCGACTGTCGCGCCGACCACTGACGGTGCCTCGCCGGGCAAGCGGAGCGTAACGTCGAGTTCCCCGTCGGTCGGAAGATGGCTGTTTGTACTTCTCCACTCGACTCTCGACTCAATCACTCCCGGGTCCACGTTCCCCTTGTGGCGATCTGCGACTTCGAGCAAGTGCCGGAGTACCGAGGGATCCAACAGGTGCGGCACCAGTCCGAGGTCGAGCAACTTGGTGTGGGCGGCGCGGTAGTAGTGCTCTTCCTGTTCCACCCTCGGGTCGGTGACGTGGGCGATGACCGCCTCGCCCGAGTATTGATCTGCCACCAGCGTTGCCATATCGCTCACGGAATGGGACTCGGTGAACTGGTTGAACACCCGGTACTCGCCGGTCTCGGCGGGATTGACCAGAGCCAGTTCCACGCACGCCAGCGTGTCGAGGATGTTGAGCACTCCCCGAGTTTGCCCTCCACTGCCGTAGACGGTCAACGGGTGGCCGGTCACCGCCTGTACGCAGAACCTATTGAGGACAGTTCCAAACACCCCGTCGTAGTCGAACCTGGTGGCAAGTTCAGGGTGCAGGCCCGTCTCTTCGGTCTCGTGCCCGTAGACGATCCCCTGATTGAGATCAGTAGCGCTCACGCCCCATGTCCGACAGGCGAACATGATGTTGTGGCTGTCATGAACCTTGGACAGGTGGTAGAAGGAACCAGGTTGTTTGGGGTAGGGAAGAATATCGGTCCGCCCGCGGTGGGTGATCTCGAGGAAACCTTCTTCAATATCGATATTGGGGGTCCCGTATTCACCCATGGTCCCCAACTTGACCAGATGGATGTTCCGGTCCTGCTCGGCGATGGCGTACAGCAGGTTCAAAGTACCCACCACGTTATTGACCTGGGTGTAAACCGCATGGCTTCGGTCGATCATCGAATACGGTGCCGAACGCTGTTCGGCAAAGTGAACCACCGCGTCGGGTCGGAAGGAAGCGAGGGTCTCTGAAGTGAATTGCGGGTCCGTGAGATCGCCGATGAACGTGTCGATGACCAGACCGGACATGTCCCGCCATCGACGAACCCGCTGGTGGAGATCGGCGATGGGGACGAGGCTGCTGACACCCAATTCTTTGTCGTACCGCCGTCTGGCAAAGTTGTCGACGACACCAACCTGGTGTCCTCGACGCGACAGGTAGAGGGCCGTCGGCCATCCCAGATAGCCATCGCCTCCAAGGACAAGTACCTTCACGCGTTCATTCTCCTCAGCGAGCCGGTTTCACCTCGCTATGAGCTCTCCCTGATATGGGGAGCGTGACCAATAGGTCTGGATGGGACAAGGATACCTTGGGATCAATGGTTCCCGAGCCCGAACAGAGCATTCTCTCAGTGAATTCCAAGGTTCAATCGACGTTCATTGCGTTTTCATCGACAATCGCACGTTCGATGCTTCCGGCCGAACCGTCAGCAGGAGTCCACCAATCTGCGAGAGGGTACCGCCCGACGATATGCCGGAGCCATGCAGCGTACGCCACCAGGACCACGACAAACGCCACCGAGATTGCGACTGTGCCGAACGGCGGATGCCATTTACCTCCAAAGGGACTCAACGGTCCGGCCAATCCGACAGTATACCGGCGCAGGGCATCGAAGAAGAGAGCCAGCTCAGAAATGACCAGGATCGCCGGAAAGATGACCGCGGCACGCCGGTGCGTCCGATCTGAGAGATATCCCTTGGCCACCGCTCCGGCGCCGACGATGGGTATCCCGGCAGCCAGGGGCAGCATGTAACGCCCCTGCCATACGAATCCCAAGTTCCGCGCGTTCGCCGCGTCGAACACAATTGGCAATCCCACGGTCAGCACCACCAGACAGACCAGTACCCCTACGAACAGCCTCCTGCCAAACAACAGACCAAATCCCAGAAGCATGAAGACCATGGCGATCCATCCGTAATACGTCACCGCCGGAGCCGACACATCGAGCCAGCCCAGTGCTCCGATCATTTCGCGGATGAATGCGTCGGACAAGCCGACGCCCGTCGATATCAGACTGGAGACGGGAGCATGTTTGGGCGGCACGGGAAGTGGCAATAGCGCCAGCGGGTCATAACGAATCAGCCACCACACGGTAAAGGCGCAGCTGGCCGCCAGTACTGCAACCCACAGCCTCGCCACTCGATCTCGGGACAGTTCAATGATCTTGTTCTTCCCGGCCAGGACGACAAGGGCGAGTGCAATGAGTAGCAGCCACAGGGGTGAAAGCCCCCGTACCTGGACGAGTACCGATGCAGAGATGCCGACGCGGGCCAACAACCTTCGGTCCGATACGATCGCGTGGTCGGATAACAAAGCAAACCCGGACGCCCACAGGCAAATGGCCGAACTCGCTTCCAACCCATTGGGGTTGATGGTTCCTGCCATGAACATCACCATCGGGGTAGCGGCGACAGCCACACCCCACACCAACAGTCGACATCTCTTGCAAGCGGCGGCCGATTCAAGCGCCGAAGCCAAAAACAGCGCCGACAGGAGACCGCTCACCAATCGCATGAGCCAGATTCCCGTGGATGACGGAAACACAAGACTGGGCAGTCCGACGATGGCGTAGTACAAGGGCTCGTACCGGCCGGCTGCGGTGGCTACCTTTACTTCCCGGGTGGACGTCCCGGGGGTCGGTGCGCAAGATGCTGGCACCGTTGGATGAGTTGCGAAACAGGTCGGGATAGCTGCCAATTTGGCGAAGACATCGGGGACGCGGACGGTGATCTGCGACGACGGACCCAACCGCGTAGGCCGAGCCGGTGTACCGAAGAACTCACCGCGAACAACCGCGACCGCCTTGATGGTGTGGGCGGGCTCGTCCGGTGAGGCCATCAACGGGGTCGACAGGCTCCACGCCTCGATCAACAGGAACAGAAGAGCGAAACTGGCCATCCATCGAAGTCGGCGACCTGGTGCCGGGGAAGCGATGGTGGCCGGCGATGCGATGACCGACGGTTCACCCAGGACGGGCCGGGAGCCTGCATGGCGGCCTCGTCGAAACAACATGAGCCCCAGGGCTGGCAATCGGACGCGCGACCACAACCCGGGCCTCTGCGAGCCTTCGGGCGCCACTGCCTCCTCCGCAGGTGTTACCGAGGCAGCAACAGCGACAACCTCCGACGGTGCTCTGTCGCGTTGTGGTTCCGTGGTGCGTTCGGGCTCCGTGGTGCGTGGTGGTTCCGCTAGCCGTTCGGGCTCCGCAGTGTCCGGTTCCTCGCCTCCGGCACTGGACCATGCCTCGGGAGACTGAGGCGGCGTGGCAGTGAGGATCCCGATCTCTTGGGCCAACTTGGTGTTCTTCTCGTTCAGCTGCGCCTGGCCCATCGAGAGCTGAAAGGTGAATGCGAAAAGAAACAGCACGGCGATGAGCAGAATCAAGTCAGGTGGATAGGCGATACCGACAAAACGGGCCGCCCGGTCGAGTAGATGAAACGGGAGGGTGGCACTCAAAAACACCATGACGAGACTGACACCCAGCCACAACATCCCCGTGTGCTCACTCAGTCGATGACGCCGGATGGCCCGCACCGAAAGGGCCAGAAACGCGATGCTCACGACGAGGGACAACCCGAAGAGCCTCATGCCACACTCCGGTGATCGGCGCTGCCAATGAGCAGGTCAACGATCACCCGGATCATGTAATACGCCGAGCGAAGCCCAGAAATGCTTGACCTGCCGTACTGGCGCTTCCCCATCTGTACCGGAACTTCTTCGATTCTCAGGCCGCTGCGGTACGCCAGGACAATGGTCCCGACCTCGGGAAAATCGGTGGGATAGTTCTCCGTGAACAGTTCGAGGCCCCGACGGCCGACTGCCCTGAAGCCGGAGGTTGTGTCAGTAAATGATCCCCCGGTCTTCCAGCGCACCAGCACTGCCAAGACCCGCATTCCGAATCGACGGCCAGACGGTGACTCGAAGGCACCCCGGCCAAGCCAACGCGAACCGACCGTCACGTCTGCCGTTCCGTCGATGAGGGGCTTCAGGAGGCGTGCTGCTTCTTTTGGGTCATGTTGTCCATCGCCATCAATCTGCATGGCGAAATCGAATCCGTGCCGCAACGCATATTGATATCCGGTCTGAACCGCGCCACCGATTCCCAAATTGATGGGAAGAGAGACGACGGCGGCGCCGGCCAGGTATGCCTGGATGGCGGTGTCGTCAGTGGAACCGTCATCTACCACCACAACGTGGGCGTCAGGCATCACCTTGTAGGCCGTTTTCACCACATCGAAAACGGATCTTCCTTCGTTGAATGCCGGAACGACGATACAGAGTTGGCGTCCCTGTTGCAGCGTGGTGGCATCAAGACCTAAGGCATTCATCGCCACCATGCCATCGGGAGGTATCCCTCTCGAGCCGAGTCGAGTGTTGTCGCCCGACCGGACGCGGCCTGTTCGGTACCAACTCCGTCTTCCCGTGGCAACCGCATCCGGTGAGACTAGTCCTCCAGCGATTTAGGGACGCGTTTACCTGGGTTTCGGTTGATCTGCGGAGGTCGGTCTGAACCTGGGTGATACGCCCGACCCGGCAGACTCGCCTGCTCACTCGCCTGAACGGAGGTGCGCCGCCTGAGTAGCCTGATTCGTCAAGCCAGCCTGATTCGCCAGGCCCGGCTGCCCAAGCCGGGGGTGACGCCGGCCAGTTCAGGCTTTCTTGAGCCAGTTGGTGAGTAATTCAGTCCGACGGTCGGCCCACTCCTCGGCGGTCATGGCGTAGCGGATGTGGTCCTCCCACTCGCCGTTGATCTCGAGGAATCCAAGCGCCACGCCCTCGACCCGAAGTCCCAGCTTCTCTACTACCCGCCGGCTCGAACTATTGCGAGGGATGATCGCCACTTCAATCCGGTGAAGACCGAGAGTCTCAAATGCGTATTGTAAGACGACGACGACAGCCTCAGGGATCAAACCCAACCCGGCCAAGTCCTGATCGATCCAGTAACCCACCGATCCGTTCTGGAACGGACCTCTCTGAATGGAAGAAAGGGTGATCTCTCCCGCGAAACGTCCCTCCACGAAGAGACCGAAGCCAAAGCCGGTACCGAGCTGACGTTCTCGTTCACGCATAAGGCAACGGCTGGCAAAGCTGGCAGCGTCTTCAGGCGCCAGCGGTGCGCCTTTGGGTCGCGGCTCCCAGGGAACCAACCACGAGCGACATCGGTCACGTACCTGGTACCAGGCCTCGTAATCCTTTTCGACCAGGGTGGCCAACCGAACCCTCCACCCTGGCAGCTCGAGGGATCGAACGAGCGAGGCCGAAGCGCGCGCGCTCAACGCTCGGCCATCTCGGGCATCTCGGGCATCTCGGCCATCCGCTCTGGCGCTGTCGCCGGCAAAAATGAGACAGCGATCCTGTGACCAATATGTCCGTGTTCAAACAACGCCACCGGCGCATCGTAGGCCTATACGCTGTGCCTCACGCCAAACCCAGTAGGGACAATCACTACTCGAGGTCATCGGAGACGAACACGCGGCATGCAGGTAGAGAACATGGCTCCGGTATTCACCTCTGTCCGTTTGCGGCTCATCCGAGAGCTGAATCGAAGATCACACGAGATTTTTCCGGTCGCATGCATCTTTGTGGCCGTGGTGGCTGCCAATCTTCCGGCCCTGCTTCACCTGGTCACCAGCAATCCCCTGAACATTGATGCGTATCTGTCCCCGGGCAAGAGCGCCTGGCTGCCGGGCCTACCGTACATCGATCCCAATTCGGGCTTCACCACCCAGGCACTGGGCCACCGGGCCGCCCTGGATTGGATCCACGGGCACATCCCGTGGTGGAACCCGTTCGAAGGTGTCGGGTCCCCACTTGCCGGGGAGATGCAGAGCGGTGCCTTCTTTCTTCCAACCTTCCTCCTGGTGTTCCACCAGGGGATGCTGTTTCTCCAAATCTTCCTCGAAACCACTACGGGTTGGGCGACCTACCTCCTGGCACGGAGACTCGGCGTCGGGCGAACATTCTCGATTGCCGGCGGCGTCGCCTTCGGAATGTGCGGAACCTACGCGTGGCTCTCCCATGCGCCAATCCGGCCGATCGTCCTGCTCCCCCTCTCGCTGTTGGGAGTGGAGCATGCGCTGGCAGCCGCCAGGGAACAGCGCCCCGGTGGATGGCGACTCCTGGGGGTCGCATTGGCATTTTCGATTTTGGCCGGATTCCCCGAGACCACCTTCATCGACGGGCTTTTCGTGGCGTGGTGGACGGTATTTCGACTTGCCGGCCCGGGCCGAGCCTGCTGGCGTCCCTTGGTCGCCAAACTGGCGGCCGGGATCCTCGTCGGGGTCGCATTGGCCGCTCCCCTGATTGTGGCGTTTGTCACCTATCTGCCCTCGGCGAGCCTGGGGGGGCACGGCCACGTCTTGGCCCACGCCGGGCTTCGCGCCACTGGTCTCTCCCAAGTCATCCTCCCCTACTCATTGGGCCCAATCTTCGGTTTCCAGGCTGCGGGAGGTGGTATCGACGTCATCTCCGGCCTGTGGGGAAGCGTCGGTGGCTATCTGTCAGCGACTCTCATTGCGGCCGCCCTGGTGGGCCTGGTCGGCCGGGACAACCGAATGTTGAGAGTGGGGCTCGGCGTATGGGCACTCCTCTGCCTGCTCCGCACCTACGATTTTCAGCCGGTGGTCCACCTGATGGCCGCCGTGCCGGCGATCAATGCCACCGCCTTTTTTCGCTACGCGAACCCATCCTGGGAGTTGGCGGTGGTGATCCTGGCGGTATTGGGCCTGGACGACATCGCCTGTCGCGTCACCAGACGAGGGGTGTTGGTGGGCAGCGCAGTCCTGACCGGGGCTATGGTGGCGTGGGCCGGCATGACGGCCTGGCCGGTCATGGCCCACGCCGGCACCACCACCCCGGGACACGGGAACCACCAGGTGTACGTGATCTGGAGCATGGCGTTCGCCGGGCTGGTCCTTGTTCTCCTGGTTGTCGGCGGGTGGCGGGCGGCACGGCGCTCCGGGGCAGCACCCTCACGACGTACCAAGCAGATCAGACGCAGGGGGCGCATCCTTGCTGCAACCGCGATCTGCGTGGAGTCCACCCTTCTCCTCGGCTTCACCTATGCGTCCGCTCCTCCGCCACCAACGTTGCATCTGGGGTCGGTCACCTGGCTTCAGGCTCACCTCGGTACCTACCGGTTCGCCACCCTGGGGCCGATACAGCCCAACTATGGCTCCTACTTCGGCATTGCCGAAGTCAACACCACCGATCTGCCCGAGCCCTCGGATTGGGTGATCTACGTCAACTCAGAACTCGATACCAACTCCCCCGCCCTGTTGTTCACGGGTGCCGCCATCATCGACCGCCAGGCCCAATCACCCGCCGCCGAATTCACATCGCATCTGGCCAACTTCGAAGCCGTCGGCGTGCGTTACATCGTCACCAACGCAAGTGGCGTTGACGTCTTCGGCGCCCGCTTTCCGACCGCTGGCACCGCCGCATGGCCCGGCGGCCCACGGGTTGTCTACCACGACAGTTTCGCCGAGATATGGGAGCTCCCAACCCCTGCGCCCCTCTTCTCCCTTGTCGCCGGGCCGCCGGAGAACTCCGTGAACACCACCTTCGTCGGGGCCGGATGTGCGGTCACCGGTCAAGGATGGGACCAGGCCACCGTCACCTGCTCCCGCCCATCCATGCTCATCAGACAGGTCCAGTTCATGCCCGGATGGTCGGCGGACGTCAACGGCAACCCCGTTGCAGTCAACAAGGTCCCGTTCGGGCCGACCGGGCTCTTTCAGGAGGTGTCGGTCCCCTCCGGAAGGTCGATCGTGCGATTCAACTTCCTGCCCCCCCATGAGACGGCCGCGATTCTGGTCGCCTTTCTCGCCGGGGTCGTACTGATCGGATCGTTCCCGCGCGTGCGGGGATATCGACCCCGCCGAAGCCGCCGAACCCACCGAACCTACGGACAACACTCCGCTCGTCGGGGCTGAGGGGGTCGAATTCGGAGGTCGAGGACCACGGCCCAGGGTTTGATCGCTGCCGTCCCGATCAGGCCGTCCCGATCAGGCCGTCTCCATGAGGCCGCCAACCAGCGAAAGCCACCTCTCGTCTTCGTCTGGTGGCCGAAGGGGGCAGTGCGGATCAAGCCGTCCGAGGTTTCGGTTGTAGAACGGGTCGTCCATACGCAACACCCCGATCCAACGGGCCAGAAACTGTTGGTAGTCGTGCTGATACCCCGAGAGCCCGCGGCTGACCGATTCATAGTGGATCAGTTTGGCGTGGGGAGTGTAGAGGACCCGATATCCCGCTCGCCTCAAGCGGATACAGTAATCGACGTCGTTGAAGCCGACGGCAAAGGTTTCGTCGAATCCATCGAGCTCCTCAAAGACCTCTCGTCGGACCAACATGCACGCCGCAGTCACCGCGCTGTATTCCCGAACGATGAGATCCCAGCCGAAGTACCCCATGTCCCCCGGGGGCATTCCGGCGAACAGATGCCCGGCGACACCGCCAAGGCCAAGGACTACACCCGCATGTTGCAATGCCCCATCGGGGTACAACAGACGAGCGCCCACCGCACCTACGTCGGGCCGCTGACCCAACTCGACCAGGGCATGAAGCCATCCTTCCGACGACGCCTCGATGTCGTTGTTGAGAAACAACAACATGTCGGTTTCGCAGGTCTTGGCGGCCATGTTGTTGATGGCCGACCAGTTGAACGGGCCGGGATACTCGAGAACCCGGGTGGCCGGCCGAGCTTCCAGCTGATGGCGGAGAGCTCGCGTCTCCGGTTCCGTGCTGCCGTTGTCGATCAGCACGACTTCGGTGATCGGATAGCCCGGCGCCACTTCCAACGAAGCGAGACACGCCACCGTCAGGGCTGCCTGGTCGCGAAACGGCATGATGATGCTGACTGTGGGAGATCCCTCGATCCGGCGCCGGACGTGATAAGCGCCCTGAAAGGGTCCTCCATCGACTGCGCCGTTGATTCCCTGGCGAATCACCGCATCCTCCACCGCTCGACGGCTTGCCAGGTGGGCCCACGGCTTGGCGTCGGAGTCACCGGCGGCAGAACCCGCCACCACCCGCCAGTGATAAAGGACCCTGGGGATGTGAACCACCCGACGCGCCTGCTCGGTCGCCCGCAGCATCAGATCAAAATCTTGGCTGCCGTCGAACTCGGGGCGGAAACCGCCAATGCGTTGTAGCAACTCATGACGGATGGCCGTGACGTGGCCCAGGTAGGGGAACGATAACAGCATGTCCGGATCCCAGTCGGGTTTGAAGTGGGGCTGGCAGGGACGATCCAACTCGTCGAGCTTGTCTTCGTCGGAGTAGATGACGTCAGCGTCGGCTTCGGTCAGCACCACGACGGCGATCTCCGCCAATGCCTCGAGGTCGAGCAGGTCATCGTGATCGAGAAGCACGATGAATTCACCCGTCGCCGCCGCCAGCGCCTTGTTGGTGGCCCGGGAAATTCCACCGTTCTGTTCGAGTGCCATCACTTTGATGCGGACGTCACCAGCCGCCATGTCTTCCATGGCTGCCGTCAACTCGGGATCACCGGAACCGTCATCACAGAGACAGAGCTCCCAGTGTTGGTACGTCTGGTCGATCACCGACTGCACACACTCACGGAAGTACCAGAGAGATGGTCGATAGACCGGAACCACCACGCTCAGCAAGGGCCCGTCGGTCGGGAGTTGCTGAACATCGACGCCCTCGGCGCGCTGCTGGTTGTGCAGGTGGATCCAGTGCCAATAGGCCGGAGCAACGAGTGCGGCATGGGGACCCCAGGGGTCAGGCACCTTTGTGCTGACCGCGGGAAGGGGCGCCGACTCGGTGAATTTGTCCGACATCCATCCAAGGGCTGCCACTAATTCCCCCTCCACCACCACTGATGCTGACTCGTCGCTCAGGGATCGGTGAGGGTCGGGTGTCGACATGGCGTTTGTTTGGTTCACGTGGAATGGGTTCGAGAGAGTCGTCGGTGGCTCTCCATCGCATTCCCCGAAGCAGCAGATTCACGAGGAGCCGGGGCCAATGTCAGGACCAGAAGGACCGCTCGAAGACCAGTACAGGGTACCATGAGCTCCCCCCACCCACATGGCCTGTCTCCGGCGACTTTCGACGGTGCCTGATCCCACCTGGGCCATTCCGGATAAGGCCGTGCACCACCAGGCATCGCCGGAGGGCGATGCCGAAAACGGGTACAATCCGCGTGCCGATCGGATGGAAGATCCACCAGCCATCCCTCGGGAACCACCGCCAGCCGACAGACTGCGACGTGACCGACCATCCGGTGAGTGCCACGCGTGATAGCCACGAAGGGAGGATCACAACGTGGGACAACCTGGGCTTGACCCAAAAGAGTTTCTCGAGCACCTGAAAGAAGAGCACCAGGTGCTCCGGTGGGAGCCTCTGCCTCCGGATCAATTCAACCCCTCCTCGGGGGGTGAGCAATCCCGCAGCGGGAGCTCTCTCGACTACCTCCATAAGCACTGGGCACTCCCCGACTCATTCAATCCTGCGGATGCCGGGGGCGGTCCAAAGGGCAGATTGGTCGGGCTGTTCGGGCGTCTGACCTACCGGGTTCTTGGGCGTTACCTCCATGAAGAGCGAGATCTCCTGGGCCATGTCGTCCGCATCAGCGAGGCCCTCGAACGTAGGTGTGACGCGCTGACATTACGGATGCAGGAAATGAATTTGGATATCGTGAGGCGTCAAGTCGCCGAAGCCGAGAACCAGGCACTCCTGGCCGCGTGGCTCCACGCTGAATCGCCGCGGACCACCAGCGGCGTTGCGTCCATTTCGTCCACCATCGCTCAGCGCAACAAGGCTGCTGCGGCTGTCCAGGCGGCAGCTGCGGCCAAAGAGGATTCTGACCGAAGCCGATGACGGTGGATCGACCATCTCAACGATCCTCCGGGACAAGGGCCAACCCTTCCGGCAACGTCGACGGTGATGGACCGGTAATCGCTGTTTTGGCGGACCAATGGGAGTCGAAGAGCGAGGAGGGTTGGGCGACCCGTCAGGTGGCGGGCGCCCTGGCATGCTCGGCTGACGTCCATGTGATCACGCCCCAGGGCATCGTGCCCTCCGAACGCGTCGACAGCGTGTTCACTGTGCACGAAACGGCAACACCAAGCTCACCGACGGCCGCTATACGTCGAGAACTCCTCATCGAGGCCATTTCGGATACCGGCGGGAGCGCCACCGGGCGACTCCTGCCCGAATACGGACGCTTGCTCGACCGGGATCTGCTCGACTGTTGGAGCGCCTCCTCGGACATTCTCGCCGGACTTCGTCCCGACATCGTGGTCATCGCCGGTCATCAACACCTTGGTGCGCTCGACGCTGTCGATCGAGTTGCTCCTGACGTACCCATTGTGCTGCTAGCTCTCGGTTCCGATCTGAACAGCTTGGCCTTCCCTCACTTTGACCGAATCTTCGATCGCTGCCAGGCCGTTCTCGCCATCACCGAGACCGAACGTCTCTCCATCGTCGAACATCATGGCGGCGCCGACCGGGTCCACCGCATCGGAGCCCCTCTGGCCGCCAATCCGAGCGCTCTCAACGAACCGAATACCTGGGTCGGAACGACCGACTATGTCTTTGTCATTTCGAGCACCAAGACTCACGCCGACGAGGAGGCTGTCGCACTCGCCCGGTTGCTCCGGCTGCGCTTCCCCGAGAACCCCGTGGGCATTTCTGCCACCGACGCCTTCAGTGTTTGGCATCAGGGACGGGTGGGACAGGGATGGCCGGTAGAGCGATCCAGCGATCTCTCCCGGCTGATGGCATGGGCACGGGTCGTCGTCGATCTCCGGCCCGGCCCCCTGTTCGGCCGGCGTTGCGTCGACTCCCTTCTGTACGGCACGCCGATCATCGTCCCGGGAAACTCACGGGCACGAGAGCACGCAGAACTGGGCCGGGGTGGGCTGTGGTTCGACACGCCCGGCGAACTCGTCTGGTGTGTCGAGGCAATGCTTGATCCTGAGGTCCGCTCCACCTTCAGTGCCCAGGGCAAGGCATACGCCGAAGACGCGTTCGGATCGACGGACGGGTTTATCGAACGGGTACTGGTTGCCACCGGGAAGGCCTGCTCCGACGGTGGTCAGGTCGGCATGGGCGGTCAGGTCGGCGGTGGCGCAACCAGCCTCCCCATTACCGCCTGAGTCTCTCGGCCGCGGTGTGGCGTGCCGCTCACTCCTCCAAGAGGACGGCGACCATGCCGTCGAGAATGTCGGCTTCCGATACCAGACACTCATCAATTCTGAAGCGTTCCATCACGGTGTTCAGGATCATGACACCACCGACCATGATGTCTTCCCGACCGCGGACCATGCCGGCACGGGTCAGCCGGGCAGCACGGTCCTCGGAAGCGAGGGTCCGATACCACCAGGACACTTGGTCAGCGGTCACTACCGAGTGGTGCACCAGATCTCGGTCGTAGGTCACCATCTGTTGCTGCAATGACGAGAGCGTGGTGACCGTGCCCGCCAACCCGACCAAACGATGAGCAGCCAAAAACCGGGGATGGGCGTCGATGGCCACTTCCAACGTGTCGGCCACCATCGCCTCTGCCGCGGCCAACTCCTCTGGAGACGGCGGGTCAGATCTCAGAAAGCGCTCGGACACCCTGACACAACCAATCTGCAGGGAAACTGCCTCCAAATCGGGATCATCGGGTCCCGACCCTGCCACCAACTCGGTCGATCCTCCCCCGATATCGACCACCAGAAACGGCCCGTCATCGGGATCGAGGTCTGCCACCGCTCCGGACATCGAAAGAGACCCTTCATCTCTTCCTGTCAGCAATTCGGGTGACACGCCGGTTGCTTCGGTGGCGGTCGCGAAGAACACGGACCCATTGGATGCATCGCGAGCGGCCGACGTGGCCACCAGACGCGCCCGAACCACGCCCAAGCGATCCATGACCTGCCGGAACTCCGAAAGGACCGCCACACAGCGGTCGATGGCAACTTCCGACAACAAGCCGGTGGCATCCACCCCTTCCCCCAGGCGGGTGATGCGCATCAATCGCTCGAGCGTCCGCCCGTGCTCGTCAACGACCAGCAAACGGGTCGAATTGGTGCCACAGTCGATGGCCGCCACCGGTCCACCCGAGTCCATGGGACCTTGCTACCACGCCCTCAGGAGGGGTGGAGTCCGATGCGCACCGCTGTCCACTCCCCAACCGGGTCGTCGGCCCCGGTCAACCACCAGGCCAGATGAGCGTGGAGGCATTTCACTCCTTGCCTGGTGCCACCGACACCCCCGGACGGCCGCGGTCCCTGGTGGTCCTTGGGTATCAGAGTGTCGCGTTCCGCCGCGTAGCGGGCATGGGCGTCGGCCACCCGTTCCTCGGGAATAGCCGCCTCGGCCTCCCGGACTCCCCCGGACGACTCAATTCTGCTGACGGCTTCGCGGAGCGCCGGGTCCACCAGCCAGTACCGGGTGGGCATGGGAGTCCCATCGTGAAGGAACGGAGCATTGGCGATGACCGCCGGCACGCCATTCTCGGCACGGACCACCACGTCGAAGGATCCGGCCGGTGGTCGGCCCAACAGTTCAGCTACCAGGGCGTCATCGTCGATGATCCGGGCCAGATCGTCTCCAGGGGTCTCATTTTGGGCAGTTTCGTCGGGCCCCCGACCGACCGGTCCGCCCGGTGACATCGAACTCACTTCCAGAATTCAAGAGTGGTGGTGACCCGATGCCAGAATCCCCCGGCGCTGGCTCCGCCGGACGTTCCGACCGACGATCCCGCCCGTTGAGCGGTCGTCGTCGAGCCCGAACCACCACTCGACGACGCCGAGCTTCCCGAACTTCCGGTGGTCCCGGACTGAGGGAGACCTGGGTCGGGCGACATGTTCGGCGCATCAGCCGGAGCAACCAGGGGTTGGTTTCCGGGATCTCCCGCCGGAGCACCACCGGCGGCGGTAGCGGTACCTCCTGTGGGCGGCAACACGTTGAACAGTGTCTGCCCCGGGAAGACCAATTGATAGTCCTGGCGGGCAAACCGTTCGATCTCTGCCTGCGAGTTCAGCTGCTTCTGCTGTTGGGCCAGAAGTTGGTTCTGGTGTTGCAGCCTCTGCAACTGTGCGCTTGTCGATGACAACTGTCCGTGTTGCCTCAGCAGAGCCGCTGCCGGAAAACTGGTTCCCACCACTACAAGAGCGATCACGACCGCGATGGCGACCGGCAGGCGACGACTGTTGGCGCGAGGCCGGGCGCTGGCATTCCTGGGCCCAGGCGACGCCGCCTGTCGCTTGGGCACGGACTGACGCGAGGTTGTGGTCTGTCGCTTGTTGGCCGCAGGTCGGGGGCGCGCCACCGGGCGTCTGGCCTCGGCAGACTTGGTGGGCCTGGCCGAGCTGCTCTTCGCCCGCCCCGAAGCCGCCGCCTTCGAGCCGCGAGTCGCGGTCACCGAGGGCTTCTTCGTCCCGGCGTGGGCACGGCTGCTCACCGAGAGGTACCCCGCGATGCCAACGCATCGGCCCCGCGGAATGCGGCCGACTCGCCCAGCATCTCTTCGATCCGGAGCAGTTGATTGTACTTCGCCACCCGTTCGGACCGTGTCGGAGCCCCGGTCTTGATCTGCCCACAATTGGTGGCCACGGCCAGGTCGGCGATGGTGGCGTCCTCGGTTTCACCCGACCGATGTGACACCACACACGCGTAAGCGGATCGATTGGCCAGCGACATCGTCCCGAGGGTCTCCGTCAACGAGCCGATCTGATTGAGCTTGATCAGCACCGCATTGGCGATTCCGGCGTCGATGCCCCGTCGCACTCGCTCCTCGTTGGTGACGAAGATGTCGTCGCCGACCAATTGGATGCGATCTCCCATCGCGGAGGTCAGCGCCGCCCACCCGTCCCAGTCATCTTCGGCCATGCCGTCTTCGAGCGACACGATGGGATAGCGACCGACAAGATCCACCCAGTACGCCACCATCTCGTCGGGTGACAACGTGCGTCCTTCGCCAGCCAAGACGTAGGCACCGTCGCGATAGACCTCACTGGTGGCCGGATCCATGGCGATGGCGATGTCGGTACCGGGGGCACGCCCCGTCGATTCGATGGCCTGCACCAACACCTGCACCGCTTCTTCGTTCGAACCGAGGTTCGGAGCGAATCCCCCTTCGTCACCTACTGCGGTCGACAGTCCGCGCTCCTTCAACACCCCGGCCAGCGCGTGATACGTCTCGACTCCCCACCGGAGAGCCTCGGAGAAGGAGGCAGCTCCCACCGGCATGATCATGAACTCCTGAAAGTCGATGGAGTTGTCGGCGTGGACGCCCCCATTGACAACGTTCATCATCGGGACCGGCAGAACGTGGGCGTCAGAGCCACCCACATAGCGGAAGAGAGGCAGCCCAAGCTCATCGGCAGCGGCTTTGGCCGTCGCCAGCGACGCCCCGAGGATGGCGTTGGCTCCCAGTCGAGCCTTGTTCGGAGTCCCGTCAGCGTCGATCAGGGCCAGGTCGACCCCCCGTTGGTCGAGGGCGTCGGCGCCCTCGAGAATGGCGGAGATCTCGCCGTTCACATTGGCCACGGCCCGCTCCACGCCTTTGCCGCCGTAGCGGTCGCCACCGTCACGCAGTTCGACAACCTCGAACGTTCCGGTTGACGCCCCCGAAGGCACGATGGCGCGTCCCACCGCCCCCGAATCGAGGAGGACTTCGACCTCAACCGTGGGATTGCCCCGGGAGTCGAGAACCTCCCGACCGATGACCTGTTCGATGATGCTCACTGTGCCCTGTTGCTCCTGTTGGTCCTGTTGCTGATATGGGAAAAGTTATCACTCAGACCCTCTTGGACCAGGGCATTCGCTCAATAGCGGAGGATATGAACTACGCCGGACTCCATCCTCTGGAAACGATGGGACTAGCCGAGGGCTTCAACCGATGCCCGAAACGCTGCCGCTTTCGCTCGCAGCGCGCTCTCGGGATCGACACCCAATGCTCGGGCCACATTGACCAACGAGAAGAGAAGATCGCCGATTCTCTCCTCGTGGGTGGTCCCCGACTGCCCCGACTGCCCCGTCCTGCCGACTGCCCCGACTGCCCCGACTGCCCCGGCCGACCCGGCCGCGCCGGCCACCTCGGTCATCCCGATGGCCAGATGGTTCACCTCGTCGTCCAGTCCGGGTAGCTCCATTCCCACCGCCACCCCCTTGCGCTGCAACTTTGTCGCCAGGGCCAAGGCAGGAAGGGCAGCCGGAATGCCTTCGGTCACGCTCTTCCGGTTCTTCTCCGTCTTCTTCGACGCCTCCCAGTTGGCCGCAACCTGATCAGCCGTAGCCGCGTTGACGCCGCCGAACACGTGTGGATGACGGCCGACCAGTTTGTCGTGCACGCCTCGAGCCACGTCGGCCAAGGTGAACCGACCGGACTCAGCCGCCAGCGTGGAGTGGAAATAGACTTGGAAGAGCAGGTCGCCGAGTTCCTCTTCGAGGTGGGCCACGGCTCGCTCCTCGGCCTCGACACTGACCACTCCCACTCCCGCCCCACCGTCGTCGGGATTCAGCATCCGATCGACAGTCGCCAGATCGTCGATCGCCTCCAGCACTTCGTATGACTCCTCCATCAGGTGCCGTGCCAGGGATCCGTGGGTCTGCTGTCGATCCCAGGGGCAGCGCTCCCGCAGGGTGCGGGCCAACTCGTCGAGACGGACCAACTCGGAAGCCACCGGAGCAGCCAGGGAGGGGATCCACAACGATGTCAGGTGGTCGGGGTCAAACGTGCGATCGAGCTCGTCCCACGCCACCTCCCACACCTGTTCGTCATCGAGGCCGAGGTGGTAGAGCACGGTCACCAGCGCCCCTGACGGCAACTCTGCCGACAGTTTGATCTCGGACAGGATCGCCCGGGACCAACATTGGCCAACCAACAGGGGACCCCGTTCTCCCGCCGCCGAGGAGGCGAACGACTCGGCGTCGACGATCCGTACTCCAGTGGTCACGGGATCGACCCCAAGTCGGGTAAACGCCACATCGAGGAACGAGAGGGCCGGGTGTACGACCACCGTCACCTCACCCGAGACCACTGCGGCATCTTCTCGGAGCAGACAGACGGTTCGTTCGGCCACCACCGGTGAGCCGGGAACTGCATAGACCACCGTTCCACTGCGATGTGCCGCCGCCACCAGGTCGGCCACGATCGCCCGGTAGACATCGTCGAAGGTGGATTCCGACTCATAGCGGTCGTCAAACGACGTCGCACCGGGGAATGCGGCGGCGGCCGGATGCCGGGTGGTCCGCAGATACACGGTGCCGGCCCCGCTAATCAGCTTCCGGGTTTCCGCGGTGATCAGCTCGGGCCCGCCCGGGCCGAGGCCGACCACGTCGATACGCGGGGTGGGTGCAGACCCCGATGTCGCGACTGGGATGCCGTCGGTCACAATTGCGACTCCGGATCGAGGAGATCAGTTGCCACTGCTGGAGGTGGTCGGCGTGCTGCCAGACCCGGCGCCGGGCGCCACACTCGACCCCGGACCACCCGACTGACTGTTCACCGCGAGCGGGGTCTGCGGTTGACCGGATGCTGCTGCCAACAGGTACTGGGCCGGCGGCGCCACCGGTGCCACCACTCCTTGCCCCTTCCAGGCCCCGTACTGAGGATCGATCGACACGTGGGAGTGTCGCGCGTACGTCTGAATCTCCGTGGCGATCCGATTGCCATTGGCGGCCGTCTGCAGCAGTTGCTGAATCACGCCCGATCGAACGTCGGACAGGGACGCCACCTGTTGGCTGGTGATCTCGTAGATCTCCCATGCCCCGCTGCTCGTATCCTGAATCGGCCCGATCGGTGTGCCCACTGGCGCCGACTGGACTTGCAGTGCCTGTTCCACCTGGGACTGGGTGAACGAACATCCGAGGGCCCCACCGCTTGACGCCGTCTGGGTGTCGATTGAGTGCGCCTTGGCCACATCGCTGAACGCGGCCCCGGCATTGATCTGGACGACGTACTGGTTGGCGTGGTCCTGCGTGTCGGTCGCGATCCGGCTCACGCAATCGGCGGTGAAGAGCCCCCGATTGGCGGCGTAATAGCTCGAGATGGCCGCGTCCGAGATATCGGCGCCGTCGGCCAGCAACTTCTCGTCGACCGCATCGTTGGCAATGAGCGCATTGCGGATGGTCGCCGGAAGTGCTGCCATCACTTGATCCCCGGTGAGCGGCTGACCACTCGCCGCCACACAGTAGGAACCGGTGCCGGATTGGCTCGCCTGTTGGGCAGCGGCGCTGATCTCCCCATTGAGGGAGGCCACGAAGTTCTGTTGGGCCGTCTTCAGGTCGGAAGCCGAGACCTTCAGACCCTTCGATGCCGCCAACTGGAACGCCAACTCGTTCCCCACCGAGTTCTCGAGGATGGAGTCGGTGAACGCCATGTCGTAGGTGCCCGGACCCCCGGTTCCCTGAGTCTGGAACTGGGTGGTCTGCCCGGTCTCGGCCGTGAGCAGGCAGTGGCCCACCTGGGTGGAGTTGAACGAGCGGAGCTGATCGTTGAGAGCGCTCACCGAGATGGTCGCTCCGTTGATGGTGGCGGCCGGAGGTGTCACGTTGCACGCAGTCATCAATAGCCCTGCTGCCAGCACGATGACGGACAAGGTGAGGAGGCGCTTCACGGCGGCGATGCTACCGGCTCGTGGCCAGCGCAGGAATATCGGCCGGGGAACCACCGGCACCGTCGCCCTCCACCGGAGGGGTCGGCGGGGGAACCAACTCACGCAGGAGGTTGGCCACCACCGGGGCGTAGTCGGTGCCGGAGGCCGGCGGTGACAACGGAGCCAGCAGGCGATGGAAGTCGGCCTGGTACGTCGCCCCCGGCGCCAGCCGTCTCAGCCGCACCTCGGCCGACGCCGGAAGGGTCAATGGGGACAACTTGACCGATGCCCGCCCCGCCCCGGCTCCACCCCGTCCGCCGGCCCCGCCCCGATCGCTCGTTCCGCCCATGCCCCGCGGCAGCGTGACGGTGAGCTCGGTGATTCCCAGACGAAGGCACTCCACCCGGAGCCGGGCCACGTCGAGCAGCGCGGCGGCCGGTGCGGGCAACTGACCGAATCGGTCCTCCCACTCGGTGGCCACATCGGCGATCTCCGCCGCGGTGCGGAGGCCGGTGATCCGACGGTACGCCTCGAGCCGGACATCCTCGGCCTCGACATAGCTGGGAGGAAGGTGGGCAGCATCGGGCAGGTCGATCTTGAGGTCCACCGGTTGCGGTCGGGCCTCCCCTTTCAATTCGGCCACCGCCTCGGACACCATCTGGACGTACAGGTCGTAGCCGATGGCAGCGATGTGACCGGTCTGATCCCGGCCCAGCAGGTTCCCCGCCCCCCGGATCTGCAGGTCCCGCAGGGCAATTTTGAATCCCGAGCCCAACTCGGTGTGGTCGCCGATGGTGCGCAACCTCTCGTAGGCCTGTTCGGACAGCACCTTGTCCCGGGGATGGAAGAGATAGGCGTAGGCACGGCTTCCGGCCCGACCGACCCGACCCCGGAGCTGGTGCAACTGGCCGAGCCCCAACAGATCGGCCCGATCCACCACCAGGGTGTTCACGTTGGGCATGTCGATCCCCGACTCGATGATGGTGGTGCACACCAGCACGTCGTAGGCGCCTTCCCAAAAATCGAGCACAACCTGCTCCAGTGAGCCCTCGTCCATCTGGCCGTGGGCAACGGCCACCCGCGCTTCGGGTGCCATTCGCCGAACCCGGTCGGCCACCGCGTCGATATCCTGCACCCGGTTGTGCACGTAGAAGACCTGGCCCTCGCGGAGGAGCTCGCGCCGGATGGCTTCGGAGGCAGCCCCTTCCTCGTACTCGCCCACGTGAGTGAGAATCGGGCGACGGGCAGCCGGGGGGGTATTGACCATCGACAGGTCGCGAATGCCGGTCAACGCCATCTCCAGGGTGCGGGGGATCGGGCTGGCGGTGAGGGTGAGCACATCCACCCCGTCGGACATCGCCTTGATCGCCTCCTTGTGGGAGACGCCGAACCGCTGCTCCTCGTCCACGACGAGCAGGCCGAGTTTCTTGAAGGCGACGTCGCCACCCAACAGGCGGTGGGTCCCCACCACCACGTCCACCGAACCGTCAGCCAGCCCGGCGAGCACAGCTCGAGCCTGGGCATTGGTCAAGAAGCGGCTGAGTAATTCCACCTTGACGGGGAACTGCGCGTAGCGGTCGGTGAAGGTCTGGACATGCTGGCTGGCCAGCAGGGTGGTCGGCACCAGAATGGCGGACTGGAAGCCGTCCTGGGCCGCCTTGAAGACCGCCCGGATGGCCACCTCGGTTTTGCCGAAGCCCACGTCGCCACAGACCAACCGGTCCATGGGCTGAGGGCGCTCCATGTCGGCCTTCACGTCCTCGATGGCCCGGAGTTGGTCGGTGGTCTCGATGAACGGGAACAGGGATTCCAACTCCGCCTGCCACGGCGTGTCGGGCCCGAAGGCATGGCCTTCCACCTCGAGCCGGCGGCGGTAGAGAGCCACCAACTCCTCGGCGATCTCGTGGACCGCAGTCCGAGCCTTGGAACGGGCCTTCTGCCACTCCGACCCGCCCAGGCGGCTCACCTTCGGTGATTCTCCACCGGCATAGGGCGTCAACAGTTCGATCTGGTCGGTGGGGAGGTAGAGCTTGTCCGCTCCCCGGTATTCGAGCAGGAGGTAGTCGCGGGTCGCACCTCCCATCGACCGGGTCACCATGCCCCCGTACCTGGCCACCCCGTGCTGGCGATGAACCACGAAACTGCCGGGGGCCAGGTCATCGAAGAACCCGTCCACGGGACGGGCCCGGGTCCGGGCCTGGCGGTGGGGACGGCGGCGGCCGGTTACATCGGACTCGGCGAGAACGGCCACCTTGGCTCCGGGCAGAACAAAACCGCTGTCCACCGCGGCGACCACGATGCGGGCGCCGGGGGCGGCCAGATCCGAGCCGTCACCGGGCGGCACCACCGGGACGGTGAGTCCCTCCTCGGCCAAGATTCCGGCCAGCCGTTCGGCGCCGCCCAACGTCGAAGAGCACAGCACCACCGAATAGCCGGCCAGGGTCAGCGCGGATACCTGGCTCGCCAACTTGGCCCCGTCACCGAGAATCGGCTCCCATCCCCGGCTCTCCACCGCGGGGATATCCGGACCCTCGGCGGAAGGCACCAACGAGATCACCGCCGCTGAGGTCGAGGCCAGCAGCCGGTCATAGGGGACGTGCAGGCGCGGTGTGGCGGTCGCGGTGTCATGGGGCGTCTCCCCATCAGCATCGCCGGCATCGATCCTCAGGCCCCACGTGGACGCCAATGCGTCGGCCAACGCCGACTCCTCGTCGAGCAGCTCACCGGCCCGATCCCGCACCCGGCGAGGTTCGACCATTACCACCACGGCGTCGTCGCCGAGCAGGTCGGTGATCAGTTCGTCGCCGCTCGACAGCCACGGCAACCACGATTCCATCCCGTCGAAGAGCTCACCTTCGGCGATCCGCTCCCATTGGTGCCGTCCCCACGGGGCCGATCCCACCAGTCCGGCCGCGGCCCGCCGCATCGCCTCGTCGGAGATCAATTCGCGGCAGCCGAACAGCTCCACCGATGTCAGATCATCCATGGAACGTTGGTCGGCGACGTCGAACCGGGTCAGGCGGTCCACCTCGTCGCCCCACAGGTCGATGCGGATGGGATCATCGGCGGTGGACGGGAAGACGTCGACGATCCCACCCCGCACCGCCAGCTCGCCACGGTGCTCCACCAATGACTCTCTCCGGTAGCCCATGCCCACCAGCTGCACCACCAGGTCATCCACCGAGACCCGGTCCCCGTGGGAGATGACGACGGGTCGGGCCGCGGTCCTCCAGGGGCCGAGACGCTGCAGTACCGCCTTGATCGGCGCCACCACCACCTGGGGCCGTTGGGCGGCGGAGCCTCCTCCCAACTGCCACAGCAGTCGCAACCGACGGCCCATGGTCGATACGTCGGGACTCACCCGCTCGAAGGGAAGCGTCTCCCAGGCCGGAAAGACGTCAATGCCACCGGGACCGTCGGCACCACCGGGACCGTCGGGTCCACCGGGACCGTCGGGACCGTCCTGATCCGTCAGCGCCTCCAGGTCATGGGCCAGCTGGTCAGCCGCAACGCCGGTGGGGGTGACAACGAGCACCGGTCGCCGACTCCCCAATCTGATCAACCCGGCCAGAACGAATGCCTGAGCCGGTGTGGCTACCGCCAAGGTGGCCGTGGACGCGCCGATGACCCGCGTCAAGGCGGGTTCGTTGCGAAGCAGTGGGGGGAGCGAGCGGAGGCTCACCCGATCAGGGTACCGGGATCAGCAGAGTTCTCTGCATCCTCAACGGTGCCGAGGCTCCCAGCGGAACTTGCGGAGGCCGAAGACCAATGCCCCCACCGCCCAGATCAACATGATGAGGATGTCGCGGACCTGAAACCCCGAACCAGGGCCGTACTCAAACGCGCCCACCAGTCCCTTCACCAGGTGTCGTACCGGGAAGAAGGTGGCGATCTCGGACAACACCGACTCGTTGTTGATCGGGTAGAAGACCCCCGAGATGAATACGACGGGAAAGAAGGTTCCGTTGATCACCGCCGGGGCGGCCTCACCGTTGGGGACAATGGCTGTCACGGCCAGGCCAAGGGCGCAGAAAGTCAGGACACCTACCAACAGGGTGATCACCGCGGCGGCCAGATGGTAGGGAAAGTGCAGGTTGTACCCGACCATCCCGATCCCAACCACCAACAAGGTGATGAGGACCACATTGATGACGACACTGCCGATGATCCCGCCGACGTACGAGCCGATGGAAATCGGGGTGCCCCGAATCCGCTTCAACACTCCGGAGTCCCGACGGATACAGAGGGTGATCCCAAGGTTGGTATAACAAGCGGAGATCAGCCCAAAGACGAGCATGGTCACCACCAGGTACTGGTTATACCGGAGGGAAGAGTCGGCGATCTTCCCGCTTCCGGCCCCGGTCCCCACCACCAGCAAGAACACCACCGGAAACATGAAGGTGAACACCGCCGCCACCGGGTTTCGCCAATACGCCTTCTGTTCGTAGCGAACCTGGTCCTTGGCAATCAGGAGGTCGTTCATTCTTCGAGCTCTTCCAGCTCTTCCAGCTCTTCCAGCTCTTCCAGCTCATCCACTTCACCGGTGAGCGACAGGTAGACATCCTCGAGTGAGGGCCGCTTCACCGTCAAGTGCTCGAGCGTCTCGGCGCGGGCCACCGCCCAACCAGTGAGGTCATGAAGAAAGGTCGTGGCGTCCGGGAGGCTGAATTCGACCGCGTGGTGACGGACCCGCGGGCAGATACCGAGAGGGGTGGGCAGATCGTCCACCGTGACCCCGGACGGCAACGTGAATCTGACGGTCGTCTCCCCCCGGTCACGGCCGCCGAGAGTGTCCGGCGGGCCCGACGCCACAACCTTCCCGGCCACGATGACCGTGACCGAATTGGCGAGGGCCTGGGCCTCGTCCATGTAGTGGGTAGTGAGCACCACCGTGCGGCCTTCGGCACAGAGCCCGCGGACCAGGGCCCAGGATTCGCGTCGGGCCGACGGGTCGAATCCGGTGGTGGGCTCGTCGAGAAAGATGAGCTCAGGATCCCCGACCAGGGCCAGGCCCAGATCGAGCCGACGCTGCTGGCCTCCCGAGAGCGTCTTGATCCTTGCCCTTCGCTTGGCCTCCAGACCCACCAGATCGACCACTTCGCCCACCGGCCGAGGGTTCGAATAGAGGCCGGCGCGCTGGGTGATCGCCTCGGTCACGGTCAGAAAGGGGTCCACCGCACAGGCTTGGAGAACAATGCCGATCTTCGCTCGTAGCTCTCGGTCCCGGTGGGAGGGATCGGCTCCCAACACGGATATTTCGCCGCTGTCCCGATGGTGGAAGCCCTCGAGAATCTCGACTGTGGTGGTCTTTCCGGCTCCGTTGGGCCCGAGCAAGGCCAGAACCTCACCGCGTCGGACCTCAAAATCAATACCCCGTACCGCTTCAAAATTTCCATACGACTTGGTCAGTCCTTTGACCGAAATCACAATGTCAGGGTCATTTGCCACGAAAATCGATCGTAGCGCCTGGGCGCGTAATCCCCGAAATACGTTTGATTCGAGGACACAGGACCCAGAGCTTCTGTACACCGTCAGGGAGCGGTGTTGACCCGGTTCATAGCCAACTCGATGCCCTCGGACAGCACCGCCTCTACCGCCTCGGCGGCCTCGGTCACCGCCACGGCCAGAAGGTCCCTCTCGGCCGCTCCGGGCCGCTTGAGCACAAAGGCAGCGCCCGATTGACGACCCGGGGGCTTGCCGATACCGATGCGAACCCGAAGGTAGTCATTCGTCCTCAGATGATTCTCGATCGACTTGAGTCCGTTGTGACCAGCATTTCCGCCACCTGCCTTGAGTTTCACCCGGGCGGGGGGGAGGTCGAGTTCATCATGGACGACGATCAGCCGAGTGGCGACGGCATCGGGCGCCACGCCGGCCCGCCGCAACAGCTCGGTGACAGCCAACCCCGACTCGTTCATGTAGATCGACGGGGTGGCCAACAGCACCCGTCGGCCACCGATGTGCACCAGACATGCCTGTGAGTGAAGTCCCTTTTCCGGCCGGAGTCGGCCACCGTGGCGCCCAGCCAGAAGCGTGACGGTGTCAGCCCCCACATTGTGACGGGTGCCCGCGAACTCGGGACCCGGGTTTCCCAGGCCTACCACCAACAGCTCAGCAGGAGAGCCGGTCCGGGGACCGAGACGGGCTGTCCCTTTGCGGCTGCGGAGCAGGATTTACTCCTCGGTGGGCTCGGCGGAGGCAGCCGCTCCACCAGCACCGACACCGGAGTCGCCGACGACTTCCGCGGCCAACGCTGCCTGGGCCGCTTCTTCCTCCGCGGTGACCTGGACCCTCGGAGGTTGTCCGGCCACCACCGTGGCACCAGGATCGGTCTCGACCTCCACCCCGGGAGGAGTGACGATGTCGGACACGTGGAGCGAAGCACCGATGATCAGATCAGTGATGTCGATGTCCACCGACGGGGGGATGTCGGCCGGCTTGGCCTTCACGGCCAGGGTGAAGAGCTGCTGGTCCACGATGCCGTCACCGTGCTGAACCTCAATGGCCTCGCCCACCAGGTTGATGGTCACTTCTGCGGCAATGACCTCATCACGGCGCACAATGAGAAAATCGACATGGGAGACAACGTTCTTCACCGGGTGCCGCTGGATGTCGCGGGCCAGGGTCAGGAGGTTCTTTCCCTCAAGTTCGAGAGAGAGGAGGGTGTTGAGGCCGGCCTCACCGGACATGGCAATGCGGAAGTCGCGAGCGACGATGGCAACCGGTACCGGGTCGGTACCGTGGCCGTACACGACACCTGGGATCTTCCCCTCGGCCCGTAGACGGCGCGTCGCGCTCGTGCCAATTTGGCGACCGGCCTCGGCGACAAGCGTGATCTCGGGCATGCGGGAACTCCTCGGGTGGTGCTGGCAACGGGTGCTGGCAACGGGTGCTGGCAACGGGTGCTGGCGATGGGTGCTGGCGATGGGATGCGGGAAGCGGGCTGTGGCCGGGTGTAAAGCGACACTGAATGCCGGTAGCGAGATGCCGCTCCTAACGGGCCACCATGATAGACGTCGGACGGGCCGGCGGGCCAACGCGCCCCTTTCTGTCCATCCCGGGCTGGTCAGTGAGGATCTCTGCAGGCCGGCGGCCAGGATGTCGGATTGGTGCCGATCGGGATGTCGATCCACGAGAGGGAGGCGGCATTGTGCCGGACCGGATAGTTCCAACCTGACAGCAGGGGCCCTCGGTGGTGTTGGGCATGAGATGGGGCAGGTCACCGGTGCCGAGGACCTGCCGCAGGCAATGGCCGGGTTTCAGCGCGGCGAGCATCGGTCGGAACTCGATGTCGTACCGAGTGACCAGGTCCGGGGTGACCGGCTTCCCCAATGCCTGGGTGAAGGCAAAGTGGGGAAGGACGGCCCCCGCACCTCCGGCTGAAATCGAGGCGCCGGTCCAGAGCCCGCTTCGGGTGGTGTCCAGCGTGCACATCGAGCCGATCGACGTCCCCCACTTGCTCGGGTCGACAGATCGGGCACTTCACACCCAAACGGGGTCAGTCACACCCAGAGTCAGGCCCGAGCAGGTGGGGCACCCGAACATCACCACATCGCCGATTGCGACAGGTGGATCTTGGGGGAGAGTCATACCCGTTTGAAATGATGCAGTCATGAGTTCGACCGCAGTGAGGGTGAGCGATGTTGGGGCCGAAGTCGCATCGCGCATGCCCGTCACACCCGTTTGAGATGATGCAGGTATGAGTTCGACCGCAGT
>OCTA010000463.1_pt1 | contig 37324 bp, 34 predicted proteins | sample 1538991 | NCBI WGS metagenome assembly OCTA01 (sample SAMEA3539302, study PRJEB22396) | soil metagenome | biome: tundra; feature: field; material: soil | place: USA | collected 2010-05 | depth 0.15 m | reverse complement strand
CGTGGGCCTCGACGGGCTCGTCACGTACAAATACCTGCTCAGGGGCAGCGGCCAGGTCGTGGCGACGTACAGCGGGAAAGACGCCCGTCCGTTCCGGCATCGGAAGCTCTGAAGGCAAGAGCGGGGCCGGCCAGCCTCTATCATTGACGTACACCGTGGACGTCGCGAAGTCATCTTCCGGAGCTGTCCGTGGAGTCTGAACGCCAGACCCGCCGGGATCGCGTCGACCCGAAGCTGAAGGCCGCTGGCTGGAAGGTGGTCGATTTCAAGGAAGGACTTCCGATCGCGGGCCTCTCCGGCCAGGCGATCGCGGAGACCCGACAGAGAACGGCCCTGCCGACTACGCCCTGGTCGTGGGCTGGCAGCTCCTCGGCATCGTCGAGGCGAAGAAGGTCACGCTAGCTTTTCGGCTCTCCGCCGCCGGCCTCGCCTTCGTTCAGCAGGGGCACTTCGCCTAGAGCGGTTGGGTTAACGCGCCCGTGTAGCGGAGTCTGCGGTGACCACCCGTGCCGAGCCAGGTCCCCCGAAGCGCCGAGTTCGACTCGACTTGGAGATTAGGCGCGCAGCCTTATACGCTGTCGTCGTGATCGAACTGAAGCTCACTCCGGCAGAACGCCTCTGTTACCTTGTCACAAACGACAGCGGCGTCATCTGTCCGCTCCTCGATGCGAACGCCTTCGCGAGGTTCTGCGAGGAGCGAGGACTCGACATCTCCGTTGATCGCCTCGAAGCCTTTGAGCGGCTCGGGATCTTCCGTCCCTTCGCCCGGCTGCGTCGTCCCAGGATTCGCACGAAGGTCGAGATCGACGTCAACGGTCGAACGAAATCCCTTGGCGTCCTCGCTGAGGGGGAAGCCTGGGCCGGCGCAATCGAGGAAGGATACGCGGATTTTTCTTTTGAGCCGCAGAGCGCCTCATGGTTTCTCGACGGCGGTCATCTGTGGCACCCGGCGACTCGGCCATTCGAGCCGTGGGACTCCAATTCCCGCGACCCGCATCACAGGAACGTCGAAGACGCGTTTTACTCTTCGTTCCAGATTCGCGATCTCCGCTGGATACTGCAGCCGTTTACACCTCAGATTCATCTCGAAGACTTCGCGGCAGCAGACGCAGACGCACTCGGCCGGGTTGCGACGAGAATCGCCGACCGCGCAAAGCGCATCGTGGCGTCGGCCCAAGAACATCCCTACGACGATGCTGAAGCCTTCATCCTCCAGTTGCTGTCGAACCGGTTTTATCCGCCGACGCAGACAGACCGCCGTACTTTCACCCTGAGTGTCCCAATGAGATGGCCCGAATGGGACTGGCACGAATTTGTGCGGCGTTGGGACGGGAAGTCCATCCTTGTGCGGATGGGGATCAGCACCGAGGACGTGAAGGATCTCCAGCGTCGCATCGCGGGGAATGCCGCATTCGCTGACCCCCTAGAGTCCTGGTACGACCTCGTCGCGTTCGTCAACATAGACGAGCGAAGGCGCCTCAAACGCGATGCTCGGTATGCGCAAACGCTGTACGCGTCGGAGCACATGCTGCGCATGTTCTACGGAGAGCTGACGGACACGAAGCTCCATCCGCCCGGCGAGGGCGACGATTGGACGCGCGAGAGCTACTACGGCACCGGCGTCATCGACGACCCCCTCCGCCACCTTGAGCTGGTCGTCAACAATTACAACCTGAATCCCCGCCCCAAGTTGATCCTCCTTGTCGAGGGAAACGGAGAGGAACGAGAGATTCCTCGCCTCTTCGAGGAGCTGCTCGGGTGTAAACCCTCATCGGTCGGCATCGAGATCAGGGGCCTCGGTGGTGTGGGCGAGTTCACGGGGCAGAAGCGTCGCGACAAGTACGGTGCCCTGGAGAAATTCATCGACGATCACCACCACCGTCAGACGGTCGTGTACCTCATCTTGGACAACGAAGATCGCGTTGCGCAGGTGAAACGGAATCTTGTCAACGCACCATCAAAGCTGTTCCCAGAAAGGAGGGTGACGAAGGACGACTACATTCGTGTATGGGAGCAGTCGATCGAATTCGACAATTTCAGCGATGCTGAGCTCGCCGAGGCGCTCTCCGCCGTGTCCGAGGGCCGGTACGTTTTTGCGCCGGAGGAACTCGCCGCATGCAGGGCAGCGCATCGGGTCGGGAGCGGCGACCCCTTGAGCGGTCTGTATCGCACGAAGCTCGACTTCGATCTTCCGAAACGCAAGCTCCTCAGCGTCCTCGTTTCCCGGATGCTTGCCAACCGTGGGCACGAATTCGATGAAAAGCACGTCGGCAAACGACCGCTCGTTCGGCTGCTTGAGAGCGTCCTTGACCTTGCGGTCATGAATCCCTGGCCGACGACCCGGGAGACGTGGGAGGAAAACCAGCGCTCCGGGTATCTCGGTGATAGGAAATAGGGCAGAGGGAATCGCCAATGGAGGCGGGAAGGGTTCAACGCCACCAGATCAGTAGTGGTACCGGGCCTGGAGGAAATCGACGCGGTCGTGGCTGACCAGGTAGACGACTCGGTGCTCCTCCGTGAGGCGACGTGACCAGACTCCGGGGCCGAGGTACTTCAGGGGCTCCGGCTTCCCGAGACCCTGGAAAGGGTCGCGCAGAATCGCCTCGATGAGGTCGAGGGCCCGAAGGGCGACGCGGCGGTTCGTGTCGACCCAGAACCTCAGGTCTTCGAAGAACTCCTTCTGGAAGACAGCTTCGCGGCGGCCTTTCACGGGCGAACCCGCGTCAGCGGGTGCCGCCAAGCCCCAGTTCCCGTCGGAGGGTCGCGACCGATCGCGGCGAGCCACTGCGATGCCGCGCGCGCCCCAGTGCGCGCAGAAGGCGCTCGGCGTTCTTCGGAGATCGGAGGAGATGAGCCGTTTCCATGAGGCTCCGTAGCTCGTCGGCCGCGACGAGCGCCACGTCGTGGGCGCCGCGACGCCGGATGACGACCGCCTGCCTGGAGGAAGCCACCGCGTCGCAGATGGCGGCGAAGTTCGCTCGTGCGTAGGTGTATGTCGTTTCGCTGGTGGGCACGCTCGCTCCTCCTGTACAGGAATACGGTACGTGTCGAACCGGGCGGCCGTCAAGGGCTCCCTGACATTCCCTCTGCCGCTACACTTCCGTCCCCTCGGAGGTCTCATGCGCATCCTGACGCTCCTCGTCGCTCTTGCCGCCTGCTCGTCCGCGCTCGCCTCGGCCGGGCCGCCCGCGCCGGGCCCGGACTGGTTCGCGTCGCATCGCGCGGCGCTCGCCGCGAAGCTGCCGCCGGACGCGGTCGTGGTCCTGCGCGCCCCGTCGGAATCCGAGGATCTCCTCGATGCCTACCGGCCGGACTCGAACTTCTGGTATCTCACTGGCTTTTCCGAGCCGGACGCGATCGCGGTCTTCCGGCCAGGCGCCTTGGAAGGAAAGCGCTACACGCTGTTCGTCAAGCCGAAGAGCTGGGCCGAGGAGCGGTGGACGGGACGCCGCGCCGGCGTCGAAGGCGCGAAGTCGGAATTCCGGGCGGACGCGGCGTATCCAATGGCCGACTTCCAGAAGGAGTCCCGGGCGCTTCTCGCGGGGGCGAAGGCTCTCTATTACGCCGACGCGCGCGACAAGGACTTCCGCGAGAAGCTCGTGTCGGCCTGGCAGGCGCTCGCGGCCGCAGGCCCCGAGCCGCTCCCCGCGCTCGACGTCGCGCCGCTCCTCGGACAGATGCGTTTCGTGAAGGACGCGGCGGAGATCGCGACCCTGCGTGAGGCGGTGAGGCTTTCGGTCGAGGCCCACCGCGCCGCGCTGACGCGCGCGCGCCCCGGCCTGAACGAAGGCGTCCTCAAGGCCGTCATGGTCGAGCGCTGTCTCGCGGGCGGCTCCGCGCGCATGGCCTACGCGCCGATCGTGGGGTCGGGGCCGAACTCCGTCATCCTCCATTACCCTGACGCGAATCGCACGATGCTCGCCGGGGAGATGATCGTGAACGACACGGCGTGCGAGTACGGTTTGTATGCCGCGGACGTGACCCGAAGCTATCCCGTGAGCGGCACGTTCTCGCCCGAACAGCGTGCGCTCTACGCGATCGTCCTCGCGGCGCAGAAGGCCGGGATCGCGAAGGCGGTGCCCGGGGCGAGGCACCATGACATCCAGGACGCCGCGTACGAGGTCATCGTGGACGGGCTACTGAAGCTCGGCCTCCTGAAGGGCACGCGCGAGGAGGTGAAGACCTCTCGCTCGTTCGCCGCGTTCTTCCCCCACGGCGTCTCGCACTGGCTCGGGCTCGACGTCCACGACGCCGGCAGCTACGAGTTCGGAGATCCGACGGACCGCTGGACGCGCTACTTCTCGTCGAACGCGACGCTTCGCCCCGGGATGGTCCTCACGGTCGAGCCCGGCATTTACATCCCAGCGAAAAGCGAGGGCGTCGACCCGAAGTGGTGGAACATCGGCGTCAGGATCGAGGACGACGTCCTCGTCACGGAAAAAGGGCCGGAGTGCCTGTCGTGCGAGGCTCCGCGGGAGATCGCGGACGTGGAAAAGGCGATGGCGGTTCACTGAACGCGACGTGCCCCGAAGTCGCTAACATCCCGGGCGTGTCGGGACTCGTCCGTGTTCTCTCCGAGGCGCTCGTCGACCAGATCGCCGCGGGCGAGGTCGTGGAGCGCCCGGCGTCCGCCGTCAAGGAGCTCGTGGAGAACGCGCTCGATGCCGGCGCGCGGCGCATCTCGGTCGACGTGGAGAGCGGCGGCGTCGCGCGGCTCGAGGTCGTGGACGACGGCTCGGGGATGTCTCCGGAGGACGCGCGGCTGGCCCTCGAGCGGCATGCGACTTCCAAGATCCGAACGTTCCAGGACCTGACCTCGATCGGCACGATGGGCTTTCGCGGCGAGGCGCTGCCCTCGATCGCATCCGTCTCGCGCCTCGTCCTCACGACGTCGCCGGACGAGTCCGGCCTCGGGACCGAGGTCGTCGCCGAAAGGAGCGCACCCCCGCGTGTTTCGCCCGCGCGGCACCCGAAGGGGACGCGCGTCGTCGTCGAGGACCTCTTCGGAAACGTTCCGGCGCGCCGCAAGTTCCTGAAGAGCGCAGAGGCCGAGCTGCGGGCGGTCGTGAAGGCGGTCACGGCGCTCGCACTCTCTCGCCCGGACGTGGCGTTCACGCTGCGCGCGGGGCCGCGGCTCCTCCTCGACCTGCCCGCCGTGGACGGCGTGGCGGCGCGGTTCCGCGAGGTCCTCGGCCTCGCGGCCCCGGCGCCCCCGTGCGACGTAGACTTCGCGTTCAGCGGCATGACGCTCACGGGCGCCGTCACGCGGCCGGACACGACGTTTCCGTCCCGGGCGCACCAGTGGTTCTTCGTGAACGGCCGCACCATCAGGGACGCGACCGTGGCGCATGCCATCGCGCTCGCGACGCGCGAGGTGCTCCGCTCGGACCGCCACGCGGGATTCGCCCTGTTTCTGACCTGCGCTCCGGACCTCTGCGACGTGAACGTGCACCCGCAGAAGCTGGAGGTCCGCTTCCGCGACCCCGCCAGCGTGCACGCGCTCGTCCACCGCGGTCTCGTCGGCGCTCTCACGGGGGGAAAGGGCGCGGTGGCGGTCGAAGGGGAGGCACTCGGAGGCGGAAGGGGAAGAGATTCCTATGAATGGGTGCCCGGACAGGGCGGGAGGTCGGCGCTCGGCGAGGGGGCGGTTCGCTACGGCGCGGGCGGCGGCGCGGGCGCCGGAACGCTGCTCGAAGCGATCGCACCCGGCCTCTCTCCCTCTTCCTATTCAGAAGAAATCTCTTCTTCTCTTTCTTCTTCCCCTCTCGGCCCAATCCGCCTCCTCGGCCAGTACCGCGATTCGTTCCTCGTGGCCGAAGGCGAGGAGGGCCTGGTTCTCATCGACCAGCACGTCGCGCACGAGCGCGTGAGGTACGAGAGATTCCTCGAGAGGCTCGAGACGTCGGAGGTCTCCTCGCAGAGTCTCCTGACGCCGGTGACGTTCGAGGCGACGCCGGACGAAGCGACGCTTCTCTCGCGGTCGGACGACTTCCTCGCCGAAGCGGGTTTCGTAGTTTCGGAGCTCTCGGGTCGGACGTTTCTCGTCTCGGCCACGCCGCCCGAGATGCCGGTCTCCTCGGTCCTCCCCGCGCTCCGCGACACCCTCGCGCGCCTCGCGGCGCTGCCCGAGGGCTCGGCGTCCTCGCCCGTGCTCAGGCGCGAGGTTCTCGCCGCATCGCTCGCCTGCCGCGGCGCGATCACGGTGAACCACCGGCTCGCTCCGGCCGAGGCTGCGCGGCTCCTCGCGGACCTCGCCGCTTGCCGCGATCCCTGGACGTGCCCGCACGGGCGGCCCATCCTCCTCTCTTTTTCGCACGAGGAGCTCGAGAGGCGATTCGGGCGGCGAGGATGAGCGATCGCAACGAGCTCTTCGCGCCGAAGCTCGGCCTCACGCTGCCCCTCTGCAGCTTCCACTTCATCTTCTTTTTCCTCTCGAAGATGAATCCCGAGCAGACATACGGGCTCTTCGCGTTCGATCCAAGGGCCGCGCTCGAACGGCCGTGGACGTTCGTGACGTACCAGTTCCTGCACGGGGAGCCTTTCGGGCTCTTCTTCGGCACGCTCATCCTCTACATCCTCGGTTCCGCGCTCGAGGCGGAGTGGGGCACCGCCGAGTTCACCGTCTTCTGGCTCGTCTCGACGCTCGGGGCCTCGCTCGCGGCGCTGGTCACGGGAAACGCGCTCGTCTCGGGGGGCGTCGTGACGGGCGCGTCGATGCTCTTCGCCTATGCGTACCTCTTCCCCGACATGCAGTTTCTGATCTTCTTCGTGGTTCCCGTGAAGGTGAAATGGATCGCGTGGCTGGCGGTGGCCGGCCTCGGCTGGGGTCTTTTGAAGGCGACGCTCGCGGGGCGGCCGGGAGCGGGTTTCGTGGCCGTGGCCGGCGCCGGGGCGGGGTTCCTCTTTTTCTGGATCCGGCACCACGGCAGGTACCGGGTGAAAAAGGCGGCGAAGTCCGCGGTCGTCGCGGTGAAATCGGCGGGCGCGCTGCGCGAGGACCTGGTGCTCGAGCGCCGCAACCGCGAGCTGTTCCCGAAAGTCGAAGACCTGCGCCGGGCGATGCAGGGAGGCGGGGACCCGCCGCCGCGCCAGCGCGAGTTCGCGGCGGAGCTCGGGAAGCTCGTCGTCCCCGGCGTGAACATCTGCAAGCCCGTCGACTTCAAGGGGGACAAGGACGGCATCTGCGTGAAGTGCGAAGGCTTCGCCGAATGCTCGCTCCGCTACGTGGCGGGGCAGCCGACGGAGATCGTCGTGAAGACGCGGGAGTAGAACGGGATAGAATCCCGCCCCAAAGGCGCCACGTCATGCTCGTTTTCGTCAGTCTGGCGGCGATCGGTCTTCTCCTGACCGCTGCGTCCGCCTTGCTCGGACACGATTTCGAGGCCCATCCCGAGCTGGAGGTCGCCGGAGTCGGGTTCCTCAGCCTGCGCGCGATGGCAATCTTCCTGCTGACGTTCGGGACGGTCGGCGCCCTCGGGAGATGGCTCGAAAAGCCCCCCCTCACGAGCTCCCTATGGGGCCTTCTGGCCGGCGCCGGCATGTATGGCATCTACATCGCGGCCATGCAGCTCATCCGGTCCCAGCAGGCGAGCTCGCTGATCGAGGATCGCGAGCTCGTGGGCCTGACCGGTATGGTGACGGTCGCCATTCCCGCCAACGGCGTCGGGGAGGTGACCTGCCGACTGAAGTCCCAAACGACGCGCCGGATGGCCCGGGCCTCGCGCCCGCAGCCGATCGCGGAAGGGGCTCTCGTGAGAGTCGCCGAGTTGCACGGCGCGATGCTGCTCGTCGAGCCCGTGAGCTAGCCCCCAAGGAGCCGCTTTCCATGCCCAGCTTCATCCTTCCCGTCCTTCTCGTCCTCGTCGCGGTGGTGCTCCTGGTCGTCCTGATGACGGCCGTCCGCAACTACATCAAGGTTCCGCCGAACAAAGTGGCCGTCTTCTACGGGCGAAAGCACCGGACGCCCGACGGAAAGCTCGTCGGATTCCGTCTCGTGACGGGGGGCGCGGGCTGGAAGTGGCCCGTCCTGGAGAACGTCACGTACCTCGACTTGAGCGTTTTCCCGATCGACCTCGACGTGCGCGACGTGCCGAACATCGACGGCGTTCTCGTGAGCGTCCAGGCGGTCGCGAACGTGAAGGTGCGCAGCGACGAGCAGTCGCTCACGGCGGCCGCCGAGCGTTTCCTGGGATCGACGGTTTCCGAGATCAAGCAGATCGCGTACAAGAACCTGGAAGGGCATCTACGCTCGATCGTCGGCCGCCTCACCGTGGAGGAAATCGTCCGCGACCGCTCCAAGTTCAATCAGGAGGTCCTGACGGAGGCGACGTCGGACCTCGCGAAGATCGGTCTCGGCGTCGACGTCCTCACGATCCAGAAGGTCAGTGATGCCGAGGGTTATATCGAGGCGCTCGGGAAGAAGCGAACCGCCGAGGTGAAGCGCGACGCGCAGATCGGCGAGGCGAACGCGGCGCGCGAGGCCACGATCCAGTCCACGACGGCTCTCAGGGAGGGGAAGGAAAAGGAGAACGAGAACCTCGCCCTCGTCGCCCTGGCCGAAAAGGAGCGGGATGTCCGCAAGGCGACGTACGAGGCGGACGTCCTGTCCCAGCAGGCCACTGCCAAGCAGTCGGGGCCGCTGGCCGACGCACGGGCCCGGCAGCAGGTCATCGAGCAGGAAGTGATGGTCGAGCTGATCCGGACTCGCAAGCAGACGGAGGTCGCCGAGGCCGATGCCCAGAAGCGAGAAAAGCAGCTCCTGTCGGAGATCGTCAAGCCCTCCGAGGCCCAGAAGCAGCAGATCATCCTCCAGGCCGAGGCCACCAGGCAGCGGGAGATCCTCGAAGCCGAAGGCAAGAAGTCCGCGATCATCGCGATCGCTGACGGCGAGAAGCAGCGGCTCGCGATGGAAGGCCTCGGCCAGGCGGAAGCGCTGCGGTCGAAGCTCCTCGCGGAGGCTGAAGGCAACAAGGCGAAGCTTCTCGCCGAGGCCGAAGGAAACAAGGCCAAGCTCCTCGCCGAAGCGGAGGGAATCAAGGCGAAGCTGCTGGCCGAGGCCGAGGGAGCGCTGAGAAAGGCCGAGGCCTTCGCGAAGCTGGACGACTCTTCCCGGGCGCTTCTCGTCCTGGAGAGGTTCCCGGAGATCATCAAAGCTTTCGCCCCCGTCGCCGCCGCCGTCGCCGCTCCGATGGGAAACATCGACAAGCTGGTCATGATCGACTCGGGCGGATCGGGGGATGGCAACGGCACGGTCAACCGCCTGGCGAGCACCGTTCCCACGACGATGTTCCAGGTGATGCAGATGGCGCAGGCCCTCGGCCTGGACATGAGCGTCCTCCTGGGCAAGCTCGGGATCAAGGCGGAGGAGGAGACGAAGGGTGGGAAGAAGGGCTAGGAAAGCGCGCGCGGTCGGGGAAGGCCGTTAGAATCCCCTCGTGGTGATCGCGCTTTCCCTCGCGCTCGTCCTCGCGGCGCCCGTCTCGCCGATTCCGGGCGTGCCGTTCCCTCCCGGTGGGGAGATCGACCCCGTCCTCACGCAGGTCTTCACCGACCGCGCCGCCGCCGAGACGCGGCAGGCGGTGGCCCGCCTCGACGCCGACACGTCGCGGACGGCGGCCGAGAAGGCCGAGCTGAAGACGCGGCTCGGAAAGCTCAAGATCGCGGTCTTCACGACGTCGAAGTCGGTGGACGAGAGCGTGGCCGCTTACGAGCGGCAGCTCCCGCAATCGCGCTTCATCTTCGCCGAGCGCAATCTCGAGGCCGACATCAGGGACGGCATCAAGAGCGGCGCGATCCAGGCGGACGCGGCGGCGGTTGCGAAAGCAGTGGGCCAGAGAGGGCGGTCCGCGCGCTGGAACCGCGCGGACGGCGCCCTCGAGATCGACATCGAGGACCGCCTCATCGATCCGCGCACGGGCGCGATCGTCGTCAAGACGATCGTCCTCGTCACCTCATTGGCGGACTGAACCCTCGCCCGAAGCCGGCCGCTTGCCCTGGTAGTGGCGGAACACCTGCCACGCGCCGAAGGCGACGAGGAGGACCGGCCACCAGTCGTTCAGGAACGACAGGTCGATCGTCACGAATCGGTTCAGCAGCAGGAACCCCCCGATCAGGATGAGGAGAATGCCCGCTGTGAGGCTTCCGCTCACGCGCACCGGCTCATCGGAGCCGAGGACGTTTGCTTCCGGCCGGCCCGTCATGTTGATCGCCTTCGCCTGGCGCGTTGCGTCGATGATCGAGAAGACCATCCAGAACGGGATCGCGATGCCGGGAAACGGACCGCGGGAGTGGTCGGCCAGCGAGATGAACAGGACCCAAACGCCGAACAGAATCGCGGCGCGCTGGTAGAGGCCGAGATAGAGGTGCCCCATTCCCGGAATGATCCCGAGGACGCCCGCGGCACCGGGGTTCTTCGGCAGCGGCGCGGACGGCAACGCGGCCGCGGGTCCGAAGGCAATCGGGGGCGGCGGCGGCGCCGGCGAGAGAGAGGGAGGGTTCGGGGGCTGGGGGTTCGTGCTGGTGTCGTTCATCGTTTCCACCTGTTGTCAGGAACGTCGAAAGGGCTCGGAAGGTTCCGGCTTGTCGTGCGAAGCCTGCAGGACATCGACCGCCCCGCCGAAGACCTTCTCGAAGACGAGCTGCGAATAAGCGACGGCGCGGGCGCGGCCCGCGGCGAACGCGCGATACACGCGGTAGTCGAGCCGCTTCGTGATCGGGGCGGCCGCCCGGCCGAGCGCGCTCTCGTCGAAGCGGTGGACCGCGGCGACGCGCGCTTCGGAAAGCGCGCGCTCGCCCGCGGACGTCAGGTCGTTCGCGGCACCGCGGGCCGCCGACATCGGGTCCACGCGCAAGAGCGCGACGATCAGGAACGTCGCCGCGTACGCGGCCACGACGGCGAACCGCCAGTCGGTCACGAAGGGTTTCAGCCGGCCGAAGACACCGCGCGAGACATTCGACACGGCGCGGGAAGGCGCGGGCTCAGGGACGGCGAGCAGGCGCTTCAGGAGCGCGCGAGAGGGTTCCGGCCGCGTGAGCGCCCCCGGCGTGAGGAACGAGAGAACTTCCGAGGCCTCCTGGCGCGCGCGGACGTCGGCCGGAGTCTCCGAGAGGCGCGAGAGAAACCCGGGCGAGGGCTCGGGGCGCGCGAGGAACGCGAAGACGCCCGCGTGCCCCGCGACGAGCGTCGCGAGGAGCGCGCAGGCGGGGCATTCCGCCGCATGGGCGTCGGCGCCAGCGAGGGCGTGGGCCGCCGCGGCCGTGGCGCTCTCCCCGGCCCGGTCGAGGGCCTCGGCGAGGCGCTGCTCGAAGGCGCGGCAGGCCGCGCTCATCGCACGCCTCCCGTGGCCGTCGTGGTGCGCGGGCCGAAGGGCGAATAGAGCGACCTTCCGTCTCCCGTCGAGGCGCCGACGCGCCCCCGCACGACGCGGGCGAGCTCGATCCGCGCGCGGTTCAGGCGCGACTTCACCGTGCCGTCGGCCAGGTGCAGGAGGTCGCCGATCTCGCGGTAATCGAGGCCGTCGAGGTCGCGCAGGATCACGACCTCGGCCAGCTCGTCGGGCAGCTCGGAGATCGCGTCGAGCAGCATTCTCACGCGCTCGCGGCGCACGGCGTCTGCCTGCGGGTCGTCCGTTGCCGGAAGAAGCGTCGTGACGGCGTCGCCGGAGAGGAACGAGAACCCCTTCTCCTTTTTTCTCCTTCTGTAGTGATCGATGCACAAGTTCCGCGAGAGCGCCGCGATCCAGGCGAGAAGCGAGGCTTCGGTGGGCTCGTAGCGGTCGAGGTTCTGCCAGACCTTGAGGAAACAGTCCTGCGTGAGCTCCTCGGCCTCCGCGCGGTCGTACGTCATGTGCCAGGCGATTCCATAGACTTTTTTTCCATAGGAGGCGACGAGGTCCGCCCAGGCGCCCTCGTCCCCCTTCTGGCAGCGGGCGACGAGCTCGGCATCGGGGTGAGGCTCTGGCGGCATGGTCCTCGACTCGGTGTAACGAAAAAGCGGCCGGATCGGTTCCGGCGCCGCTAAGTCTATAATCGCCAAGAGTTCCGGAGGAGGGCAGGAAGTCGATGCGGACCGTTTCCGCCCGTTTCTCTCTTCTGGTGCTGCTGACGTCGGGGCCGGTCGCGGCACAGAACCAGCCCCCGTCTCCGCCCGCTCCCACTCCCGCCGCGGCGGCTCCAGCGCCCGCCACGGCAGGTTCCGCGCCGGCCGTTGCGGCCGCCGCGCCAGCCTGGCAGCCGTTCCAGGAGCTCGCGTTTCTCGTCGGCTCGTGGTCGGGCAGCGCGGAGTCCGGCGCGCGCGTCGGCGGGCGCGTCGCGCGCTTCACGCCGGAATTCACCGGGAATTACCTTGTCCACCGCGGAAGCACGATCCTCACGGCCGACGACGGCAAGGAAGAGACGATCGAGGAGGTCGGCTACTTCGCGTACGATCGGGAAAAGCGGCGGTACGTCGCCTCGTATTTCTTCTCGACCGGCATCAGCGCCACGTTCGACGTCGAGATCGCGCCCGAGGGCGTGCGCCTCACGTCACGCGAGCTCCTGAACACCGAGGCCGGGACGAAGGTGCGGATGCTTTTCTCGCGGAAGAGTGACGGCGAGCTGACCCTCTCGATGGACCTCGCGCCGGCAGGGAAGGAGCTCGTGCCTTTCCTCACGAGCAGCCTCCGGAAGAAGTAATCTCAGGCTCCATGTCCGGTCTCCGCAACATCGCGATCATCGCGCACGTCGACCATGGCAAGACCACGCTCGTGGACTGCCTCCTGAAGCAGTCCGGCACGTTCCGCGCGAACGAGGCGATGTCCGGCACCGAGCGGATCATGGACAGCAACGACCTCGAGAGAGAGCGCGGCATCACGATCCTCGCGAAGAACACGTCCATCCACTACCACGGGACGAAGATCAACATCGTCGACACGCCAGGCCACAGCGACTTCGGGGGCGAGGTCGAGCGCGTCCTCAAGATGGTGGACGCGGTGCTTCTCGTCGTGGACGCGGCCGAGGGCACGATGCCCCAGACGCGCTTCGTCCTGCGCAAGGCGTTCGAGCTGGGACTGAAGCCCATCGTCGTCGTGAACAAGGTCGACCGGCCGGACGCGCGGCCGCATCAGGTCATCGACGAGGTGTTCGACCTCATGGTCGATCTCGGCGCCACGGACGCGCAGCTCGACTTCCCGATCGTTTACACGTCCGCCAAGCACGGCTTCGCGCGCCGCGAGGTGGACCACACGGAGACGGACGTGCGGCCGCTCCTCGACGCGATTCTCGTGGAGGTGCCGGAGCCCGGCGGTGACCCCGCCGCCCCGCTGCAGATTCTCGTGGCCTCGCTGGACTACGACAACTACCTCGGCCGGCTCCTCGTCGGCCGCATCGTGAACGGGACCGTCGTGCCGGGACAGCAGGTCTCGGTCTGCAAGCTCGACGGCACCATGGCGAAGGCGAAGATCGCGAAGCTCATGGCGTTCGAAGGGCTGAAGCGCGTCGAGGTCGAGGAGGCGCGCGCCGGCGACCTCGTCGTCATCTCCGGCATCGAGGAGGTCACGATCGGCGAGACGCTGGCCGACTTGGAGAATCCCGTCGCCCTCGCGCCCATCGCCGTCGACGAACCGACGGTCTCCATGACGTTCCGCGTGAACGACTCGCCGTTCGCCGGCCGCGAGGGCAAGTACGTCACGAGCCGCAATCTCGGAGAGCGCCTCCAGAAAGAGCTGCGCACGAACGTCGCGATGCGCGTGGAGGCGACCGATAGCCCCGACGCTTTCCGCGTGTCGGGGCGCGGCGAGCTGCACCTCGCGATCACGGTCGAGATGATGCGCCGCGAGGGCTTCGAGTTCGCGCTCTCCCGCCCCCAGGTCATCCTCAAGGAGATCGACGGGCAGACCTGCGAGCCGATCGAGGAGCTCGTCATCGACGTTCCGGAAGTCGCGATGGGCACCGTCATCGAGAAGCTCGGCCAGCGCAAGGCCGAGATGACGAACATGACCAACCACGGCTCGGGACGCGTGAAGATCGAGTTCAAGATCCCGACCCGCGGCCTCTTCGGGTACCGCAACGAGTTCCTGACGGACACGAAGGGCGAGGGCCTCCTGTACCACGTCTTCCTCGGCTACGAGCCGTTCCGGGGCGAGGTGACGGGCCGCGGCCGCGGCGCGATGGTGTGCAAGGAAGCGGGGGAGACGACGGCGCATTCGCTCGAGCGGCTCGAAGAGCGTTCGACGCTGTTCCTGCCGCCCGGAGTCGAGGTCTACGGCGGGATGATCTGCGGAGAGAGCGCGCGGGAGAACGACCTCGTCGTGAACCCCTGCGTCAAGAAGCACCTCACGAACATGCGGTCGTCCAACTCGGACTTCGCCATCCGCCTCACGCCGCCGCGCCCGATGCCTCTCGAGCTCGCCATCGGGTGGATCGAGGACGACGAGCTCGTCGAGGTGACGCCGAAGTCCGTGAGGCTGCGCAAGCGCATCCTCGACCATTCCCTGCGGCGCGTCTCCGAGAAAAAGACTGCGGTCGCGGAAGAGGAAGAGGCGTGAGTACGCGCCGAGCGGTTGCCGCCGTTTGTCTGCTCCTCGCGCGGCCCCTCGTCGCCGACGGGGGCCGCGCCGCGGAGGTCGCTGCCTGGCTCACGGGAACGTTCGAGCTGAAGGACCCTGGTATCGACGGAGCGCCGGAGGCCCTCCGGGTCGTCATCGTGGCCGTGCCGAAGAGCCGGATCGCGAACGGCACCCTCGTCCTCTATCGCGAGCAGGCCGCCGCACCGAAGCTCGACGAGCCGTCCCAGCAGCGCTTCTACCGCCTCGAAGAGGAGGGGGACGGGGTCCGCATGCGCACGTTCGATCCGAAGGACCCCGTCCTCGTGCGCGGCAAGTGGCGCGACCCTTCCGCTCTCGCGCTCTACGGAGCGAGCGACATGCGTGAGAGGCCCGGCTGCGCGATGCTTTTCAAGAAATCGGGCGACCTCTGGGAAGGCGAGACGCCGGGAGCGGACTGCCCGTCGACCGTGAAGACCGCGACGACGATGACGTCAATCCTGATCCTCGCGCAGGATGGCTTCACCCAGTGGGACCGCGGATTCGACGAAAAGGGCCGGCAGACGTGGAAGTCCCCGGAAGGCGGCATGCGGTTCCTGAAGAGGTCGATGAACGCGCCCGTGAACGACAAGCTCATCGAGCGCCCGGTGGGCCGCCGCTAGAGCCAGCAACACTGCCCTACTCCGGCTCGACGACGAGTGTCCCTGTCGCTGAGCCCTCAGCAACCGGGCACCTTTGGTAGGACGCCTATGATGGCTTCGTGCCCCGATTCATTCGAAGAATCTCTCTTTTTCTTCTCGTCGTCCTTTCGGCGTTCTTTGCACGCGCCCAGGACGAGTCGAGCCGCCGCAGCGCCTCGGGCGTAGAGGAGCGTTACGCCGAGCGCGCGAGCTCGAGCATCCTCCTCGTCTACGACGGGAAGCGCGTGGAGCCGGGGCTCGAGCGCCTGCTCCTCTCGGCGCTCGAGCAGTCTTATGCCGACCTCGTTCAGGATTTCGGCTCGGGTCCAGTCGAGAAAGTCGTGGTCGTGGTCTACGCCGAGCGCGACTTTCAGGCTTCGACGCAGGCTCCCGCCTGGGCCGACGGCCTCTTCGACGGGAGGGTGCGCGTGCCGGCGCGCGGCATCACGGGCGTCACGCCGGAGCTTCTCTCCGTTCTCAAGCACGAGATGACGCACAGCTTCGTCCATTTCCGCGCGAAAGGGCGCGCCCCGACCTGGTTGCAGGAAGGGCTCGCGCAAGTCGAGGAGGGAAAGACGTCCGCGCCGTTCGCGTCCGCCCTCGCAGGTTCTTATGCCGCGCGCGGCACGTTCGCGCTGCAAGGCCTCGAAGGGGGCTTCACCGGTTTTTCCGCGCCGCAGGCGCGGGGCGGATACGCGATCTCGCTCGCCGCGGCCGAGATGTTGAGGGACACACGCGGCTTCGGCGCGGTCGCGCACTTCCTCGACCTCCTGGGCGACGGCTCTCTCGTCGAGGACGCCATGCGCGAGACGCTGCGTGCCGACTACCCGCGGCTCGAGTCCGACCTTGCGGACTGGCTGAAGCTCCGCGCGCGCTGAGCGTCAGGCGGGCGCGGCCGAGACCTGTGGCCGGCGGCGGCGGCCTCCGCGGCGGCGCTTGCGGGCGGGCGCAAGGCCCCCCGGCGCGGGATGAGAGATCGCGCCTGGCGGGGCGGGCGCTACCGGAAACGGCGCGGCGAGGGCCTGCGAGCCGAGGCCTTGCTCCACGGCCTCTTCCCAGGCCGCGGCGGCTTCGCGGTAGCGGCCGGAAGCGCGTGCATAAAGCGAGAGAAGCGCGACGGCGGCTTTCAGGTACGGCCTGCCGGCGAGGCGCCGCGCGCCCGGATCCGCCGGGCGCGTGCTCGTGAGCCGTCCGAACGTCTCGAGGACGTGCTTGACGGTCTGCGTGAGATGGTTCGGAAGTGCCATGCGGAGCGCGAGTGGATTCACGGTGTCCTCGAGGATGAGGAGAATCTGGCCGGGGCCCGCGGACGAGAGAGGCCCGTGGCGCCGCACGGCGTCGAACACGACGGGCAGGAACATCGCGGAGAGGAGCGTGGCCTCCTCGATCCTCGTCCCGAGCGACCGCTTCGCGTCGACCTCGCGCAGAAGCGCGAAGAGGAGCCCCGCGGCCGTTCCCTCGGCCGCGCGCGCGGCCCCGACGCCGCCGAGCTCGGGCAGGAGCGCGTCGAGCAGTCCAGCCTCCGACCACAGGCGATACGTATCGTGCCCCCATCCCCGCCGCAGCGGGTCGAGCAGCTCCTCCGTGACGCGTGGCGCGGCGCTCTTCGTGACCTCGCGGTTGAGCTCGGCGATGGCCGCGCGCACGTCCTCGGACATCTCGAACGAGAGGCGTGCCGCGAATTCGCAGGCGCGGAGCATCCGGACCGGATCTTCGCGGAACCGAATGAGGGGATCACCGATCGTGCGCACGACACGCCGCTCGAGATCCTCGACACCGCCCACGAAGTCGAGGACAGCGTAGGTCGCGATGTCGTAGAAAAGCCCGTTGATCGTGAAGTCGCGGCGGAGGGCGTCCTCCTCCGGGGACCCGAACGTGTTGTCCGAGCGGATGAGGAGATCGTCGTCCCCCTCCTGGCCCTGCTCGCCCTGCACGGCGTCGGGTGTCTTGCGGAACGTCGAAACCTCGACGACCTTTCCCCCTTCGAAGAGGATGTGCGCGAGCCGGAAGCGCCTCCCGATGACGCGCGAGTTGCGGAACAGGCGGCGGATTTCCTGAGGGCGCGCATCGGTTCCGACGTCGAAGTCCTTCGGCGTGCGGCCCGTCATGAGGTCGCGCACCGACCCTCCGACGAGATACGCCTTGAAGCCGGCGCGGTGCAGCCGGTACAGGACGCGCAAGGCGTCGGGGTCGATATAGCCGCGCGATATCGGATGCTCGGCGCGAGGCAGGATGCGGGGAATGCTCATCCCGCGGGATGTCGAATCGACATCGAGCTTCATTGTAACTGTTTCGGTGCGGCCCGAAAAATGAAACACTCGGACTGCTTCGGAGACTGCGATGCGGACAGCAGGCTTCACAGGCGACGACGAGGGATGAAACATCCCTCTGGCTTCCGCCTTGGACGCACGTCGACGAAGATGTCGGAGCGGTATCCGAGGCCGTCCGAGGACGCGCTGCGCCGGGCCCCGAAGGCCTAAGGAAAGGAACACCATGCCAACCCCCGTTCCTCCGGAAGTCCTCGCCGCTGCCAGAGCCGCCGCCGAGGACTCGCTCGTCCGGTTCGCCGCCGGAGACACCAGCGTCACCGACGAGGAGGCGCTCGCCTACAGGAACCTCATCCACGCTCTCAAGCTCTCGGGTGTCCGCAGCCCGGTGATGGAACTCATCGATCGCGCCGGCTCGCCCGGGAACTTCCGCACGGTGTAGCGCTCCCTCGCCGTGTGCGGACCCGCCCGCCCACGGCATTAGAAGCGCCATGAGTCCTCCCGATCACAATGCTTCTATGAAGAGAGCGCCCGAGCCTGACGCCTCCATTGAGACCAAAACATCCCTTCGCGGGGGACGCTGCGCGGTCTGGACTGGCTGAATTTTTTCCTCGCCGACGTCCAGGGCGGTCGGCATCGGCGCCTCGCTCAGCCAGGTCATCGCCGGTTCCATCGTGCATCACTTCGGTTTCAACGCGGGCTTTCTCTTCCTTGCCGCGGTCGCCTCGGCCGCATTTGGCATCCTTTACCTCGTCATGCCGGAGACACGCGAGAAACGATTTCTGAATCCAACCGTAGGAGCGCCAACCCCATGAGCACCATCCTTCTACTGGCTTTGTCGAATGTCTTCATGACCTTCGCTTGGTACGGGCACTTGAAATACGGTCACGACTGGCCGCTCTGGAAAGCGATCTCGGTCTCATGGGCGATCGCGCTGCTCGAATACTGCCTGGCGGTGCCGGCAAATCGCCTCGGCTATGGCCAGTTCTCGGGATTCCAGCTCAAGATGATTCAAGAGATCGTCACGCTCGTCGTCTTCGTCGCATTCGCGATTACGTTTCTGAAGGAGAAACTCGCGTGGAATTATCTCGTCGCCTTCGTGTTTCTCGGCGTCGCCGCGTTCTTCGCCTTTGCGTTCAAGACACCCGGACCGGCCGTCTGAATGACCTCGCTGGCGCCAGAACGCTCGGGACACGGGGCCGGCCCTCGAGGCCCTCGCGCTGCCGAGAGAGCCGCGCAGGAACGAAACGGGAACACGATCGCAGTAATTCGCCCACAAATCGGCGGAAAATGAGTACCCTCGGACGGTGTTGAGGCGCTTCCGCCGGGAAGGCGACCGGCGCCGCGAACCGCCGCTCGCTCTCGCCGCGCTCGTCGTGGGCGCGGTCGCCGCCTCCCGGTTCTTCGCGCTCGCACATTCACCGGGCGAGATCGACGAAGCCGTCTTCGCGGGCGCCGTGACGCGCTTCGACCTGTTCGATCTGTCGCCGCAGGCGCCTGGGTTTCCCGTGTGGATCCTCCTCGGCCGGGCCCTGCTGCCGTTCTGTGTCACGCCGTTCAACGCGCTCGCGACCGCGTCCACGCTGCTCGCCGCCTGCAGCGTGCCGGCGCTATACGTCTGGGGCCGGCGCGTCGTGGGCGGGTGGGCGGCGCTCGCGGGCGTTGTCTTCGCGTTCGCGTTGCCGGTCGTCTGGGTGAACGGGGGACGCGCGTTCTCCGACACTCCCGCCACGGCTTTCTTTCTCGGCGCGCTCGCGTGTCTCGCGACCGCCGAGGAGAGGCGCTCGCCGAACCAGACGCGCTGGCGCGACCTGATCGCCGCCCGGCGCGCCCGGCTTCTCGGGCTCGCGGCGGGGCTCCTCGCGGCCGCGGGCTTTGGCGTTCGGCCGCATCTCCTCCTCGCCTTCTTCCCGGTCCTCCTCCTCTTCATGGCGCGTCTCATGGTTCGGCACGACCGGGCCGACGCCGCATGGACGTTCGGCCTGTCCGCTCTCGCCGGCACGGCGGCTTGGTTCGTCTGGCTGTTCGCCCAGGCGGGCGGGGCGCCGGGGCTCTTCGCGTCGCTGTCCGAGCGCGCCGGATTTCGCGCGCACGCGTTCGCGACCGGCACCGTCGGCTCGCTCCTCGACTCCTTCCTCGTGCGGGACTTTCTCTCGTGGCGGCGCGCGCTCGTCGTCCTCGCGGTCGCGGCCGCGGGCCTCGCCGCGCTCGCCATGCGCAGGCGCCGCGGCTTTCTGGATCTCGTCCTCGTGCTCGTGCCGACTTTTTTCTCGCTGTGGTTTCTCCACAGCCGTGCGATGTCCCGCTACTCCGTGCCGTTCGTGCTCGTTCTCGGCCTCGCGGTGGGGGCGGGGCTCGAGGCGTTCCTCAGGCGGGGCGTCCTCGCTTTCGGCGCGGCCGGCCTCGCCGGCCTCTTCCTGGCTCGCGAGGCGTGGCCCCAGGTGCGCGTGAGCGCGCGCGAGGAGACGCCGCCGATCGCCGCGCTGCGCTCCCTCGAGCGCTGGGTGCATCCCGGCCGCGAGACGATCGTGGCCGATCCCGACTTTCACGCCTTCCTCAGGACCGAGCGCTGGGAAGGCCGCCTCGTCGTGTGGGGCTACCTGGACGAGGAGCTCGTGCAGGCGCCGCGCCAGATGAACAAGCGGCTCGTGCGCCTTGCGGACTTCACGGGTGAGGCGGGCGCACCGACCCTGGTCGACCCGCTGTGGCGCTCCTACACGAGGAGCGGACGCGTGGCGGAAACGCTCGGGAACGGGCGGCTTCTCACCGTCGCCGTGCGCGACCCCGCGCCGCCGCTCTTCGGCCCGGGCTTCGGCACGAAGGAGTCGGTGCCCGGTGAGCCCTCGTTTCGCTGGGCAGGTTCCGCCGCACACCTGTACGTGCCGGCCGATCAGGGCCCGCTCTGCGCCGTGCTGTCGGGCGAGCGGCCCGGGGACGTCGGCGAGACGACCCTGCGTGTGACGGAGTCGGGCTCCGGACGGCTGCTCCTCGAGCGCCGGATCGCGCCGGGTCCGTTCGATTTCGCGATAGTGCCCCGCGCGATTTTCGGGCCGATGCCGGGACCTTCGGAGTACGTGCTGTCCTGCGACCGGCCGAAGGACTTGCCCCCGCTCGAAGGCGCGAAGCGGCCCACGAAAGGTTGTTTCACGATTCGCGAGGCGACGTACTCCCATGCGCCGGAAGCGCTCTGGCCGAGGCAGGGGCTTCGCCTCGTGGCTGACATCGGCGCGCCCGACGACGGCCGCTTCGACCCGGAAGGATTCTTCGGACGCGAGAAGATCTCGGACACGGGGCTCGATCTGCGCTGGACGACAGGCACGGCATCCATCGTGTTCTCTCCTGTGCCCTACTTCACTCCCTCTCGGCTCATCGTACGTGCGCGCGCGGTGGCGGGGCCCGTCGATGTCGCCGTGTCTGTTGGTGACGTGCCTGCCGGTTCCGTCCGCGTAGGCGTGGGCCTCGCGGAGGCGTCCCTCCCGCTGCCGCCCGACGCCCTGCGCGCCCTCGCGGGCCCGGAGCCCGTGCGGCTGTGGTTCCACGCGCCGACGACGGTTCCGAAAGACGCCGGCAAGGGAGACGACACGCGCGCGCTCGGGATCGGCGTGGCCCGCGTTTCGCTGGAGTAAACGAAAGGATGAGTCCGCGGCGCTTGCCGCCGGGATTCTTCGACGGGGAAGAGGAAGATCAGCGCGAAGAATCTCTCAGAACGGACAGGAACGCCCCGACGAAAAGGGCGAGTCCAAACAGCGCGAGGCCGATCTCCCAGGTCTCCTTACCTTCGAGGAAAGTTCTTCCTTTCCCCGCGAAGAGTCCGACGAAGAGCACCGCCCCTGCCCAGAGCAGCAGCAGGAATCGCAGCTTCCTCGCGATGCGCCGGCGAAGCTCCGGGAAGAAAAGCAGCACGAGCGGCGCCCCGACCACGAGGATCAGCAGGGCCGCGCGCTTCACGGATCAGATGTTAGCGACATGCCGGGACTATGCAAAAGGAGCCGGCTCGTCCCGGCCGAGGCCGCGTGCCTCGCCGGGCGACGAACCGTCGTCGATCCTGTCGACCTGGAGGCGCGAGAGGCGCCTCGCGGCGTGTGCCGGACGCGCGTCCCGCTCGGTCTCGAGCGCCCAGGTCGCGTGCTCGGCGAGGAGCGCCGTCTCCAGCGCGAGCCCGAGCGTGAGCGCGAGGCGGCGGGCTCCGGCCTCGAGCCTCTCCGTATCCGTTGCGGCCGCGAGCCAGCTTTGCGCGTGGCGTACCGCCTCCCGGGCCCGGTCGCCCGCCGCCGTCAGCATTGGATGCGTGACGCCTTGAAGAGCGCGGTCGACTTCGGCGGCCAGGGGTGCGAGCCCAACCGCCTTCGCCGCCGCGCGCAGGAGGTCCAGGGAGAGCACGTTCGTCGTTCCTTCCCAGATCGGCAGCACCTGGGCGTCGCGAAGGAGGCGGGGCAGGCCGGTGTTCTCGACGTAACCGGCTCCACCGAAGCACTCCAACGCTTCGCTCGCGACGGACACGACCTGCTTTCCCGTCGTCAGCTTCACGATCGGCGTCAGGAGGCGGAGGAGGGCGGCCTCGCGCTCGCCGAGGCCTTCGGCCTCGTCGCGCCCGACGAGCTCGACGGCACGGAACGTGAGGTGAAATGCTCCTTCGAACAGGGCCTGGAGATCGGCGAGCGTCTCGAGGTGAAGCGCCTTCTCCGCGAGAGGAGAGCCGAAGGCCACGCGCCGGCCGGCGTAATCACGCGCCAACGCCAGCGCGCGACGCATGCCGGCGACGGCCCCCACCGCGTTCCACATCCGGGTGATCGTCAGCATGGTCGTGATGTTCTTCACGCCGCCGGAAAGGCCCTTCACGGGCGTGGCGATCGCTCCGTTCAGGAAGAGCTCGGCCGTCGGGACCATGCGCGTCCCGAGCTTGTCCTTCAGCCGCAGGATCTCGATTCCATTCGGAGCGCCGGCGGCGTCGCGCGTCTCGACGTAGAAAAGGGCGAGGCCGCTCCCGCCCGGTGGGTTTCCCTCGGGACGTCCGAGAGTGAGCGCCATTTCGGAGCTCGTCGCCGACGTGAACCACTTCGTGCCGAAGAGCCGCCAGCCTTCGGGTGTGTTCCTCGCGACTGTCTCCGACAGGCCCACGTCCGAGCCGCCGGTCCGCTCCGTCATCCACTGTCCCGAGGTCCACGCCTGTGATGGATCGCGGCTCGTCAGGCGCGGGAGAGCGCGCTCTTTTAGCTCGCGGTTTCCTGAGACGATCAGCGTCCGCGCGGCGCCGTCCGTCATCGCGAGAGGGCAGCTGTAGACGCCGGAAGACGGCTCGAGCAGATACGCGAGCGCCATCTGCGGGAGGCGCGAGAGGGCACCCCACGGCCTCTCGTATGCGAGCGCGATGAGCCCCATCCGGGCAGCGAGCGGCGCCACTTCCTTCCAGAGGCGCGTCGGCTCGATACGGTCGATCCGGCGGCCCCACGCGTCCCAGCCGGTGAGCGTCGGGACGGCGTCCGGCTCGGCTAGGAGGAGGTCGTAAAGAGGCCCGGCCGCGAGAGCGCCCATCTCGTGGAGCGAGGGCTCGACGGCCCGGAGCGTCCCGTCCGGGAGCTTCCGGGCAAGGAAGCTCCTCAGGACCCGGTCGTCGTCGTACTGGTTCGTGAGGCGAGGCGGGTCCTGGAAGAAAGGCATGGGAAATGGCGCGTTGTGCTCAGGAGTTGTCTCCGCGGGCTCGGGCCTGCTGGAGAACCGAGTGATGCCGGCCGTAGCCGAAGTAGATGAAGAACCCGATCGCCAGCCAGATGATGAGTCGCCACCAGTTCTCGGCGGGAAGGGAGAACATCAGGAGCGTGCAGGTGAGGATGCCGAGGATGGGCGTGAGGGGCACGAAGGGCACTCTGAACGGCCGGGGCGCGTTTGGGTTCGTGCGCCGCATGATGAGAACGGCCGCGCAAACGACGACGAACGCGAAAAGTGTTCCGATGTTCACGAGCTCCGCCAGAACGCGCAGAGGCAGGAAAGCCGCGAGAGTGGCCACGAAGATTCCTGTGATGATGGTCGACTTCCAGGGAGTTCTGAACCTCTCATGGATTGCGGCGAAAAAATTCCGGGGCACGAGGCCGTCGCGCGCCATCGCCAGGATGACGCGCGGCTGGCTGAGCATCATGACGAGGAGCACCGACGTGATGCCCGCGATGGCTCCGAGAGAGATCAGAAACTGCGCCCATGGCAGCCCGACCTGCCGGAAAGCGTCCGAGACGGGAGCGTCGATGTTGATCTTGTTGTAGGGAACCATGCCGGTGAGCACCGCCGCCACGGCGATGTAAAGAACCGTACAGAGGACGAGCGACGTCACGATGCCGATGGGGACGTCGCGCTTCGGGTTCTTGGCCTCCTCGGCGTGAGTCGATACCGAATCGAAGCCGATGTATGCGAAGAAGATCGTCGCCGCGCCCGCGAGCATGCCAAGGGGCTCGCCGCCCGCCCCGGTCTGCCCGAACAAGGTCTTTCCGAAGAAGCTCACGCCGGTGAGGCCGAAGGGAGCAAAGGGCTTCCAGTTTGCCGGGTTGACGTAGAAGGCGCCGACGATGATCACGAAGAAGACGATGATCAGCTTGACGATGACCATCGTCGCGTTGAAGCTCGCGCTCTCCCTGATCCCTTTCACGAGGATGACCGTCACGATGATCGTGATGATGATAGCGGGAAGATCGAGCAGTGTGCCGGTCGAGACGAAATGCCCGAGCTTCGGATCGTAATCGAACGGCGCCGTGGAGAACACGTGGGGAATCTTGAGTCCAAGGATTCCTATGAAGTCCTGAAAGTAATGCGACCATCCATGCGCGACGGTGGCGGAACCGACGGCGTATTCGAGAATGAGGTCCCACCCGATGATCCAGGCGAAGAGCTCTCCCAGCGTCGCGTAGGCATAGGTGTAGGCAGAGCCCGCGACCGGCACCATCGAGGCGAATTCGGCATAGCACAGCGCCGCGAAGATGCAGGCGATTCCGGCCGCTACGAACGACAGCATCAGGGCCGGCCCGGTCTTGTCGTGGGCCGCCTGGCCCGTGAGCACGAAGATGCCGGTGCCGATGATCGCGCCGACTCCGAGGCTCGTGAGTTGCACCGGCCCCAGAATGCGACGCAGCCGGTTCTCTCCCCTCATCTCCTCCATGAGGCGTTCCATGGATTTCGTCGCAAACAGCGGGTTCTGACGCACGTTTCGCCCTCCTGTCCGCAACGCGCGGCGCCGGATTGTTTCGCGGAAGATACACCAGGGCCCGCTTAGAATGTCGATGCAGGGGAGCACGCATGACGGTTTCTCACCCGCCGGCCCTCGCGCCGGGCGACATCGCGGACGAGTTCCGCTCTTCAGTCAAGACCTACGGGGTGAAGACGCCCCTCGCGGGCGTGAAGATCCACCGCCTCACGCGGCACGTGGACGACCGCGGGTTCTTCCAGGAGGTCTACCGCGCGCAGGCGGACCATCCGGGCGGCGAAGGCCTGGCCGAGTTCTTCCGGGACGTCGCCGTCGCCCAGATCAACTTCACGATCGTGAATGCCGAGAACCACATCAAAGGCCTGCACTACCACCTCAAACAGCAGGACGTCTGGTTCTGCCCGCATCCGTCGAAGGCGAAGTTCGTCCTGTTCGACGTGCGCAAGGATTCGCCGACGTCCGGCAAGACGCAGGTCGTCGTGGCCGGGGACGGGCACGACGTCCTCGTGCGCATCCCGGAGGGCGTCGCGCACGGCTATCGGCCGCTCTCGAACCCCTGCGCGCTCTTCTACATCGTGACGCGCACGTTCGACGCGAAGGACCCCGATGAATGGCGCATCGCCTGGGACCACCCCGCCGTGAAGGATCTCTGGGAGATCCCGAACGGCTGATCGCCCGGGGGGCCGCGTTTCAGCGCTTCTCGCGGACCGTCAGGACGGGCACCGGGCAGATGCGCACGACGCGTTCGGCCGTGGAGCCGATGAGGAGCTTCTCGAGCGCGTTGCGGCCGTGAGTGCCGAGGACGACGAGCGACGCCTTCGTCTTCACGGCGGTCTCGACGAGGACGTCCGAGGGGCGGCCCCAGAGGAACTCCGACGTCGCCGAGACCCCGCGCTTCTCGGCGGACGCGACCGCGGCCGCAAGGCGCTTTTTCGTGGCGTCTTCCCATTCTTTCTGCGTCGACACGTCGAGGTAGGGGAGCGCGCCCGCCACGTCGAACGCCTGCACGGGCTCGATGAGGACGTGCACGATGTGGATCTTCGCGCCCTGCGAGGCCGCGAGCGACACGGCGAACGAGAATGCCCGTGCGGCGCAGACGGAGAAGTCCGTCCCGACGAGAATGTTCCTGAGGAGGGCGGGCTTCTTCGACATCGCGATCACCTCTTCTGTTCGAGCCGGCGCCGCTTCAGAGCCGCGACGGCGGCGCCGATCTCCGCGGACGAGGGCTTCAGGGGGAAAGACGCCCCGCGGCGGTAGCGTGAAATCCCGTCGACGAACGTCGCAACGACGTGCGATCGGTCCATGCTGTAAACGATAGGCCCGTACGGGTCGTCGCGCCAGGTCGTCGGCTCGGCGAAACCCGAGCCCGGGTCCAGAAGCAGGAGATCGGCACGGCGGCCTGTTTCGAGCGTGCCCGTGGGGAGGCGTAGCGCCGAGGCGCCTTCGGCCGTCGCCATCCGGACGACATCCCAGGCGGAAAGCGCGCCGGGGCCGAGGCGGACTTTCGGGAGCAGCGCGGCGAGGCGCATCTCCGTGAACGCGTCGAGCCGGTCGTTGCACGGCGCGCCGTCAGCCCCGATCGTCACGCGGATGCCCTGCGCGCGGTACTCCGGAACCGGACAGATCCCGGAAGCCAGCTTCAGGTTCGAGGACGGGCAGTGCGCGACCGTCGTTCCGCGCGCGGCGAGGAGCGCGCGTTCGGCACCGTCCGTGTGGATCACGTGCGCGAGGACGACGTGGCTTCCGGAGATCCCGACGTCGTCGAGATAAGCCACGTTGCGCTTCCCGGTCCTCTGCATGACGAGCGCGACCTCGTCCGCGTTCTCGGACGCGTGCGTGTGGACGAGAAAGCCATTCGCACGCGCGCGCGCGGCGGCGCCCCTGAGGAGGCGATCCGTGCACGAGACGGCGAAGCGCGGGCAATAAGCGACGCGCAACTTCCCGTCCGCCGTGCCGTGCCATTTCTTCGCGAGGCGCTCGACCTCCTCGAGAGATTCGGCCGTGCCCACGCGCAGGTTCTCCGGGTTCGTCGCCGGGTCGTCCATGAGCGCGTTTCCGCTCGTGACGCGGAGGCCCGAAGCTTCCGCCGCGCGAAACACGGCGTCCGTGTGGCGCACCGTGCCCATGTCGAGAATCGCGGTCGTGCCGCCCGCGAGGAGCTCCGCGAGACCGAGCCGCGCCGAAATCTCGAGCGTCGCCTCGTCGTGCGCCGCCTCGCCCGGCCAGACATGCGTCCTCAGCCACGGGAGGAGCGGCAGGTCGTCCGGGCCGTTCCTGAGCAGCGCCTGGCAGAGATGGATGTGCGTTTGGACGAATCCCGGCAAGAGCCAGAGGCCGCGCGCGTCCAGGCGCTCGAGCGGCTGTCCCGCGGCCGCGATCTCACGTGCGCGGCGCTCCGCGTCGCCGTGGAGAGCCGTGATCACGCCGTCTTCGACGAGCACATGGCCGCCAGCCGTCACGTCCGAGACCTTGGTCATCCCGACGACGAGCGCGTTCTCGACGAAAAGGGGGATCACCGGGGGATTATCTGCTTCCTACGCGAGGATCGCCCCTTCGTGCGCGAGCAACCAGCGCTTTCGCGGAACTCCTCCGCCATAGCCGGCGAGCTTTCCGTCCGAGGCGATGACGCGGTGGCACGGCACGACCACCGAGACCGGATTCCGCGCGTTCGCGCCCGCGACCGCGCGAACGGCCGAAGGCTTGCCGACCGCGCGCGCGAGCTGCGCATAGGATAGCGTCGCGCCGGCCGGGATCTTGCGCAAGCGCGACCAGACTCTCTCCTGGAACGGCGTCCCGTCCGTGTCGATCTCCAGCGCGTCCAGAGCGCCGAAGTCACCGTCGAGATAGCGCCGGAGCGCACGGCCGGCGGGTCCGCCGTTCGCATCCGGCGTGAGCTCGAGAGCGCCGAAGCGCTTCGTGAGCTCGTCCTTCATCCGTGGCCAGTGATCCTTGAAAGAAAGTGCGACGAGCCTTTCGCCGCGGCGCGCGAACACGATCGCGCCGGCTGGCGAATCGATTTCCGTGACGAAAAGACGTGTGGCGTCCATCTAGGTCTCCTTCCGGGCGGCGGGAGCGGCAAGTGAATTCCAGAGGTGCAACGTCGCATAGGCGCGGAACGGGCTCCACGAGGCGGAGCGTGTGCGAAGTGTCGGCGCGTCCGCGGAAACGCCCGCCGCTTCGAGCGCGCGGCGAAGCCCGAGATCTCCCTCGGGGAACGCGTCCGGCTCGCTGAACGCGCGGAGCGCCACGACTTGCGCCGTCCAGGGCCCGATGCCGGGCAGCGCGCAAAGGCGCTGCTCTAGATCGTCCAGGCCGCGGGGAGCGACGAGCTCGACCTTTTTCGTGTGAACGGCGAGCGCGAGCGTCCGGATCGCGTTCGCGCGCGTGCCGGGAACGCCGATCCCGGACAAGTCCGCCGCGGCGAGGACGGCAGGCGACGGAAACACGTGCGTCAAGCCGTCCGCACCCCCGCCCGGGAGCGGTCGCCCGAACGCCGCGACGAGCCGGCCCGCGAGCGTCCGCGCTCCGCGCACTGAAATCTGCTGGCCAAGGATCGCGCGAACGGCGATCTCGAATGGATCCCACGCGCCCGGTACACGGAGGCCGGGGCGGGCCGCGACGAGCGGCGCGAGGAGCGGATCGCGGCGCAGCACGGCGCCGATCGCGAGCGGGTCCGCGTCGACGTCGAAGATGCGCCCCGCGCGGCGCACGATATCGAGGAGGTCCGGCCCCGGTGGAAGATCGAGCGTGAGAGCGAGAAAGTTCCTCCCCTCCTCGTACGACACGCCGAGAACCCCTGCGCGTCCGCGGCTTTCGATCGTGCGGAAGTAAGCGTGATCGCGGACTGTTTCGACTCCCGGAAGCGCGCGTTCTCTCAAGAAGAGAAAAAGAGGCGCTGCATCGAACGGAAGCCTCATCGGGAGCGTCAACCGGAGGAGGTGCCCGCCGGGCCCGTTTTTCACCGTCGAGCCCGCCCGCGGCCTTGATTCCTTTCGCAGCTCGCGCGGGGCGCGATGAAACGTCGCCCGAATCGCGTCGTTGAACCGGCGCACGCTCTCGAAGCCGGCCGCGAACGCGACTTCCGCAATTGGAAGCGAGGTCTCGTCCAGCAGCCGGCGCGCGAAGTGGACGCGGTGCGTGCGTTGAAGCGAAGCGGGAGATGCGCCGACATGCTCCGCGAAAAGCCGCCGCAAGTGCCGCGAGCCGAGTCCGAGCCGTTCCGAAAGACTTTCAACGGATTCATGCCCGTCGCCGTCGAAAATCCGTTTCAACGCGCGCGAAACCGTCGCGGACGTCCCGTTCCACACGGGCGAGCCGGGCGCGGTCTCCGGCCGGCAACGCCGGCACGGGCGGAACCCGGCGTCTTCAGCGGCGGCTGCGTACTCGTAAAAGCGCATGTTCTTCGGTTTCGGGAGAGGCGCGGGGCAGCCGGGCCGGCAATAGACGCGCGTCGTCACGACGCCGACGAAGAACCGGCCCGAAAAACGGGCGTCTCGACTCAGAATGGCCTGTACGCAGGCGGCGTTCTCGAGGTCCACGCCGGGAATCTACTCCCCGGCTGGTAGAAAACTAGCCGTTTTCGGACATGGCTGTCCGAGCGGTCAAGGAGCCGGGGCCGGAGGTTCGGGCGGGACGGGGGAATCCGGCAGGTCGGCCGCGGGAACGCCGCCGAGGCCGATGCGGTCCGCGATCGGGACCTGCGCCGCGAGGACGATCGCGACGAGCTCGGGAACCGGCAAGCCCCATTCCTCCGCGCCACGCGTCACGTAATTCCGGTCCACGGAACGCGCGAAGGACTTTTCCTTGAGCCGCTTGACGACGGACTCGACGGGCACGTCCGCGATTTTTTTCGTCGGACGGATGAGCGCGCACGCGCCGGCGAAGCCCGTCAGCTCGTCCGCGGCGAGGATCGCCTTCTCCATCGGCGTCTTCCGCTCGATGTTCGTGTAGAACGCATGTCCGCCGACTGCGCGGATGATCTCCTCCGGCCAGCCGCGCTCTCTCAGGATCTCCATGCCGCGCCAGACGTGATCCTGCTCCGTCGGATACTTCTCGTAATCGAAGTCGTGGAGCATCCCGACGAGGCCCCAGGTTTCGATGTCCGCCGCGTCCGTCACGCCCGAGGTGCGCGCGAGATGTCGCATCGTCGCCTCCACCGCGAGCGCGTGGCGGCGCAGCGGCTGCGAGTGAGTGAATTCCGTCAGGAGAGCCCAGGCGTCCGCGCGCGAGTTCATGCGCACATTCTATGCGGACCTCATTAAAAGCGGACTGGCTTATCTTTAATGGCTTTTTTGCACCCTCCGATGTGCAAAACGACGTATTTTCGTTGACTTTTCGGCCATGTGACTGGATTCTCCGCGCGGCGTGGCGAACGATCGGGACAACTTCGGCCGATGAAATCCGCGGAAATCCTCAAGCAATGCGATCGGGAAGGCGTCCGGTTCCTGCGCCTCCAGTTCACGGACATCCTCGGGATCATCAAGAACGTCGAGGTGCCTCGCTCGCAGTTCGAGAAAGCGCTCGACGGCGAGATCCAGTTCGACGGCTCCTCCATCGAGGGGTTCACGCGCATCGAGGAATCGGACATGGGCCTCGTGCCCGATCTCGCGACGTTCCGCGTGTTCCCATGGTCGCACCCGACCGGAAAGGTCGCGCGGCTCGTTTGCGACATCATCACACCCGACGGCAAACCGTTCGCGGGCTGTCCGCGTCAGACGCTGAAGCGCCAGATGGAAAAGGCGAAGGCCATGGGCTTCACGCTCATGACCGGCCCCGAAGCGGAATTCTTCCTCTTCCGGCGGAATGCGGAAGGCGACGCGATCGTCGACACGCACGACGAGGGCGGCTACTTCGACCTGACGCCCGTGGATCGCGGCGAGGAGACGCGGCGCGACATCGTCGTCGCGCTCGAAGCGATGGGCTTCGAGGTCGAGGCGGCGCACCACGAGGTCGCGCCCGGTCAGCACGAGATCGACTTCAAGTACGGCGACGCCATCTCGACGGCGGACAACGTCACGACGTTCAAGCTCATCGTGAAGAAGGTCGCGCTGGACCATGGCTTGCACGCGACGTTCATGCCTAAGCCGATTTTTGGCGTGAATGGTTCGGGGATGCACGTCCATCAATCGCTCATGACGGGAACGGGCGCCTCGCCGAAGAACGCGTTTTACGACCCGAAGGCGACATACGAGCTTTCCGCGACCGCGATGCGCTACATCGGAGGCGTTCTCAAGCACGCGCGCGCTCTCGCCGCAGTCACGAACCCGCTCGTGAACTCCTACAAGCGCCTCGTTCCGGGATTCGAGGCGCCGGTGAACGTGGCCTGGTCGGAGCGCAACCGCTCGCCGATGGTGCGCATCCCGGCGCGCCGGGGCATGGGCACGCGCTGCGAAGTCCGCATGCCCGACCCGGCCTGCAATCCCTATCTCGCGTTCACCGTGATGCTCGCGGCGGGCCTCGACGGCATCAGGAACAAGATCGAGGCGGGTGAGCCCGTGAACCAGAACATCTTCGAGATGTCGGCTCGCGAGAAGCGGCGTCTCAGGATCGACGTTCTTCCCGCGAACCTTTCCGAAGCGCTCGATTGCCTCGAGAAAGACGACGTGCTGAAGAACGCGCTCGGCGAGCACGTGTATGAGCACTTCGAGCAGGCGAAACGCACCGAGTGGGAGACGTACATCTCACGCGTTCATCCGTGGGAAATCGACACTTATTTGAAAGCCTATTGAAAGGGAGGAAATTTCCAATGACTCCAAAGGAAGTTCTGAAATTCGCAAAAGACAAGGGCGCGCAGTTCGTCGATCTACGCTTCATCGACCTGCCGGGCCTCTGGCAGCATTTCTCGATCCCGATCTCGGAGCTGTCCGAAGACATCTTTACGGACGGGCTCGGGTTCGACGGCTCGTCGATTCGCGGTTTCCAGTCGATCGACGAGTCCGACATGCTGCTCATTCCCGACCCGACGACGGCCGTCATGGACCCCTTCACGCAGCATCCCACGCTCGTCGTCATCTGTGACGTGAAGGATCCCGTCACGGGCGAATGGTATTCGCGCGACCCGCGGCACGTCGCGAAAAAGGCCGAAAGCTACCTGAAGAAGACGGGCCTCGCGGACACGATCTTCATCGGGCCCGAGCTCGAGTTTTTCTTCTTCGACAGCGTGCGCTTCGACCAGAATACGCACAGCGGCTTCTACTTCATCGACTCCGAGGCGGGCTTCTGGAACGCGGGCAAAAAGAGCACGCCCGAGCAGCCGAACCAAGGCTACAAGGTGCGCTACAAGCAGGGCTACTTCCCGGTCCCGCCGATGGACCACTTCCAGGACCTGCGCTCGGAGATGGTCCTCGCGCTGCAATCCGTCGGCATCCGCGTCGAGGTGCACCACCACGAGGTCGCGACCGCGGGTCAGACCGAAATCGACATGCGGTTCGGAACGCTCACGAAGATGGCCGACAGCGTCTGCTGGTACAAGTACTGCGCGAAGCAGACGGCGTACCGGAACGGCAAGAGCGCCACCTTCATGCCGAAACCGCTCTTCCAGGACAACGGCTCGGGCATGCACACGCACCAGTCGCTCTGGAAGAACGGCAAGAACCTCTTCTACAAGAAGGGCAGCCCGTACGCCGACATCTCGGACATGTGCCGCTGGTACATCGGCGGCATCCTCAAGCACGCGCCCGCGCTTCTCGCCCTCATCGCGCCGTCCACGAACTCCTACAAGCGGCTCGTGCCCGGCTACGAGGCGCCGATCAACCTCGTCTACAGCCAGCGGAACCGCTCGGCGTGCATCCGCATCCCGATGTACAGCAAGAGCGAAGGTGCCAAGCGCATCGAATTCCGCACGCCCGACCCCACGTGCAACCCGTACCTGTCATTCGCGGCGTGCCTCATGGCCGGCCTCGACGGCGTCGCGCACAAGATCGATCCGGGCAAACCGGTCGACAAGGACCTCTACGAGCTGCCCGAGGCCGAGGCGAAGAAGATCAAGCAGCTCCCGGGCTCGCTCGACGTCGTCCTCGACAATCTCGAGAAGTCGCACGACTGGCTGCTCAAAGGCGACGTTTTCACGAAGGATCTCATCGAGACCTGGATCGAGTACAAGCGCAAGAACGAGGTCGATGCGATCCGCCTGCGGCCGCATCCGTGGGAGTTCGCGATGTACTACGACATCTGAGCCGAGCGCGTTGAGGGCGGGACGACAGAAGCTCGTTCCCGCCCCCGACGGCCTTCGGCGCCTGTTCGTGAGGCCGCGGTTCAGAAGTCGAGCTTCGCGCGTGCGGCGGCGAGGATCGCCGCCACCGCCGCGGGCAGGCCGAGTGCGCGAGGGTGGACGACGAGGTCGTAACCCGCCGGATCCTCGATCTCCCTCTGGAAGGCCTGCCACACGAAGTCCCGCTGCGCCGCGTCGCTCGCCGCGATGCGGCGGCGCGCTTTGTCGGGCGCGAGGCCCAGGTCGTGCGCGAGCGCCTTGGCGCGGTCTGCGGCCGGGGCCACGGCTCGGACGCGAAGCCCGCGTGTGGGATCCAGGATGAAGTTCGCACCGCGTCCCACGAGCACCGCGTGGCCCTCGCACCCCAGCCGCCGGACGACGCGCGTCAGATCGACGAGGTAACGAGACTGTCCGGGGTCGGCCGGAATGATGAGCGGCGCGATGTATTCGCCGAACGCGCGCACGCCTTTTTCGTCGAAGCGCTCGAGGGTCCACTCGTCGCGCCGCTCTTCGGCCGCTACCGCCTGGAGGATCTCGCGATCGTAGATGCGCCAGCCGAGCGCAGCGCCGAGCTGGATCGCGAGCTCGCCGCCTCCCGCTCCGAGCTCGCGCGATAGCGCGATCCAGGGCCCTTCGGCCTGCGCTGGCCCAGCGGGCGGGCCTTCCGTCGCGCGCCGGCGCATTTCCGTGAAGCGGCCCTGGCGGTCCGCAAGTTCCACACCGGGAAGCGTCGAGGTCATGACAGCCTCCCCTTGGCCGACCGGCCCTCGGCCGGACCGGGCCCTTTCATAATGTAGTGCCGCCGCGCCGCGGGTGCAGCCTCGGCCGCCTCATGCCGTCACGAAATGAACATCGCGTCGCCGTAGCTGAAGAAGCGGTAGCGCTGCGCGACCGCCTCTTGGTAGGCGGCGAGGACGCGCTCACGCCCGGCGAACGCCGAGACGAGCATGAGGAGTGTCGAGCGGGGCAGGTGGAAGTTCGTCAGGAGCGCGTCCACGACGTGAAACGCCGCGCCCGGCACGAGGAAGAGGTCCGTCTCGAACGCGCCGGCGGCTACGGCGCCGCCGTGCGCGCGAGCCGACGCTTCGAGCGTGCGCACGGTCGTCGTGCCGACCGCGACGACGCGACGTCCTTCGCGTTTCGCCCGGTTCACGCGTTCGGCGGTGTCCGCGGGGATCTCCGCCCGCTCGAGATCCAGGCGGTGGTCTTCGACGCGATCGACTTTCACGGGTTTGAACGTGCCGAGGCCGACGTGCAGCGTCACGCGCGCGATCTCGATGCCCCGCGCGGCGACGGCGGCGAGCAGCTCCTGGGTGAAGTGGAGGCCAGCGGTCGGCGCCGCAATCGCGCCGGGGCTATCCGCGAAGACGGTCTGGTAATCGATTGCGTCTTGCGCGTCCGCGACGCCGCCGGGGCGGTGGATGTACGGCGGCAAGGGAGCGGAGCCGAGGGAGGCGAGATCGTCCAGGAGTGAAGACGTTCTGCTCCCGAGTTTTTCGAACCGGAGCACATAAAGGCCTCCTTCGGTGCGAGCGGCAGCTGGCTCCGCCTCCCAACCCCCTTCGAAGAAGAACATCCTCGCGGCCTTCACCCGCTTTCCCGGCTTCGCGAGGCAGCGCCAGTGCTCCGTTTTCTCTTTCGAAGAAAAATCCGAAATCGTCGAAATCTCCGGAATCTTCGAAACCAGGAGGAGCTCCGTCCTCCTCCCTTTCTCGTCCGTCCCGAAAATCCGCGCCGGGATGACTTTCGTGTCGTTCAGGACGAGGACGTAGCCCGGGTGGAGAAGCGACGGGATGTCGGCGACGGACCGGTGGGTAAACGCGCCCGTCCGGCGGTCGAGAGTCAGCAGCCGCGCGGTGCCACGCGGCGCAGGCCGCTGGGCGATGGATTCGGGCGGCAGCACGAAGTCGAAATCCGCGACGTCCATCCGGAGCATTTTGCACGGCCGCTGTGCGAGACTGCCGCGATGCGGTCGAGGTCCGGAGCCGTGGTAGGGCTCTACGCCCTTCTGGCGCTTCTTGCCGTGCCGATCTTCCCGCACTTCCTCTCGCCGAACGAATTCACGCGCTGGGCGCTCGCCGCGTCGCTCGTCGAGCGCGGCACGCCGGAGATTTCGTCCGTCCTGCCGCTCCTAGGACCGGCCTTCGAAGACGTCTCGGAGAAGGACGGGCGCGTCTACTCGAACAAGGCGCCCGGCGCGACGCTCGTCGCGCTGCCGGGGTACCTACTCGCACGCCCATTCGTGGGCTCTCCGTCGGCTTCTTCGATGCGCCCGGTCCTGTGGGCGATGCGGCTCTTCGGCGCGACGCTGCCCGCCGGGTGCCTCGCACTTGTCCTCTTCCATGCGGCCGTGCGTTTCGGGGCTTCTCCTCCACGCGCCGCGAGCGCGGCGTTCGCGCTCCTGTTCGCGACGCCGCTTTTCGCCTACGGCCTGCTTCTCTTTTCGCACGCCCTCGTGGCGGCGTGCCTCTTCGGCGGCTGGGTCGCGCTCTTTTTCCCGGGAGATCCCTCGCGCTCGTTCCGCCGCGATTGCGCTGCGGGCGCGCTCCTCGGTCTCGCCGTGATCTCGGAGTACCCGGCGGCGGTGCCCGCGGGTGTGCTCGTCCTCTGCGCGGTCATTCCCGCGCCCCGGCGACTTCTCACCCTCGTGGCCGGAGGTGCTCCCCTCGCCGCCCTTCTCGGCGCGTACGATCTCGCCTGCTTCGGGGGAGTTTTCGAGGTGTCCTCCGCTCACGAGCGCGCGCCTCTCTTCCGGTCGCTTGCGTCGGCAGGCCTCTTCGGCATCTCTCTGCCGTCTCCGGAAATCGCGCTTCGCCTGCTCGCGGACCCGTCGAAGGGTCTTCTCGTCTTCTCGCCGTTTCTCCTGCTGTGGCCCGGAGCATTTCTCTCGTCCCGCCCCGCCTTGCCTTTTGGGAGCCGCCTCGCGCTCGTGCTCGCCCCTCTCTCGCTCCTCCTTCTTTATGCGGGCTACCCGAACTGGCACGGCGGCTTCACGGTGGGGCCGAGGTATCTCGTCGCGGCGCTGCCGTTCCTCGTTTTCCCGTTTGCATTCTCAGAGGGGGGATTTCTCGAGAGCACGCTCGTCGGGGCCTCGACGCTCGCCGTTTGCGCGACGACCCTCGCGTTTCCATTTGTCCCTCCCGGGTTTGCGTTGCCCTGGGGCTCGTTCGCGGAGTTTTTCTTCGAAAGGGGACTGACGGGACCGAATGTGCTGCATCTCTTCGCGCCGGTGGCGGCGCGCTTCGCCCTGCCTGCGATCGTGTGTGTCGCAGCGTATTTTTTCTTGGGCAGGAAAAGGGAAGGGAAGGTTTTCTCAGAAGGGAAGAAGGAAGAGAAGAAGAGGAGCGCAAGGGCGAAGGCGGCGTTCGCTTTTCTTTGCGGCGCTGCCGTCTACGCAGCCCTCGGTATTCTCCTTTCCAAGCAAATTTCGTTTCTCTCCCCTTCTCTTGTCCTCCAGCGCGCATATATCGCCGATGTCTACTTCGACCAGAGAGGCACGCTCGAGGAGGAGATCGCCCGGACGGGCTCCCCGCAGCCGCGTCTCCTTGCCCGGCGCGAGCGGGAGCTCGCGCTCCCCCCGCCGCCCTGGCCATTCACGCCGGCGTCACGTTGACGGAAGGCGACGCGCCGTGGCGAGGGCAAGGACGACGCCGAGGGCCGCGATCCCGAGCCCGAGCCGGAAGGACGACGGGCGGTACTCCAGGACGACGTCATGGGTGCCCGCGGGAACGGGGATCTGCGTGAGCTCGCCGGCCTTCGACTCGATGTTCGTCGGAACCCCGTCGACTTTCGCCCGCCAGCCGGGGAACATCGGATTCGCGACGACGAGCCGGGACGGGGCGGGAGATTCGGTCCGCATCGTCCAACGAGTCGCGATGCGCCCGACGAGGAGCGCGTTTCCAGGCGCCCCTTCCAGCCTCACGCGCGGCTTGGCGCGGCGGTTCACGAGGATTCTTCCGTCCGGCCCGGAATAGATCTCCACGAGGTCCAGACCGAGGCGTGCGTTCAGCTCCGGAGCGCCGAAGGCGAACTGCGGGTGCAGGAGCAGGTACTTCACGCTCCAGGCGTCGAGCGCCGCGCCTCCCGGCGCGAGGTCCCATGGCTCGATGACGTCCACGATCGCCGGCGTGTTCGTGAATCGCCCGATTGCCGCCCGGCGCTCACGCCAGGCGCGGACGGCGAGAGCGTCGTATCCGCGCAGATCGTCGAGCGCAAGAAGCGTCGCGGAGTTGGCCGGGAGGAAGGTATGAAGAGGGAGAATGTGGAAGGGCTCTGGATCGGAGGCGATCCTCGCGAGCAGCGGCGTCGACAGCGCCAGCTCGGCCGGGGGAGTGATGGAGTGGATGCCGCGAGCCGCGCCGAGAAGCTCGGTGCCCGCGACCGCCACCAGGAGCCAGGCCGCACCTTTCCCGGGGGCTCCGAGGCGATTGACGCGTCTTCCTCCCGCGTGTAAGGTCTGCGCG
>OCTA010000462.1_pt1 | contig 37331 bp, 31 predicted proteins | sample 1538991 | NCBI WGS metagenome assembly OCTA01 (sample SAMEA3539302, study PRJEB22396) | soil metagenome | biome: tundra; feature: field; material: soil | place: USA | collected 2010-05 | depth 0.15 m | reverse complement strand
GGGCGCTCGGCGCCGGGCCATGGCGGATCATGTTCATCGATATCCTGCCGAACCTGCTAGCCCAGCTGATCGTCTACACCACCCTGCTGATCCCGCTGACGATCGTCGGGGAGGCGTCCCTGTCGTTCCTCGGCGTCGGCGTCCTCCCGCCGACCGCGGACTGGGGCCAGATGATCAACGCGGCGTCCTCGGTGTACCTGTACGGCCCGTGGTGGTACCTGCTGTTCCCCAGCATTGCGCTGCTGATCACCACGCTGGCCTTCAACATTTTCGGTGACAGCGTGCGGGATGCCTTTGACCCGCGCGGTGACCTGTTCGTCTAGGAGCTTTCCGTGGCACGCTTTCTGATCCGCAGGATCCTGCAGGGGCTGTTCGTGCTGTGGCTGATGACAGTCACCGTGTTCCTGATCTTCTTTGTCGGTCCTGGGCCGGGTGCCGTGGCCCGCACGATAGCAGGCCGCGAGGCCTCGCCTGCGGTGGTCGCGGAGGTGTCGCACCGGCTGCTGCTGGACCGGCCGATTTACGTGCAGTACAGCCATTTCGTCTGGCTGCTGCTGCACGGCAACCTTGGCTACGACTACTACCACGACCAGTCGGTGAACTCGATCATCGCTGCCGCGTTCCCGATCACCCTCTCGCTGGTCATCGGCGCCTCGATCCTGTGGCTGACCATGGGCGTGCTGAGCGGGATCGTCTCGGCGGTCAAGACCCGGTCGATCTGGGACCGCATGTTTACCCTGCTGGCGCTGGTGTTCTACTCGATGCCCAGCTTCGTGCTCGGCTTCCTGCTGATCCTGGGCCTGTACTACGAGTTCTCGATCCACCACATCAGCATCTTCCCGGCGCCGGGGACCTGGGTGGCCTTCAGCTCGAATCCCGTGCAGTGGGCGCGTGCCCTGATCCTGCCGTGGTTCACCCTGGCGCTGGTGTCGGCGGCCACCTACACCCGGCTGACCAGAGGGTCGATGCTTGATGTCTCCGGCGAGGACTACATCCGCACCGCCAGGTCCAAGGGGATGCCGGAGCGGCGGGTGATCTTCAAGCACAACCTGCGGGCTTCGCTGACCCCGGTGGTCACCCAGTTCGGCCTCGATGTCGGTACCCTGATCGGCGGCGCGATCATCACTGAATACGTCTTCAACCTGCCCGGCCTCGGCTACACCGCGGTGACGGCCATCGGCCAGCAGGATCTGCCCGTCGTCATGGGGGTGGTGATCGTGGCATCCGCTGGTGTCGTGGTCGCCAACCTGTGCGTCGACATCCTGTACGCCGTCCTGGACCCGCGGGTCCGGCTGAACTGACCGGGCCCGGAGCAGTCCCGGGCGCTGCACGAGGCCGGCACCCCTTATTGTCGGGGGGTGACTTTGGTTCTTCTCGTGCGGCATGGCCTGACCGCGACGACCGGAGGCGTGCTGACGGGCTGGACGCCCGGCATCCCGCTGGACGACAGGGGCCGCCGCCAGGCCGCCGCCCTGGCGGCCAGGCTCGCGCCCGTCACGCTCGATGCGATCATCTCGAGCCCGCTGGACCGCTGCCTGCAGACCGCCGATGCGATTGCCGCCGCCGATGGCCCCGCGGTGCGCCCGGACGAGCGGCTGGGCGAGTGCCGGTATGGCGACTGGACCGGAAAGCCGCTGAAGCGGCTCGCCGCCGAGCCGCTCTGGCGCGTCGTCCAGGCTCATCCGAGCGCAGCGCGCTTCCCGGGCCAGGACGGCGAGTCGATGCTGGACATGCAGCACCGGGCGGTCAGCGCGGTGCGGGACTGGAACGCGGCTCTCGGCGGCGACGCGGTCTACCTCATCTGTTCCCACGGTGACGTGATCAAGGCGCTGATCGCCGATGCGCTCGGGATGCACCTGGACATGCTGCAGCGGATTCAGGTCGACCCGTGCTCGCTCAGCGCCGTCCGCTATACGCCGTTGCGGCCGTTCGTGCTGCGGATGAACGACACTGGCGGCGGCGTTGAGAATCTGAAGAAACCGGCGAAGAAGCAGTCCAGGGCGGCAGCGCGCAACGAAAGCGATGCGGCGGTGGGCGGCGGGGCCGGCGCGGCGGCAGTCAGCAGCGGGGCTGGCGGCGCGGCGGTCAGCGGCGGCACTGGAGGATAGGACCATGCCAGTCTTTTCCTACGATCCCCCCGACAGGTTCGTCGCGGGGACGGTCGGCCAGCCCGGTGAGCGCACCTTTTACCTGCAGGCCGCGGCCGGTGCCAGGGTCACCAGCGTCGCACTGGAGAAGGTCCAGGTGAGCAGGCTCGCGGAGCGTCTCGATGAGCTACTGGACGAAGAGCTCAGGCTGGCGAGCGGGCAGTCAGGAGGGCCGGCCGGGGCGCCGGCCGGCCGCACCGACGATGACCCCCTCGACTTGCCATTGATGGAGGAGTTCCGGGTCGGCGTGATCGCCCTGGCTTGGGACCGCGACGATCAGCGGGTGGTCATCGAGGCACAGGAGGAGACGGACTCGCCAGTCGAGCCGCTCGCCGACGACGTGCCGGAGGATGGCCCTGGCGTGCTGCGGGTCCGGATAACGGCCGCCGTGGCGCGGGCATTTTCCCGGCGCGCGCTCCAGCTGGTGAGCCAGGGACGGGCGCCGTGCCCGCTGTGCGGCCTGCCGCTCGACGCGACCGGTCATGTCTGCCCGCGGCAGAACGGCCACCGGCCCGGCCATGCGTGAGCAGCCGCAGCGAGCGCGGGCCCAGCGCCGGGCTGCCGAGCCAGGGACCCCCGGCGGCGCCGACGCGGACTCCGCCGCGCTCGACCTGCTCGCCAGGGGCACCATCGGGGTGCAGGGCAGGCTCGCGGTGGCCTCCAACGAGACGTTCTACTGCACCCTGCGGCACCAGGAGCAGTCGGCCGCCTGCGTCTACAAGCCGGTCGCGGGGGAGCGCCCGCTCTGGGATTTCCCAGCGGGCAGCCTGGCCGGCCGGGAAGTCGCCGCCTACCAGGTGTCCCGCGCGTCGGGCTGGGATCTCGTCCCGCCGACGGTCTACCGGGATGGCCCGTTCGGGCCCGGCATGTGCCAGCTATGGATCGACGCCGATCCCGCCGCCGATCTCATCGCGCTCGCTCGCAGGACCGATCACCCGGCGCTGCGCGAGATGGCCGTTTTCGACGCTGTTGTCAACAACGCGGACCGGAAGATCGGCCACCTGCTGCCCACCGAAGCCGGCCGCCTGTTCGGCTGCGATCACGGGGTCTGCTTCGGGGCGGATTACAAGCTCCGGACCGTGCTGTGGCAATGGCGCGGCAAGCACCTTCCCGGCACCGCGGTCGACGCGCTGCGGCGGCTGCAGCACGGGCTCACCGAGGGCGGCCTCGCCGCCATGCTGGGGCGCTGGCTTTCCCCCGACGAGGTGGAGGCGACCCGGCAGCGGATCGACCTGCTGCTCAAGCACCGGGTCCACCCGTACCCGCCGGAGGACTGGCCCGCGGTGCCCTGGCCGCCAGTCTGACGCGCTGCGGCGTCCGGGGGGAAGCTACCCGCCGTCACCGCGACGGCGCAGGTACCGCTCGAACTCACGGGCGATCGCGTCCCCTGTCGCCTCGGGCAGGTCGGTCGCGTCCTTGGCCTCTTCCAGGGTCCGGACGTAATCGGCCACCTCGGAGTCCTGGTCGGCGAGCTCATCGACGCCGCGCTCCCAGGCCCGGGCATCATCGGGCAGATCAGCCAGCGGGAGGGTAACGTCCAGGATGTCCTCCACGCCGCGCAGCAGCGCGAGCGTCGCCTTGGGGCTCGGTGGCTGCGCCACGTAGTGCGGCACGGCCGCCCAGAGCGAGACAGACGGTATCCCCGCAGTCGCGCATGCCTGCTGCAGCACTCCCACGATCCCGGTGGGCCCCTTGTAGTCGACCGGATCGACGTGCAGCTGCGCGGCGAGCTTGGCGTCGGAAGCCGCCGCGTTGACCGGCACCGGACGGGTGTGCGGCGAGTCCGCGAGCAGCGCTCCCAGCAGCACCACGAGTTCAACGCCCAGCTCGGTGAAGGCGGCGACCAGCTCATCGCTGAAAGAGCGCCAGCGCATGTTCGGCTCGATCCCGTGCACCAGCACCAGGTCGCGCTCCATTCCGTCCGGCCGCGCCCTCGATAGCCTGGTCGTGGGCCAGATCAGCCGCTCCGCGTGGCCGTCGGTCACCTCCATCACCGGGCGGGTGACCTGGAAGTCGTAAAAATCCTCCGGATCGATGGCGCCGATGGGGCTGGACTGCCACGCGGTCCCGAGGTGGCTGATGGCCCCGCTGGCCGCCTCGCCCGCATCGTTCCAGCCCTCGAAGGCCGCGATGACAGCGGGTGAGCTGAGCTTGCTGGCGGCATCGAGCTCGATGCCCACCACCTCCCTTCCGTACCTGCCTCCAGGTTACGTGCTTGACCATGATCCCCGCGTGGGGGTGGCCGTCAGCAAAGCCCTGCCGCAGCGGGCGCTGCCCGCGCGCCGGCCGCCGGCGCCATCGAGCCGGGCGCCCTGGCCCCTGGCACCTACAATGGGGCTCACTATGACCATGCAGACCGAACCTGCTGGCCGCGGCGGCGCCGGTCAGCCAGCAGCGCCCGTAGCTGAAGCAGCGCGCCATCCCGCGGCACGCGGCGAGTTCAGGAAGGCGATCGGCCAGCGGGTCGTCATCGCCGATGGCGCGATGGGCTCGATGCTGCAAGGCAGTCCCGCCACGCTCGACGATTTCGCCGGGCACGAGGGCTGCAATGAGATCCTCAACATCACCCGTCCGGACATCGTCAGCGGCATCCACGACGCCTACCTGGCCGCGGGTGTCGACTGCATTTCCACCAATACGTTCGGCGCCAACCTCGGCAATCTTGGCGAGTACGGCATCTCGGACCGGATCTTCGAGCTCGCCGAGGCTGGCGCGAGGATCGCGCGGGAAGCCGCCGACCGGTGGTCGGCTGATGACCGCCCGCGCTGGGTGCTCGGCTCGATGGGGCCAGGGACCAAGCTGCCCACCCTCGGCCACGTCGCCTTTGCCGAGCTCCGCGATACCTACACCGGCAACGCGGCCGGGCTGCTGCGCGGCGGCGCCGACGCGCTGATCGTGGAGACCTGCCAGGATCTGCTGCAGGCCAAGGCGGCGATCATCGGCGCCAAGCGCGCCATTGCCGCCGCAGGCGCCGACGTCGTGCTGATCGCGCAGGTGACGATCGAGACGACAGGAGCCATGCTGCTCGGCACCGAGATCGGCGCGGCCCTGACCGCCCTTGAGCCGCTGGGCGTCGACGTGATCGGCCTGAATTGCGCGACCGGGCCCGGGGAGATGAGCGAGCACCTGCGCTACCTGTCCGCGCACTCCCGGCTGCCGCTGTCCTGCATGCCCAACGCGGGCCTGCCCGAGCTGACCTCGGACGGCGCCTACTATCCGGTGACCCCGGCCGAACTGACCGACGCGCACGAGGTATTCGCCGCGGAGTTCGGCCTGTCCATCGCCGGGGGCTGCTGCGGCACCACGCCCGAGCACATGGCCGAAGTCGTGCGCCGGCTGCGCGGCCGGCCGGTGGCTCCCCGTAAGCCGCGGCCCGAGCCTGGCGTCTCGTCGCTCTACCAGCATGTGCCGTTCCGCCAGGACACCGCCTTCCTGGCCATCGGGGAGCGGACCAACGCCAACGGCTCCAGGGCCTTCCGCGACGCGATGATCGCCGCCCGCTACGACGACTGCGTCGAGATCGCCCGGGCTCAGACCAGGGACGGCGCCCACCTGCTCGACGTCTGCGTGGACTACGTCGGCAGGGACGGCGCGGCCGACATGGCTGCGGTGGCCGGCCGACTGGCCACCGCCGCGACGCTGCCGCTGGTCCTGGACTCCACCGAGCCCGAGGTGATCAGGACCGGCCTCGAACTGCTCGGCGGCCGCGCCGTGGTGAACTCAGTCAACTACGAGGACGGCGACGGCCCGGACTCGCGGATCGCCAGGATGATGCCGCTGGTCGCCGAGCATGGTGCCGCGGTGATCGCGCTCACCATCGATGAGCAGGGGCAGGCCCGCACTGCCGAGTGGAAGCTGGCGGTGGCGAGCCGGCTCATCGAGGACCTGACCGGTAACTGGGGCATGCGCATCGGTGACATCATCGTGGACTGCCTGACCTTCCCGGTCTCCACCGGCCAGGAGGAGACCAGGCGGGACGCGATCGAGACCATCGAGGCGATCAAGGAGCTGAAGCGCCGGTACCCGGAGGTGCAGACCACGCTCGGCGTCTCCAATATCTCCTTCGGCCTCAACCCCGCGGCGCGGGCCGCGCTGAACTCGGTGTTCCTCGCCGAGTGCGTGCGGGCCGGGCTCGACTCGGCCATCGTGCACGCGTCCAGGATCATGCCGATCGCCCGGATCGGCGAGGCGGAGCTCCAGGCGGCGCTGGATCTCATCTACGACCGGCGGCGCGCCGGGTACGACCCGCTGGCCAGGCTGCTCGAGCTCTTCGAGGGCGTGGACGCGGCCGCGCTCAAGGCGACCCGGGCCGCGGAGCTTGCCGGGCTGCCGCTCTGGGAGCGGCTGAAGCGGCGGATCATCGACGGGGAGCGGATCGGGCTTGAGGCCGATCTCGATGAGGCACTGGCGTCCAGGCCTGCCCTGGAGATCGTCAACGACGTCCTGCTCGACGGGATGAAGACGGTCGGCGAGCTGTTCGGCTCCGGCCAGATGCAGCTGCCGTTCGTGCTCACCTCCGCCGAGGTGATGAAGGCCGCCGTCGGCCACCTGGAACCCCACATGGATCGCTCCGATGAGGCCGGCAAAGGCAAGATCGTCCTGGCCACGGTCAAGGGCGACGTCCACGACATCGGCAAGAACCTCGTCGACATCATCCTGTCCAACAATGGCTACGACGTGGTGAATATCGGGATCAAGCAGCCTATATCGGCGATCCTCGAGGCCGCGGGCGAGAGCAATGCTGACGTGATCGGGATGTCCGGCCTGCTGGTCAAGTCCACTGTGGTGATGCGGGACAACCTGGCCGAGCTGAACTCCAGGCAGCTGGCCGGCCGGTGGCCTGTGCTGCTCGGCGGCGCTGCCCTTACCCGCGCCTACGTGGAGCAGGACCTCGCGGGCCTGTTCGACGGCGAGGTCCGGTACGCCCGCGACGCATTCGAGGGGCTGCGGCTGATGGATGCCTTCATGGCCGTGAAGCGGGGCACGCCCGGGGCCGCGCTGCCCGCGCTCAGGGAGCGGCGGGTCAGGCCGTCCGCGGCCGCCGGCAGCCAGTCGCCGCAGGGCGGCCGGGCGGATGAGGCGGCCGCAGGCGGCCGTTCTGATGTGTCGGCCGAGGTGCCCGTGCCCGAGCCGCCGTTCTGGGGCACCCGGGTTATCAAGGGCATTCCGCTGGCCGATTATGCCGCCTTCCTTGATGAGCGGGCCCTCTTCCTTGGCCAGTGGGGGCTCAAGCCAGCGCGCGGCCGGGACGGCCCCTCGCACCAGGAGCTGGCCGAGACGCAGGGCCGCCCGCGGCTGCGGCTGTGGCTGGAGCGGGCGCAGACTGAAGGCCTGCTGGAGGCCGCTGTCGTGCAGGGCTACTTCCCGTGCGTCAGCGAGGGCAACGACCTGGTGGTGCTGGACGACAATGGCGCCGAACGGGAACGGTTCGCCTTCCCGCGGCAGCGCAGGGACCGGCGGCTCTGCCTGGCCGACTTCTTCCGGCCGCGCGAATCCGGCGAGACCGATGTCGTCGCTCTCCAGCTGGTCACCATGGGCTCCCGGATCAGCGAGGCCACCGGGGAGCTGTTCGCGAAGAACGCCTACCGTGATTACCTCGAACTGCACGGCCTGTCGGTGCAGCTGGCCGAGGCGCTCGCCGAGTACTGGCACTCCAGGGTGCGTGACGCCCTCGGGCTCGCCCAGTTCGACCCCGGCGACCTCGACGGCATCCTGCGGGTCGGCTACCGCGGCTGCCGGTACTCGTTCGGCTATCCGGCCTGCCCCGACCTGGAAGACCGGGCCAAGGTGATGCGGCTGCTCCAGCCCGAGCGGATCGGCGTCATCCTCTCGGAGGAGTTCCAGCTCGCGCCTGAGCAGTCCACCGACGCGCTGATCGCCCATCACCCGGAAGCAAAGTACTTCAGCACCTGATCATGCGGCCCGCCACGACCAGGCCGGTCCCGCCGGCCGGCGCACCGCTGCAGGCCGTCCTGTTCGACATGGACGGCCTGCTGGTGGACTCCGAACCGCTCTGGTTCGAGGTCGAGAGCCAGGTCATGGCCCAGCTGGGCGGCGACTGGGCGGAGGCCGACCAGCAGGCCCTGCTGGGCGGCTCACTGCCGCGCACGGTGTCCTACCTGCTCGCCAGGGCGGAAAGGCCCGCCAGCGCGCAGGACGTCGGGCGCTGGCTGGTCGACGGGATGACCGCGCTGCTGGCCTCGCGCGGTCCCCGGGTGCTGCCGGGAGCAGCCGATCTGCTGGCCGAGGTCCGGGGCGCCGGAATCAGCCACGCGCTGGTGACATCCTCGGAACGGCCGATCATGGACGCGGTCCTGCGTCACCTCCGGCTGAGCTTCGACGCCACCGTATGCGCCGATGATGTGCGGCGGGGCAAACCGCATCCGGAGCCATACCAGCGGGGCGCGGCGCTGCTCGGCGCAGACCCGCGCTACTGCGTCGCGCTGGAAGACTCGCCCAATGGCGTCGCCGCCGCCGAGGCGGCCGGATGCCAGGTGGTGGCGGTGCCGAGCCTGGTGCCGATCGCCGGCCGCCCAGGCCGGACGGTCGCGGCCTCGCTCAGCGAGGTTGACCTGGCAACGCTGCGCGCTATCGCCGCCGCGGCCTAGGCCATCGCGGAACGATCTTCATTCGGTCACAATAGGGGCACGACCTGCGCTTAGCACTGGCGCAGAACGGAAAACCTGGTGGACCCTCGCGTAGAGGGCCTTTGCGCCTTACTTGGTACACCAGGGACGGCTGCCCCATAATGCCGGATCCGGGCCAGTAAGCCAGGAGAGTGGCGCCAGATGACCGCACCGATCGACGTTTCCCCGGGCGCCTCCGGGGCCGCGCCCGAGTCAGTGCTCGCCGGGGTCAGCGCCGAGGCGATACAGGGCCGCTCGCTCGGGCAGATCGCCTGGCTGCGGCTGCGCCGCGACAAGGTTGCGCTGGCCGGCGGGGTCTTCGTGATCTTCCTTATCGTGGTCGCGATCGTCGGCCCGCACCTGGTGCAGAGCCCGCTGACCTACCACCCGAGCCTGATCAACCCCACGTTCAGCCGGCCGTACGGCCCGTTCGGCGGAATCAGCATGGCGCACCCGTTCGGCGTCGAGCCGGTCACCGGACGCGACGTGCTGAGCCGGATCGTCGACGGGACGCAGTACTCCATGCTGATCGCGTTCCTGGCCACCGCCCTCGCCGTGGCGATCGGGGTCTTCTTCGGGATCATCTCCGGGTACTTCGGCGGCTGGGTCGACGCGGCGATCGCGCGCACCATGGACGTTTTCCTGGCGTTCCCGCTGCTGGTCTTCGCGCTCGCGCTGGTCGGCGTCATTCCGCAGACCGCGTGGGGGCTCACCGGGAACTCGCTGCGGCTGGCCGTGCTGATCTTCATCATCGGCTTCTTCAGCTGGCCGTACATGGGCCGCATCGTCCGCGGCCAGACCCTGTCGCTGCGGGAGCGGGAGTTCGTTGACGCGGCTCGCAGCCTGGGCGCCCGCGGGCCCTACATTCTCTTCCGCGAACTGCTCCCCAACCTGGTGGGCCCGATCCTGGTCTACTCGACGCTGCTGATCCCGACCAACATCCTGTTCGAGGCGGCCCTGTCCTATCTCGGCGTCGGGCTGATCCCGCCCACTCCTAGCTGGGGCGAGATGCTTTCCGATGCGGTCACCAATGGCTATTACTACATCGACCCGATGTACATCATCATCCCCGGTCTTGCCATCTTCATCACGGTCATGGCCTTCAATCTCCTCGGCGACGGGCTGCGTGATGCGCTCGACCCGAGAAGCCAGTAGGCCGTGCAGCTCTGTCCTCATAACGGATCACGACAGGAGGCATTTTACCCCATGAAACGACGCAGGACCGCTGGCCTCGCCGCGGTCAGCGCGGTCGCCGCGCTGGCCCTGGCAGCCTGCAGCAGCAGCGGGAGCTCATCCACCGGCACGAAGACGGCGCCGGTTGCTTTTAACCAGGCGGCCACGCAGGTCGTCAATCCGTCCACGCACACAGGCGGCACGCTGACCTTCGGGCTCAACAGCACCCCGGACTCCACTGACCCGGGCAACACCTACTACGGCTTTATGTGGAACACCGTCCGCCTCTACGGCATGTCCCTGACCACCTTCAAGTCCTGCCCGGGCAACTGCGGTAACACGCTCGTGCCTGCCCTGGCGAGCTCGCTGGGTACCCCCGGTGACCACGGGCTGACCTGGACCTACCACCTCCAGCCGAACATCAAGTTCGAGGACGGCACGACGGTCACCTCGCAGGACGTCAAGTACGCCGTGGAGCGCACCTACGCCAGGTCGGTGCTGCCCAACGGGCCGAGCTATTTCCAGGTGCTGCTCAAGGACCCGACCTATCCAGGCCCGTACACCGACCGCGCCAAGAACGAGTTCGGCCTGACCTCGGTCACCACGCCGGACCCGACGACGATCGTGTTCCATCTGCAGCATCCGTTCTCCGACTTCGATTACGTGGTCGCGATACCGCAGACCGTGCCGGTGCCGCCCAATAAGGACACCGGCGCCAACTACCAGCTGCACCCGATTTCCACCGGGCCGTACATGTTCCAGAGCTACACGCTGAACAAGCAGTTCACGCTGGTGCCGAACGCGAACTGGAACCCGTCCACCGACCCGCAGGTCAAGCAGCTGCCCGACAAGATCGTCTACAGCCTGAATGTCAACGCCAACGACATCGACAACCGGCTGCTGGCCGGCGACCTCGACGTCGACCAGGCAGGTACCGGCGTCCAGACCGCGGCCCGGGCCAAGATCCTGTCGTCGCCCGCGCTCAAGCAGAACGCCGATGACGCGCTCAGCGGCTACCTCCAGTTCGCCTACCTCAACACCAAGGTCCCGCCGCTGAACAACGTGGCCTGCCGCAGGGCGGTCGAGTACGCCGCCAACAAGCAGACCCTGCAGACCGCCTACGGCGGCCCGGTCGTCGGCGGGGCCATCGCCAGCACGGTGATGCCGCCCACCGTCATCGGCTACCAGAGCTTCGACCTCTACAAGGCCCTTTCCCAGCCGTCGGGTGACGTCGCGGACGCGAAGGCCCAGCTCAAGCTGTGCGGCCACCCGAACGGCTTCACCACCAACATCGCCTACAGGTCCGACCGGCCCCAGGAAGTACTCGCCGCCCAGGCGCTCCAGCAGGCCCTTTCCCAGGTCGGGATCAAGACCCAGCTGCAGGGCTACCTGTCCGGCAAGTACTACACCAACTTCGCCGGCTCGACGGCCTTCGTGCACTCCCATGGCCTGGGGATCGACTTCGGCCGCTGGGGAGCGGACTGGCCGGACGGCTACGGCTTCCTCGACGAGATCTCGAACGGCAACGCGATCGTGACCTCAGGCGGCAACACCAACATCGAGGAACTCAACGACCCGGTGGTCAACGCCGACTTCGCCAAGGCCGGCAACCTGCTCGACCCGGGGCAGCGGAACGCGATCTGGACCCAGATCGACCACCAGATCATGTCGGACGCGGGGATCCTGCCCGTGGTGTACGCCAAGTCACTGCTGTATCGGAATCCCAACGTGACGAACGTGTATGTCGACCCGGCCTATGGCATGTACAACTACGCCGTCCTCGGCCTGAAGTAGCCGGCGCCGCTAGCAGAGAGCAGGTGAGGGCGCCGGTACCCGGTCGCGAGGCCGGGTACCGGCGCCACGCGAAGTGATCACATTCCTCGTCCGGCGCCTGATCGCCACGGTGTTCCTGCTGATCGTGGTCAGCATGATCACCTTCGGCATCTTCTTCCTGGTGCCCCGGCTGGCCGGTCAGAGCACCTACCAGCTCGCGGTGCAGTACGTCGGCCGCAACCCGCAGCCGTCGGCGGTGCGCGACCTCGAGGTCAAGCTGGGCTTCAACCTGCCGCTTCCGGTGCAGTACTGGCACTTCCTGCGGGGCATCGTGGTCGGCGCGCACTACGACGACGGGCCGAGCAAGATCTACTGCCCGCCGCCGTGCTTCGGCTACTCGTTCCGCAACCAGCAGCCGGTCTGGCCGCAGATGATCAGTGACGTTCCTGTCACCTTGTCGCTCGCGGCCGGCGCGGCGGTCCTCTGGCTGACCGGCGGGGTGGCCATCGGGGTGCTCTCGGCCCTGCGGCGCGGCTCGATCTTCGACCGGTTCTCCATGGGCGTGGCGCTGGCCGGCGTGTCGCTGCCCATTTTCTTCACCGGCCTGATCGCTCTTGAGCTGTTCAGCTATAAGTGGCCGATATTTCCTAACGTGCAGTTCGTTCCCCTCACCCAGAATCCGCTGCTGTGGGCACGGAACCTGGTGCTGCCGTGGATCACGCTCGCCTTCCTGTACGCGGCGCTGTATGCCAGGCTGACCAGGGCCGGCATGCTGGAGACCATGAGCGAGGACTACATAAGAACGGCCCGGGCCAAGGGCCTCAAGGAACGAACGGTGATCGTCAAGCACGGGCTCCGCGCCGCGCTCACCCCGATCCTCACCATCTTCGGCATGGACCTCGGGCTGCTGCTCGGCGGAGCCGTGCTGACCGAGGTCACCTTCAGCCTGCACGGGCTCGGCCTGTTCACCATCGAGGCCATCGGCAACGCCGACCTCCCGGAGATCATGGGCGTCGTCATGCTGGCCGCGTTCTTCATCGTGTTCGCCAACCTGATCGTGGACATCCTCTACGCGGTGGTCGATCCGAGAGTGAGGACGGGATGACGGCCGACGGTGATGCCAGAACCGACCGCGGCGGTCGCCTGGCCGGATTCGGCCGGAGCCTGGGCCGGGCCGCCGGGCGCCGCGGCAGCCCCGCCGCTGGCGCCGACTTCAACAGCGGCCCGGCATCGCGTGCCCTGCTCGAGGTCCGGGACCTGCGCATCCATTTCCCGACCGATGACGGCCTGGTCAAGGCCGTGGACGGAGTGTCGTTCACGGTCGAGCGCGGCCGGACGCTCGGCATCGTCGGCGAGTCCGGGTCCGGCAAGAGCGTGACCAGCCTGGGCATCATGGGCCTGCACCACGGCGGCCGGGCCAAGATCGATGGGCAGATCTGGCTGGACGGCGAGGAACTGGTCACCGCCGATCCGTCCCGGGTGCGCGAGCTGCGCGGCAGCAAGATGGCGATGATCTTCCAGGACCCACTGTCCTCACTGCACCCGTACTACACGGTCGGCAAGCAGATCTCCGAGGCCTACCTGATCCACAACAAGGTCCGCAAGTCCGCGGCCCGCGCGCACGCGATCGAGATGCTCGACCGGGTCGGTATCCCGCAGGCCGCTACCCGGGTGGATGACTACCCGCACCAGTTCTCCGGCGGCATGCGCCAGCGCGCCATGATCGCGATGGCCCTCTCCTGCGACCCGGAGCTGCTGATCGCTGACGAGCCCACCACGGCGCTGGACGTCACGGTGCAGGCGCAGATCCTGGACCTGATCTCCGACCTGCAGAACGAGTACGGTTCGGCCGTCATCATGATCACCCACGACCTCGGGGTGGTCGCCGAGCTGTCCGACGACATCCTGGTGATGTATGCCGGCCGGGTCGCCGAGTACGGGTCCGCTGAAGATATCTTCGGCCGCGCCGCTCATCCGTACGCCTGGGGACTGCTCAGCTCGATGCCCCGCATCGACGAGGCTCGCATCGAGCGGCTGGTCCCGATCGAGGGCACGCCGCCCAGCCTGATCAACGTCCCGGCGGGCTGTGCCTTCCATCCGCGCTGCAACTACGCGTCACTGACCGGCGGCCGCAGCCAGAGCGAGCGGCCCTTGCTCCGTGAGGTCGGCCCTGGCCACCTGGTCGCCTGTCACCTCACGGCCGAGCAGCGGCACCAGATCAGGTCCGAGGAATCCAAGGTGACGTCATGACATGCCGGTCCCCGATAGCGCCGGAGGGAATGTGAGCACGTCGGTGAGCGATCCGGCCGCCGCAAGCAGCAGCGCAGGCCGCGGCGACGTCCTGCTTGAGGTGACCGGCCTGACCAAGCATTTCCCGGTCACCAGGGGAATTGTCCTCCGGCACAAGGTCGGCGCGGTCCAGGCGGTGGACGGGGTCACCTTCTCCGTCAACGCAGGACAGACCCTGGGGCTGGTGGGCGAGTCCGGGTGCGGGAAGACCACCACTGGCCGGCTGCTGACACGGCTGCTGGAGCCGACCGGCGGGCGGATCCTCTTCGGCGGTCACGACATCACCCACCTGTCCATGGGCAAGATGCGCCCGCTCCGCCGGGACGTCCAGATGATCTTCCAGGATCCGTACTCGTCGCTCAATCCCCGGCACACGGTGGGAGCCATCGTCGGCGCTCCCTACCGGCTGCAGAAGGTCAAGACCGAGCAGGGGACCAAGCGGTCCGTCCAGGAACTGCTCGAGCTTGTCGGGCTGAACCCGGAGCACTACAACAGGTACCCGCACGAGTTCTCGGGCGGCCAGCGGCAGCGGATCGGGATCGCCAGGACGCTCGCGCTCAAGCCGAAGCTCATTATTGCGGATGAGCCCGTGTCGGCGCTGGACGTCTCGATCCAGGCCCAGGTGGTTAACCTGCTGGAGGACCTGCAAAACGAGCTCGGCCTCACCTACGTGGTCATCGCGCACGACCTGTCGGTGGTGCGGCACATCAGTGACCGGGTAGCGGTGATGTATCTCGGCAAGCTGGTCGAGACGGCCTCACGGGACCAGCTGTACGCCCTGCCGAGGCACCCGTACACGGTGGCGCTGATGTCGGCGGTCCCCGTCCCCGAACCGCTGCGCAGCGCGGAGGGAAAGCGCGAGCGCAGGCAGCGGATCCGGCTGTCCGGCGACGTGCCGAGCCCGCTCAACCCGCCCGCCGCATGCCGCTTCCACACCCGGTGCTGGAAGGCGCAGGACATCTGCCGGACCGAGGAACCGCCGCTGGTGGACAGGGCCCCTGGCCATCAGGTCGCTTGCCACTTCCCGGAGAACGCCGAGCGCGGCGCCCCGGCGGCCTAGCTCAGGCTGAGCGACTGCTCCGGTTCGCTGCCGCCCGCCGCGGGCAGCGGCGGGGGAGTGCCGCCATAGGCCGGGCAGATAGCCTGATGCGCGCACCAGTCACAGAGCCTGCTCTGCCGGTGCCGCCAGTCGCCCGTCGAGCGGGCCCGCTGGATGGCCCGCCAGAGCGCCTCGATCTTCCGCACCGTGGCGCGCAGGTCCGCCTCGTCCGGTGCATAGCGGACAATTTCCCCGTTGCCCAGGTAGATCAGCTGCAGCAGCTTCGGAATCTGGCCGCGGGTCAGCCAGAGCGCCACCGCATAGAACTTCATCTGGAACAGGGCGCGCGCCTCGAACTCCTCCCGGGGCGAGGTGCCCGTCTTGTAGTCGACAATCCGGATCTCGCCGGTAGCGGCCACGTCGAGGCGGTCGATGTAACCGCGCAGCAGCAGCCCGGAGTCGAGCACGGCCGCCACCGCAAGTTCCCGGTCGCTTGGCTCGATCCTGGTGGGATCCTCCAGGGTGAAGTAGCGGTCGAGCATCACGCCGGCCTCGCTGAGCCACGCGCTGCGCTCCGCCTCGTCAGCGAACAGCCCGGCAAGCTCAGGCTCAGCGGCAGCCAGGCGCTCCCATTGCGGCTGGAGGAGCGCCCGCGCCTGCTGCGGCGTCCGGCGGGCCGCTGGCTCGTCAAACAGCCGTTCCAGGACCGCGTGCACCAGGGTCCCGCGCGCCGCCGCCGGGCTCGGCGGCTCGGGCAGCCGGTCGATAACCCGGAACCGGTACAACAGCGGGCAGGTCAGGAAGTCGCTTGCGCGTGAGGGCGACAGCGACGGCACCCGCGGGGACTCGGCGGCGCCGCCGAATCCGCCGCCCGGGCCAGCGGCGCTGGCATCGTCAGCGGATACCGCACCGCCCGGCTGGCCGCCGCTGGAGTTAGTCACCCTCGGAGACTAGGGGACGCCGCCGACAGTTGCACGCGCACGATTCACCGCGCTGCGCGGCGGCCATGGGCCGCCGCAGCACGTAGCATCTGCTGTGTGGCAGGTCTAACCCAGGATCCGGGTCCTCAGCAGGACCAGCGGCCCGCGGCTGCGCCCGGGGCGGGTGGCCGCGGCGACCCGCGGGGCGGTCTCGTGCTCGCGCGGCCGTTCGGCATTCCCGTGATCATGTCGCCGTACTGGTTCCTGATCGCCGGCCTGCTCGTTGTTTTCGATGCGGGCAACCTTGATGCGTCGGTTCACCAGGCCGTGACCCGGTATCTGGTAGCCGCGGCCTTCGTCATCCTGCTGTATGCGTCGGTGCTCGTCCACGAGCTCAGCCACTGCGTGGTCGCCCGGGCGTTCGGCCTGCCGGTCCGGCGCATCCTGCTGTACCCGCTCGGCGGGTACTCCGAGATCGAGCAGGAACCGCCGACCCCGGCACAGGAGTTCCTCGTGTCGGCGGTCGGCCCTGTCGTCTCGCTCGCGCTCGCCGCGGTCGGGTACGGGATCAGCGTCATCATCCCGGCAGGCCTCCCGCACCTCCTGCTCGTCCAGCTGGTGCTCGCCAACCTGCTAGTCGGGATCTTCAACCTGCTGCCGGGCCTGCCGCTGGACGGCGGCCGGATCCTGCGGGCCGGCCTGTGGCGGGTCAGCGGCCGCCCCGCCGCCGCCACGATCTGGGCGGCCTGGTGCGGCCGCGGGCTCGCGGTTGCGCTTGTGCTGGTCCCGCTGACCTTCTTCGACTCGAATTACAGCTTGCTGAACAGCACCTACGGCCTGTGGCTCGTGGTCATCGCCGGCTTCATGTGGATCAGCGCGGGCCAGGCGATCCGGAGCGCCAAGGTGCGTGAGCGACTGCCTGGCCTGCAGGCCAGGCTGCTGGCGCGCAAGGCCATCCCGATCCCGGGGAGCCTGCCGCTGTCGGAGGCGATCAAGCGCGCTGATGCCGCCCAGGCACGGGCCCTTGTCGTGGTGGATCACGACTCCACGCCGATCGCGATCGTCAACGAGACCGCGGTCACGGCGACGCCGGAGCAGCGCAGGCCGTGGATCGAGGTCGGAACGCTGGCTCGGGCCATCGACCCGGGCATCGTGCTGCCCGCTGACCTGTCCGGAATGGCGCTGATCGAGGCCGTGCAGAAAGCCCCGGCCAGCGAGTACCTGCTCATCGAGCCGTCCGGGCAGGTATTCGGCGTGCTCGCCGCGAGCGATCTGGACCACGCATTCGCCGGAGCGTGAGCGACCGTTAGCCTGGCCACCGTGATCAGACAGCACCGCGGGCCGTTCGCGCCAGGTGATCAGGTTCAGCTCACCGACCCCAAGGGACGCCGCCACCGGGTGATACTCGCAGCCGGGCGGTCGTTCCACACCCACCGCGGGTCGCTGGCGCACGACGATCTCATCGGCAGCCAGGAGGGCAGCGTGGTGGTGTCCTCCGGGGGCACCGCCTATGTGGCCCTGCGGCCGCTGCTTTCCGACTACACCCTGTCCATGGCACGCGGAGCGGCGGTGGTGTACCCCAAGGACGCCGGCCAGATTCTGGCCCAGGCCGATATCTTCGCCGGGGCCAGGGTCCTGGAAGCCGGCGCAGGCTCGGGTGCGCTGTCGTGCTGGCTGCTGCGGGCCGCCGGGGACGCGGGCCTGGTGGTCTCCTATGAGCGCAGGCCCGATTTCGCTGAGATCGCCCGGCGCAACGTGGAGAGCTGCTTCGGCGCCCCGCCGCCGGCCTGGCGGCTTGTCGTCGGCGACCTGCCCGCGCAGGCGGCCGACGGCGACGCGGGAAACGGCGGGCAGGCAGCTGACTACGACCGGGTGGTGCTGGACATGCTCGCGCCGTGGGAGCACGCGGACACGACCGCGGCAGCGCTGGTTCCGGGCGGCCTGATCTGCTGTTACGTCGCCACGACGACCCAGCTGTCGCGGACCGTGGAGGCGCTGCGCGGCCAAGGCAGCTTTGATGAGCCCGCGGCGTGGGAGACCTTGCAGCGGGCCTGGCACGTCGAGGGGCTGGCGGTCCGGCCCGAGCATCGCATGATCGGCCACACCGGATTCCTGGTCACCGCGCGGCGGCTGGCCGACGGCGTCACGCCGCCGCCCCGCAGGCGCAGGCCGTCCAAGGGGTCGCTGGCGGCCCAGGAACCAGGCCGGCCGGAGGCGGCGGAACCAGGCCGGCCGGAGGCGGCGGATCCGGGCCAGCCAGCGGCGAATACGCCGCAGTGCCCGTAAACGCCCGCTGGCTGTTCCCGGATCGTAACGCGAGAAAGCTGTGTCAGGGGCTGCCGTAAGGTTACGGAAGGGTCCTGGATAGGTAGGGTCTAGGTAAGTCGGATCTCGGGAGGGGGTGAGGGGCGTGGCTTCTGGTGACGACAGCGCACGCGCCGGACGATATGACGACGAGGTCAAGGTCCTGACCACGCAGATCTCCTTCCTCGAAGAGGAGGTCGCGGCGTTGCGCCGAAGGCTCGCGGACTCGCCAAGGCAGTCAAGGCTGGTTGAGGAGCGGCTGCGTGACACGGAGGCGAGCCTCGCGGGCGTCACCGGGCAGAATGAACGGCTAGCCGGAACGCTGCGTGAAGCACGTGACCAGATCGTGGCCCTGAAGGAAGAGGTGGACCGGCTCGCGCAGCCGCCATCAGGCTTCGGCATCTTCCTTGCGGCCACCGAAGATGGCGCTGCGGACGTTTTCACCGGCGGCCGGAAGATGCGGGTGAGCGTCAGCCCCGGGATCGAGCTCGACGAGCTCAGGCCCGGCCAGGAGGTCGTGCTCAACGAGGCACTCAACGTCGTCATCGCCCAGGGTTACGAGACGATCGGCGAGGTCGTCATGCTGAAGGAGATCCTTGACGGCGGCGACCGGGCCCTGGTGATCTCGCACGCTGATGAGGAGCGGGTCGCCCGGCTGGCCGAGCCGCTGCTGAGCGCGACCCTGCGGGCCGGTGACTCGCTGCTGCTCGAGCCGCGCTCCGGTTATGTCTACGAGCGCATTCCCAAGGCGGAGGTCGAGGAACTCATCCTTGAGGAAGTCCCCGACATCACCTACTCAGAGATCGGCGGCCTCGCGTCGCAGATCGAGCAGATCAGGGACGCGATCGAGCTGCCGTATCTGCATGCTGACCTGTTCAAGGAGCATCAGCTCCGGCCGCCCAAGGGCGTGCTGCTCTACGGCCCGCCTGGCTGCGGCAAGACACTGATCGCCAAGGCGGTGGCGAACTCGCTGGCCAAGCAGGTGGCAGCGAGGACGGCGGAGCTGGCCAGGCAGAACGGGACCAACGGCGCCTCGGCGGGCCCGGCCGGGCCCGCCAGGGAGGGCAAGAGCTTCTTCCTGAACATCAAGGGTCCCGAGCTGCTGAACAAGTACGTCGGCGAGACCGAACGGCACATCAGGCTGGTCTTCCAGCGGGCCAGGGAGAAGGCCAGCGAGGGGATGCCGGTCATCGTCTTTTTCGATGAGATGGACTCGATCTTCCGCACCCGCGGATCAGGCGTTTCCAGTGATGTCGAGAACACGATCGTGCCGCAGCTGCTCAGCGAGATCGATGGCGTCGAGGGCCTGGAGAACGTGATCGTGATCGGCGCCTCGAACAGGGAAGACATGATCGACCCTGCGATCCTGCGGCCAGGCAGGCTGGACGTCAAGATCAAGATCGAACGGCCTGACGCGGAGGCGGCCAAGGACATTTTCTCCAAGTACTTGCTCACGAGCCTGCCACTGCACCCAGACGACCTGACCGAGCATGGCGGATCGGCTGATGCGACGGTCGACGAGATGATGCAGCGGGTCGTCGAGCGGATGTACTCCGAGACGGAGGAGAACAGGTTCCTGGAGGTCACCTACGCCAACGGGGACAAGGAGGTCCTGTACTTCAAGGACTTCAACTCCGGCGCGATGATCCAGAACATCGTGGACCGGGCGAAGAAGATGGCCATCAAGGAGTTCCTTGAGACCGGCCAGAAGGGGCTGCGCGTAGCGCACCTGCTGGCCGCCTGCGTCGACGAGTTCAGCGAGAACGAGGATCTGCCCAACACCACTAACCCGGATGACTGGGCCAGGATCTCCGGTAAGAAGGGCGAGCGGATCGTCTACATCAGGACGCTGGTCTCGGGCAAGCACGGCACCGAGGCAGGCCGCTCTATCGACACCGTGGCCAACACTGGCCAGTATCTGTAGCCGGGTCCCCGGCCGGGCTTTCCGGCCTGGCCGCCGCTGGTGGCCAGGCCGGACGGGGCCCGCGGGATCGGCTGCGTGGCACCGACACGCCCGGCCGGGAGCGCGGGTCGTCACGTCCGCGGGCCGGCCGGCATTAGGCTTTCAAGCATGAGCGTGCGGCGGGTCATGGGCATGGAGACCGAATACGGCATTGCCGTGCCCGGTCAGCCGGGCGCAAATGCCATGGTGACCTCCTCGCAGATCGTCAATGCCTACCAGGCGGCCTCCTCGGCGCGGGTACGGCGGGCCCGCTGGGATTTCGAGGAGGAAAACCCGCTACGCGATGCCCGCGGCTTTGACCTGGCCAGGGAGGCGTCGGACGCCACCCAGCTGACCGACGAGGATCTCGGCCTGGCCAATGTGATCCTCACCAACGGCGCGCGGCTCTACGTGGACCACGCCCATCCGGAGTACTCGGCGCCGGAGTGTGCCGACCCGTTGTCGGCGGTGATCTGGGACAAGGCCGGAGAGCGCGTCATGGCCGAGGCCGCGGCGCGGGCCAGTGCCACGCCGGGCGGTACCACGATCCAGCTCTACAAGAACAACACCGACAATAAGGGCGCATCGTACGGCTGCCACGAGAACTACCTGATGAACCGGGCGACGCCGTTCGCCGATATCGTCAGGCACCTGACTCCGTTTTTCGTTTCCCGGCAGGTCATCTGCGGTGCGGGGCGGGTGGGCCGCGGGGCGGATGGCCGGGACGAGGGCTTCCAGATCAGCCAGCGCGCGGACTTCTTCGAGGTCGAGGTAGGCCTGGAGACCACGCTCAAGCGCCCCATCATCAATACCCGCGACGAGCCGCACGCCGACCCGGAGAAATACCGCAGGCTGCACGTCATCATCGGCGACGCGAACATGAGCGAGATATCCAGTTATCTCAAGCTCGGGACCACGGCGCTGGTGCTGGCGATGATCGAGGACCGGTTCCTCGCCGCCGACCTGTCGGTTGAGGCACCCGTCGCCGAGCTCCGGGCGGTCTCGCATGACCCGGCTTGCCGGCATCTGGTGACCTTGCGTGACGGCAGGAAGATGACGGCCATCCAGCTGCAGATGGAATACCTGGAGCTGGCCAGGAAGTACACCGAGGACAGGTACGGCGCCGATGTGGATGCCGCGACGGCCGACGTCCTGGACCGCTGGGAGTCGGTGCTGACCAGGCTCGCTGAGGACCCGATGCTGACCTCCAGGGAGCTCGACTGGGTGGCCAAGCTGGAGCTGATGAACGGGTACCGGGCCAGGGACGGGATTGGCTGGGGTCATCCGCGATTGCAGCTTGTCGACCTGCAGTACTCCGATGTGCGGGCCGATCGCGGCCTGTACAACCGGCTGGCGGCCAGAGGGCGGATGACCCGTCTGGCGAGCGAGGCCGCGGTGGCCAGGGCCGTGGAGTATCCGCCTGAGGACACCAGGGCCTACTTCCGGGGCCGGTGCCTGCGGCAGTACCCGGAGGCGGTTGCCGCAGCGTCCTGGGACTCGGTGATTTTCGATATTCCTGGCCGGGAATCCCTGCAGCGGGTACCCACCATGGAGCCGCTGCGCGGCACCCGGGCGCACGTAGGCGACCTCCTGGACCGGTGCGAGACCGCCGGCGAGCTGGTGGCCGCGCTGACTGGCCAGGACTGAATCAGGCCATGGCAGGCCCCGGCGGCCGATACAGGTCCCGGTTTCCAGGATTGGGCAGGCTGCCCGCTGGCGAGGATAGCGTTGAGGCTGCGGGCAGCACCGCGGATCACGGAGGTATCGCATGACGACAAAGGACACCGGCGGCCAGCGGCAGGCTCCCCGGCGCAGCGAAGATGAGCAGGAGAGCGCGGCCCAGACCGGAGAAGATGTCAAGGAGCGGCAGGACAAGCTCACTGACGACGTGGACGCGATCCTCGACGAGATCGATGAGGTCCTCGAGGAGAACGCCGAGGAATTCGTGCGCTCATACGTCCAGAAGGGCGGCCAGTAGGCAGCGGCCCGCCAGCCAGCGGGCACGGCCGCCGCAGTAGGGTCAGTCAGGTACGAGATGCGCACTAGCGGAAGGATCCGAGTGGGCCCTGATTCCAACGGACCGTGGCTCCCCGCGCCCTACCTGAGCGCCGGGAACTCGTCGTTCGCTGACTTCCTCGCCGTGGCCGCCCCCGGTCTCCTGCCGGGGGCACGTGCCGCCGGAGGCGGCTCGATGGCGCTTGACCTGCCGCACGGGACGACCATCGTCGCCGCAGCGTGTGACGGTGGCGTGGTGATGGCCGGCGATCGCAGGGCCACGGCGGGCAACATGATCTCGCAGCGGGACATCGAGAAGGTGTTCCGCAGCGACGACTATTCCTGCATCGGGATCGCCGGGGTCGCCGGTATCGGGATCGACCTGGTCAGGATCTATCAGGTCGAGCTTGAGCACTACGAGAAGATCGAAGGCCGCACGCTGTCCATGGAGGGCAAGGCCAACCGGCTGGCCGGCCTGGTCAAGAGCAATCTGGGCATCGCCATGCAGGGACTCATCGTGGTGCCGCTGTTCGCCGGCTACGACGAGGACTCCGGCACCGGGCGGATCTTCAGCTATGACGTGGCCGGCGGCCGGTACGAGGAGCACCGGTTCCACGCGATCGGCTCCGGCTCGGTCTTCGCCCGCGGCTCGCTGAAGAAGCTCTACCGGGACGGCATGGCGCTGCCGGACACGGTCCTCGCCTGCATGCAGGCGCTCTACGACGCCGCCGATGACGACTCGGCCACTGGCGGACCGGACCTGACCAGGCGGATCTTCCCGGTGGTCGCCACGGTCACTGCTGAGGGCTACCAGCGGCTGACCGACGCCGAGGCAGGAGCCTATGCCCAGACGGTCATCGAGGGCCGGATGCAGTCGCCCGACGGGCCTTCCGCGCCACTGCGCCAGACCTGACCAGTACAGATCGTGACCACACCCCGCCAGCCCCATCCCGACCAGCACCCTCCCAGCCGACCACACGAGTAAGGGAACGCGACCGGTGTCGATGCCGTTCTATGTCTCGCCTGAACAGGCCATGAAGGACAAGGCGGACTACGCGAGCAAGGCGATCACGCGCGGCCGCAGTGGCGTCGTGATCGAATACGACGGCGGCATCCTGTTCATCGCGCCGAACCCGTCCCGTGCCCTGCACAAGTTCAGCGAGATTTACGACCGGATCGCGTTCGCCGCGGTGGGCAGGTACAACGAGTTCGAGAACCTGCGGAAGGCCGGGGTCCGCTACGCCGACATGACCGGCTTCCAGTACGACCGCCAGGATGTTACGGCCCGCGGGCTGGCCAACTGGTACGCACAGCTCCTCGGCACCATTTTCACCGAGAGCAATAAGCCATTCGAGGTCGAGATCGTCGTCGCCGAGGTGGGGGAAACCCCGGACCGCGACCAGATCTACCGGATCACCTTCGATGGCTCGGTCGCCGACGAGCACGGCTTCGTCGTGATGGGCGGGCATGCCGACCAGGTCGCCACGGTGGTCAAGGAACGGTTCTCGGAGGGGATGACGCTGGTCGAGGCCATGGGCGCGGCCGCCGCCGCGCTTTCTGGGCAGGGCAACGACGAGCGCCCCGAGATCACCGCTGCCCAGCTTGAAGTCGCGGTGCTCGACCGCAGCCGCGCGCACCGCACCTTCCGGCGGCTCACCGGCGCCCGCCTCGACGCGCTGCTCGCTGAGGCCAGGACGGCGGCGAAGCCGCGCGGGGCAACTGGCGGCGGCGCGGCTACGCCAGCTGACCAGTCCGGCAAGCCGGCCGGGGAAGCCAAGCCGGGCAGCACCGCGCGGCCGGCCGGCCCGCCCGACCGGGGCAGTAAGCCGGAGCCGGGCAGCACCTCGGGGCCGGGCAGCACACCGGAGCAGACATGACGACCGACCTGGAGGCGCTCACCGGGATCCACCCGCCCACCGGGATGCTGGTCGGGGGGCAGTGGCGCGCTGGGAGTGCCGGGGTGATCCCGGTGATCGACCCGGCGACCGAGGAGCCGATCGCCGAGGTTGCCAGCGCGAGCCCGCAGGACGCGCTGGAAGCGGTTGCCGCCGCCGCCGCGGCCCAGCCGAAATGGGCCGCCACGCCGCCCAGGGAACGGGGCGAATGCCTGCGCCGCGCCTACCAGCTCATGACCGACCGGGTCGACGCGCTCGCCAGGCTCATGGTCATGGAGAACGGGAAGGCACTGCGCGACGCGCGCGGCGAGGTCAGCTACGCGGCGGAATTCTTCCGCTGGTATGCGGAGGAAGCGGTCCGGAACGAGGGCTCGCTGATGACCGCGCCATCGGGCGCGAACCGGATCATGGTCACCCGCCAGCCGGTCGGCGTCAGCGTGCTGGTCACGCCATGGAACTTCCCTGCCGCGATGGCGACCCGCAAGATCGGGCCCGCCCTTGCCGCCGGCTGCAGCGTCGTGCTCAAGCCGGCCAAGGAGACTCCGCTGTCCGCGCTCGCCATCGCGTGGCTGCTCAGCGAGGCCGGCGTCCCTGACGGCGTTGTCAACGTGGTCCCGACCGCCACCGCCGGCCCCGTGGTGTCCGCGATGCTCGGTGACCCGCGGGTACGCAAGCTCTCCTTTACCGGCTCGACCGAGGTCGGCAGGGTGCTGCTCCGCACCGCGGCGCAGACGGTGACCAAGTGCTCCATGGAGCTCGGCGGGAACGCCCCGTTTATCGTTTTCGGCGATGCGGACATCGATGCGGCCGTGGACGGCGCGTACATCGCCAAGATGCGTAACGGTGGCGAGGCGTGCACCGCCGCGAACAGGTTCTACGTGCACGAGGCAGTCGCCGACGACTTCACTGAAGCGCTCTCGGAACGACTGGGCGGCCTGGTCACCGGGCCGGGTCTGGACAGCCGTACCGACCTGGGGCCGCTGGTGAATGAGGACACCAGATCCAAGGTGGCCAAGCTGGTGGCGGGCGCGGTCAACGAGGGCGCGCAGGTGCTGACCGGCGGCAGCGCCCCCGACCGTCGCGGTTACTTCTACCTGCCCACGGTCATCGACCAGGTACCGCAGGATGCGGGCATCCTGCGCGAGGAGATCTTCGGCCCGGTGGCGCCCGTTGTCCGCTTCAGCGACGACGACGAGGCGATCACCCTCGCGAACAACACCGAGTACGGGCTGGTCTCGTATCTGTACACCAGGGACCTGCGCCGGGCGCTGCGCAGCGCCGAGGCACTCGAGTCAGGAATGGTCGGCATCAACCGCGGCGTGGTTTCCGACCCGGCCGCGCCGTTCGGCGGGGTCAAGCAGTCCGGGCTCGGCCGGGAAGGCGCGCACGACGGGCTGCTGGAGTTCACGGAAACCAAGTACATCGCCGTGGACTGGTAACCCGGGCGCATATGGACAGGCGGATATTCGGGCTGGAGAACGAGTACGGGGTCACCTGCACGTTCCGGGGCCAGCGGCGGCTGTCACCCGATGAGGTGGCCAGGTACCTGTTCCGCAGGGTGGTGTCGTGGGGCCGGAGCAGCAATGTCTTCCTGCGTAACGGCGCCAGGCTCTACCTGGACGTGGGCAGCCACCCCGAGTACGCGACCCCGGAGTGCGACAGCCTGATCGATCTCGTCGTGCACGACAAGGCTGGCGAGCGCATCCTGGAGGGCCTGCTGGTCGACGCGGACCGGCGGCTGCGGGAAGAAGGCATCGCCGGCGACATCTACCTGTTCAAGAACAACACGGACTCGGCGGGCAACTCCTACGGGTGCCACGAGAACTACCTGGTGGGCAGGCACGGGGAGTTCGGCAGGCTAGCCGACATCCTGATCCCCTTCCTGGTCACCCGCCAGATGATCTGTGGCGCGGGGAAAGTGCTGCAGACGCCGCGGGGCGCGGTGTACTGCGTCAGCCAGCGCGCTGAGCACATCTGGGAGGGCGTGTCATCGGCCACCACGAGATCACGGCCGATCATCAATACCCGCGACGAGCCGCATGCCGATGCGGAGCGGTTCCGCCGGCTGCACGTGATCGTCGGCGACTCGAACATGAGCGAGACGACGACGCTGCTCAAGGTGGGCGCGACCGACCTGGTGCTGCGGATGGTCGAGGCCGGCACGGTGATGCGCGATCTCACGCTGGAGAACCCGATCCGGGCGATCAGGGACGTCAGCCACGACATGACCGGCAGGCGGAAGATCCGGCTGGCCAACGGCCGCGAGGTGAGCGCCCTGGACATCCAGCAGGAGTACCTGTCCAAGGCACGGGACTTCACCGACCGGAAGGGCACGGACCCGATCACCGAACGGGTGCTCACCATGTGGGAACGCGCCCTGCACGCGGTGCAGACCGGCGACCTCGGCCTGGTCGCCAGGGAGATCGACTGGGTGACGAAATACCAGCTGATCGAGCGCTACCGGGCCAAGCACGACCTGCCGCTGTCCTCGCCCCGGGTGGCCCAGCTTGACCTCGCTTATCACGATGTGCACCGGGGCAGGGGCTTGTATTACCTGCTGCAGCGCCGCGGCGCCGTGCAGCGGGTGTGCAGGGACCTGGATATCTTCGAGGCGAAATCGGTACCGCCCCAGACCACCCGGGCGCGGCTGCGCGGTGAGTTCATCAGGCGCGCCCAGGAGCGGCGACGGGACTTCACCGTCGACTGGGTCCACCTCAAGCTGAACGACCAGGCACAGCGGACGGTCCTGTGCAAGGACCCATTCCGGTCGGTTGATGAGCGCGTGGAGAAGCTGATCGCAGGCATGTGAGATCAGGATCTCACTCTAAGCCGCCGCCCGGATGCCGCACCGATGGGCCGGCCGCCCGCGGGCCGCCCGCCCAGATCTACCGCACTGGGCCGTATCTGGTTCTCGTCTGGAATAAGAACCTGCCGGCTGACCTGCGGTGGGCCACGGAGTACCTGGCGATAGGCGGCTTCGCCGGCCCTGCGCCTAACTTGAGCGGGTAGGCTAGCGTCGCTCATGATCCCGACAACGAGGTTTTCCATGCGACGCATCGCTGCTGCGCTTTTTGTTCCGCTCATTACCGTGGCCGTCCTGGCAGGCTGCGGCTCATCCGCGCCCTCGGCCAGCGCAAGCCCGAACACGGCCGTCTCGGTCTCGGGGGCGTTCGGAAAGGCACCCACTGTCTCAATCCCGGCCAAGAAGGCGGGCAGCAACCTAGCCGTCAAGACCGAAATTCAGGGCAGCGGTCCCGCTCTGGGCAAGTCTGATGCCTTCGTTGGCAATTACGTCGTCTATCTCTGGAGCGGCGCCACGCACACGCTGAAGCTGAGCACTTACACAGCGGCGCCACAGGTGCTATCGGGCACGCTGCTACCCGGGCTGGAGACCGCGCTGCGCGGCAAGAAGATGGGCAGCAGGGTCCTTGCCGTGCTGCCACCGAAGTTCGCCTACGGCAGTACGGGCAATACACAGGTCGGCGTGACCGCAACCGACACTCTGGTCTTCGTCGTCGATATGATCAAGGACTTCTCGGCGACGGCATCGGCGTCCGGCAGCCAGGTCTCGAACGGCGGCAACGGCCTGCCTACGGTCACCGCGACCACTGGTACCGCACCGGCGGTGAAGATCCCCGCTAACAGCCCGCCCAGCAAGCTGGTGGTGAAGACCCTGATCAAGGGATCCGGGCCGCCGCTGGTCAAGGGCCAGGAGGTCGTGACGCAGTACGTCGGCGTCCTGTGGCGGACCGGCAAGACCTTCGACTCATCGTGGACCCGCGGTGCACCGTTCGGATTCCAGCTGGGCGCGACGCCAGCCCAGATCATTCCCGGCTGGGACAAGGGCCTGATCGGCGTCCCCGTTGGCAGCAGGGTCCTGCTGGTGATCCCGCCTGCCGAGGGATACGGCAAGACCGGCAACTCCTCGGCGGGCATCAAGAGCACCGACACCCTGGTCTTCGTGGTGGACATCCTCGGCACAGCCAGCAACTCCGCGGCCTGAGTATCGCGTTAGCTGCGGGGCGGCCCTGGATCCTTGGGCCGCCCGCAGCGCTGCGGCCCTCGTGGCTGCGGCACCGCCGCGTGCTGGCAGCGCTGGCGGGTCAGAGCCGGGCTGTCCATCCGATTAGGAACAGCTGCCCGCCATTGGTCGAGCTCGCGATCGGGAACGGGCGGCGGGTCGCGACCTCACCCGGCAGGGTTTCCCGGATTTGCCATGACACCCTCCGGCACTGGCAATCACCCAGGATCAAGCTGAGGCTTGCCGGTCGGTGATCGCGTCCACGATCAGGCCGAGCCCGATGGCGAGCATCCACACATCCTTGGCCAGCGGGACGCCCTGCTGGCTCGGCCGGAGGCTGCCGTCGGTGCGCAGCCCCGGCGTACGCAGGTACACGCCGAGCAGGCTGGCGGAGAAGCCGGTCAAAGCCGCTCCGGCCAGGGCAGCCGGGACCACCGGGAGCAGCAGGGCAGAGCCGAGCGCGATCTCACCGGCTGAGAGCAGCCGCGCGAGGCCTTTCGGCTTGATCTTCGCGAGGAACGGATACGCCCCGACGGCCATGCCGTGCAGCCGTGCGGCCGTCTCCTCGTCAGCGGACCACTTGCCCATGCCGGAATTGAGAATGAATGCCCCTGTGGCCAGGCGCCCCGGGCTTCTTCTGGCCTTCGCGGCGATCCTCATGAGCAATCCTGACCTTTCGCATTCATCGCAGTCTCCTGGTCGTCTGCCCTAGTGATCCAGCTCAGGACGGTCCTTCAGTTCCATCGCTCGAACGGCTCATCGATGACCTGCCCGGCGAGGAACGCCGTGAGAAACTCGGCGAGGCGGCCCGGGTAGAACCGTTCGGTGCTGGCGAGGATGTCGCCAGCCTGCCACCACCGGAACCCGACGTAGTCCTCAAGCTCCGTCGGTGTCCGTCCGCCATCAATGATATCGGGCTGGTCGGCGGCGACCCGGGCGAGTACCACCACCTCGTGCTGGATACGCCGCACGCCGCGGGAGTGCCAGGTGGCATCCCGCCGCCAGGCGGGCGGCCCGACGTCGCCGGGATCCAGGACAAGGCCGGTCTCCTCGCGGATCTCCCGCACGGCCGCGTCCAGGTAGGACTCGCCAGCTTCGATCCCGCCGCCGGGCAGCTCCCACCAGTCTCCCGAGTCGGGCGTCCTCGCGTGAAAGAGCAGGATCCGCTGGCCAGCATCGGCAAGGACCACCCGGACCGCAGATCGTTCCAGGTCGTAGCGGAACTCATGCATGCGCGACCTCCCCGGCAAGCATCGCCGATCGGCAACCGCCGGCGCCGGCCGGGGGAGGTCGCGGATCAGAACGCGCCGATCCCGTCTGGCGTGCCAATGCCGGCAGGAGCGTCGTACCCCTTCTTGGCCAGGCACAGGTAGTCATCGCCGCAGACGACCTCGGCCGGCTCCGCGAGCGCGTTGTTGCCCCGGGTGATAACGGCCGCCTGGACCGGCCGGAGACCACTATCCGATATAACGGGCCAGCATGAAGTAGCGTTACGCAGCTATAGCGACTTTCTCAGCTCACGGAATGGTTCGCCCGCTATTGGCTGACTGCACCGCTGGCGCGGTTAGACAGCACCGCCGCGTGCCGGCCCGCCGCCGCGGCGGCGAGGAAATAGGCCAGGTCCTGATCCAGCCCCCGGCCCATCGTGGACAGCGGTACCGGGCATTCCCGGAGTACCTCGGCCAGCCCGGCCACGCTCACCAGGACAACGTCGTGCCTGGCCGCCAGGGGGGACGCCGCGCGCCGCAGCCGCGCGCCGAAGTCGCCCGGCAGGTCAGGCAGCACGACGTCGGCCCGGGCCAGTGCCACCCGCCCATAGGCGGTCAGGCTGTGGTGCGAGATGCCCCGGTGCCGCTCGCGCGGGTCCGCCTCGCTGATCCGCAGCGAGGCCACCGGCCTGCCATTCAGGACCGCCGCGGCGTTGACCGCCTCACCGGAGGCCACACCCGAAAAGCCCCACTTCGTGCCGGTGCCCAGGTTCCCAGGTCCTTGCGACACGACGGCGAGTTCGGCGCCCAGCACATGCCGGGCCGCCAGCAGGCCGCTGTGCAGCGTGACTGCCTCGAGGTCCCCCCCGAATGCCTGGCCCACCGTCACGGTCGCTGCCAGCCAGCCCGCCTCGCGCAGCGCGGCGCAGGTACGGGAGAACCAGGCGGGCAGCGCGCCCCCGTCCAGCATCACGTACGCCACCCGGGCAACCTGAGCGCCGGCACTGGGGAGGGACATCCGTTCGGCATGAAAGGCGGCAAGCACTGCGGGCAGCGCCGAGTGCAGGTCGGCCACCACTACGGGCATCCCGTCCAGATCATCAGCCTCGGCGAGCAGATCGTGAAACTCCGAGCCCTGCTCGTCCGCGCCGAGCACGCATGTCTGCAGCGGCGTGTACCGTGCCTTGACCAGATGGCCCGGGCCGTCCGGATCGGGTGGCAGCCGGTCCGGGAGCGCGACGACCAGCGCATAGCCGCCAGTGCCCAGGCCGAGGTCGAGCGCGCTGGTGTTGAGCAGTACCCGGTCGCCGGGGCGCGGGCGGCCGGTCAGTTCGGGGTAGGCGAGCGCGAGCACCTGCCCGTCGGCCAGGCGCACGTCGATCTCGACAGCGCCCGGCCACTCCTGCCGCAGACCGGAAACCACGCCATTACGCCACCTGATCACTCCGGCAGGGTAGCGTCAGTCCGGGAAAGGGATGACGATGTCCAGGCGGAAGACTGAACGGCTGCTGAGCCTCGTCGTGTGCCTGCTGTCCGCGAGGCGGTACCTCACTGCCGGCCAGATCCGCGAGGCGGTTCCAGGCTACCCTGACTCGTTCGACGCATTCAAACGGATGTTCGAGCGGGACAAGGACGAGCTGAGGGAACTCGGCATCCCGCTGGAGACCGGCACCAGCTCCGCGCTGGACGAGGAACCCGGCTACCGGATCCCGCGCCAGGCGTACGGGCTGCCGGAAATCAGGCTTGAGCCGGACGAGGCGGCGATCCTCGGGCTTGCCGCCCGGGTCTGGCAGCGCGCCGAGCTTGCCCGGGCGGCAGCGGGGGGGCTGCTCAAGCTGCGGGCGGCCGGCGTCGACGCCGAAGAGAGCACGCAGCGGGGCATCGAGCCGAGGCTGCAGGCCGGCGAACCCGCGTTCGGGCCGCTGTGGGAGGCCGTCAGGGACGGGCGGCCGGTCAGTTTCGCCTACCGCGCGGCGGGCCGGAGCGCGGCGCAGCAGCGTCATCTGGAGCCGTGGGGCGTGGTCAACAGGCACGGCCGGTGGTACGTGGCAGGCAACGACAGCGACCGGGGGGAGGTGCGGGTGTTCCGGCTGAGCCGCATCGAAGGGCCGGTCAGTTTCAGCGGGCCCGCAGGGACCGTGACAGTGCCGGAGGGGACCGACGTCAGGCAGACCGTCCGGGCCTGGGACACCCAGCCGGATGTGCGGCGCACTGCTGTGCTCCGGGTACGCGGGGGTGCCGGGTTCTGGCTCCGGCAGCACGCGACCGCCGAGGCGCCGGACCCGCAGCATCCGGGCTGGGATCTCGCCGAGGTGCCGTTCTCGGATGTCGGCTGGTTCGGTGACCACATCGCCTCGTTCGGCGCGAGCGTGGTCGCGATCGAGCCCGCAGACCTGCGGGAGGCGGTCATCGGGCGGCTGAAGGGGGCGATGGCATGACTGCGGCTGCCGCACCAGGCGCGGGTACCAAGGCCGCGGCCGGAGCGGGCACTAAGGCCGCGGCCGGCGACCTGCCGTCCCGGGCCGGTACCGCTACCGACCGGCTGCAGCGCCTGCTCGCGCTGGTGCCGTACGTAGTCAGCAGGAACGTCGTCGGGCTCGCAGAGACGGCGGCCGCGTTCGGCGTGAGCGAGCGCCAGCTCGTCGATGACCTGAACATGCTGTGGTGCGTCGAGCTCCGCTCGCCTGACCCGTACTGCCCGATCGACCTGTCGTATGAAGGCGGCGAGATCGTGGTCAGCCAGGCGGAATCCATTGACCGGCCGCTGCGCCTCGGCGTGGACGAGGCGAGCGCGCTGCTGATCGCGCTGCGGATGCTGGCCGAGGTGCCGTCCCTGGAGGACCGCTCGGCGCTCAGCCGGACGATCGCCAAGCTGGAGGTGGCGGCAGGCGCCGCCGGAGCGGCCAGCGCGCAGGTCGCCGTGCAGGTGGACGACAGTGCCGCCGGCAGCGCGGCGACCCGGCTGCGCGACGCGCTGGCTCGCGGCCACCGGGTGCACCTGTCGTATTACGTGCCCGGCCGGGATGAGGCCACCGAGCGCGACGTGGACCCGATGCGGCTGCTCGTCGTGGAGGGCAGGACGTACCTGGAGGGCTGGTGCCTGCGGGCCGAGGCCGTCCGGCTGTTCCGCCTTGACCGGGTGCTTGCCCTGACTGTCCTGGACCAGCCCGCGTCAGTGCCGCGGCACGCCCAGCATGTGGACGTGGATCAGGGGCTGTTCCGGCCGTCACCCGACGACGTCGAGGTGGTGCTCGAGCTGTCCCCGCCGGGCCGCTGGGTCGCGGAGTACTACCCGTGCCAGGCCGTCACCGAGCTCGGCGGCGGCAGGCTCCGGGTCAGCCTGCTGACACCGGACACCCGGTGGGTCCGGCGGCTCGCGCTACGGCTGGGGGAGGATGGCCGGGTGATCTCCCCGGCGGAACTCGCCGGCGGCGTCCGGGACGACGCGGCGGCGGCACTCGCCGAGTACCACTAGCACCCGCGAGGCGGGGCCTTCGTAGCGCCAGGCCCGGCCGACAGGACAGGCACGCCCGGCAGGCCGCAGTGTAGACTTTCGGCTGCAAGCAACCGTAGCGCCGCCGGGACGCTTCTCCCGCTGAATGGGGACAGACATGGGCGATGCTTTTGCTCCCTGGCACATCATCATCCTGGCCGTGGTTTTCATCGTGCTGTTCGGAGCCCGCAAACTGCCTGATTCGGCCCGGTCGCTCGGCCAGGCCATGCGCATCTTCAAGGCCGAGACCAAGGGCCTGCATACCGACGAGGACGGCAGCGAGGCGCTGCCCGCGCGGTCTTCCGGCACTGCATTCCCGGCCACGGCGCAGCAGGCCACGGCGCAGCCGGACGCCACCCAACAGCAGATCCAGGACCTGCAGCGGCAGCTCCAGGAACTGCAGAAGCAGCCGGCCGGCGACGGCACGACCGTGAATGGGATACCGCTGTCTGAGGCCCAGCCCGGCCACCAGCCGTTCTGAGCCAGCCCACGAGATGACGACGCCGGCCGACCAGACGGGGCCTGCGGCGACCGGTCCGGCAGGCACCCGGGACCGGCGGCTGCGGCGCGCGCCCAGGCCAGCCAACCCCGAGGGCCGGATGCCGCTCATCGAGCACATCAGGGAGCTGCGGACCCGCATCTTCAAGGCCGCGCTAGGGCTGGCCGCCGCGATGATTATCGGCTGGTTCGTCTACCCCTATGTCTGGCACTTCATCCAGGCGCCGTACTGCAAGATCCACTTCGCTAACGAGCCCCTCGCCGGCGCTGGCCACTCCTGCGCGCTGTACGTCACCGGGATATTCGACGCCTTCTTCCTGCGGCTGAAGATCGCGTTCGTCGCGGGCGTCATCATCTCCTCGCCGGTCTGGCTCTACCAGTTCTGGGCCTTCATCGCGCCTGGCCTGTACGCACGGGAGCGGCGCTGGGCCTACTTCTTCGTCGGTGCCGCGGTTCCGCTGTTCGTCTTCGGGGGAGCGCTCGCCTACTTCGCGATGACCAAGGGGCTGCGGTTCCTGCTCGGCCTGGTGCCGAACCACGTGATACCGCTGATCACGATCAACACTTACCTGAGCTACGCGACGGCGATGCTGTTCATTTTCGGGCTCGCCTTTGAGCTGCCGCTGGTTGTGGTGCTGCTCAACGTAGCGGGCATCCTGACGCATGAGCGGTTCGCCAAGTCGCGGCGGCTGATCATCTTCGGCGTCTTCGCCTTCGCGGCGATCGCGACGCCGAGCCCCGATCCCATCACGATGCTGCTGCTCGCGGTGCCCTGCGTCATCCTGGTCGAGCTGGCCGAGGTGTTCGCCTGGCTCAACGACCGCCACCGCGCGCGGCGCCCGTCCCCGTACGCAGGCCTGTCGCCTGACGAGATGTCGCCGCTCGACATGGGCTACGGCTCTCGCGACGGCGTCGACGTCGGCAGGCCAGGCCGCCCCGGATAGGCTGCCGTCCTCGTCAGCGGGACGGCTAGTAAGCCGCGCCGAGCGCGCCGCTTACGCTTGATTCCATGAGCACCCCGGTCGGCCCGGCCAGCCCCGCTGAACGCTACGCCGCCGTCCGCAGGCGCATTTCGCGGGACGGGCCGGAGCTCACGGCCTTCCAGCAGCTGTACGATTTTCAGTTCGACGACTTCCAGGTGCGGGCCTGCCAGGCTCTGAACGCAGGTCACGGGGTGCTTCTCGCCGCGCCGACCGGCTCAGGCAAGACGGTGGTCGGAGAGTTCGCCGTGCACCTGGCTCTCGCCGAGGGCCGGAAATGCTTCTACACCACCCCGATCAAGGCGCTGTCCAACCAGAAGTACTCCGACCTGGTCCGGCGGTATTCGGCCGCCAAGGTGGGCCTGCTCACCGGCGACAACAGCGTCAACGGCGAGGCACCGATCGTGGTGATGACCACCGAGGTGCTGCGCAACATGCTCTACGCGGGCTCACCGACGCTGGCCGGCCTCAGCTACGTGGTCCTCGACGAGGTGCACTTCCTCGCTGACCGGTTCCGCGGGGCAGTGTGGGAAGAGGTGATCATCCACCTGCCCGAGTCAGTACGGCTGGTCGCGCTGTCCGCGACGGTGAGCAACGCCGAGGAGTTCGGCGACTGGCTGTCCCAGGTCCGCGGCGGGACCACGGTCATCGTCGATGACCACCGCCCGGTACCGCTCTGGCAGCACATGCTGGCGGGCTCCCGGCTGTATGACCTCTTCACCGCGGCCAGCAACGGCAACGGCCGTACTGCGGCGCCCGCGCATGGCGGCCGCGCGGTCGTCAATCCGGAGCTGACCCGGATCGCGCAGCGGGACGGCTGGTCACGGGGCAGGGCGGCAGGCCGGCCGGGCCGTGGCGGACCGGGCCATGGCGCGCGCCGCGGCCCACCCAGGTACCGTGCTCCCAGCCGGCCGCAGGTGATCGGCCGTCTCGACGCTGCGGGACTGCTGCCGGCTATCACGTTCATCTTCAGCCGGGCCGGCTGTGACGCGGCGGTGCTCCAGTGCCTGACCGCGGGGCTGCGGCTCACCACGCCTGAGGAGGCTGCGGAGATCACCCAGCTGGTCGGGGAGCGGACCGCCGACATCCCCGGTGACGACCTGGGCGTGCTCGGCTACGGTGACTGGCTGGCCGGGCTGCAGCGCGGGATCGCCGCCCATCACGCGGGCATGCTGCCGACGTTCAAGGAGGTGGTGGAGGAGCTGTTCGCGGCCGGGCTCGTTCGCGCGGTGTTCGCCACTGAGACGCTTGCGCTCGGCATCAACATGCCTGCCCGGACGGTCGTCATCGAGCGGCTGGACAAGTGGAACGGGGAGACGCACGCCGACCTGACGCCCGGCGAGTATACGCAGCTGACCGGGCGCGCGGGACGGCGCGGCATTGACGTCGAAGGACACGCGGTCGTCCTGTGGCAGCCCGGGATGGATCCGGGCGCTGTCGCCGGGCTAGCTGGGACCCGGACCTACCCGCTCTCCTCGAGCTTCCGGCCGTCGTACAACATGGCGGTCAACCTGGTCGGCTGGGCTGGCCGGCAGCGGGCCGCCGCGCTGCTCGAGTCGTCCTTCGCCCAGTTCCAGGCCGACCGCGCGGTCGTCGGCATCGCCCGTCAGGCCCGCCGGACGCGGGAGGCGCTGGACGACCTGATGCCCCAGTGCGAGCTTGGCGATTTCACCGAGTACGCGGCCCTGCGCCGCGAACTGTCACAGCTCGAGGCTGATCAGTCGCGGCAGCGCTCGGCGAGCAGGCGGGCCGAGGCGCTGCGGTCGCTGGAACAGCTCAAGCGAGGTGACATCATCCGCGTCCCCGGCGGCAGGCGGGCCGGGATCGCGCTCGTGCTGGACCAGGGAGCGACCGGCGATGATCTCCCTCTGCCGCTGGTGCTGACCGAAAAGAACCAGGTCAAGCGGCTAGCCATCACTGATTTCCCGGTGCCGGTGACGCCGATCGACCGGATCCGGATACCTAACTCGTTCAGCATCCGCTCGGCCAAGCACCGCAAGGACCTCGCCGCGACGGTGCGCAACAAGCTGGCCGACCGCGATCTGGGCAAGCCAGCGCGGGCTGGCCGGCCCGGACGGCCTGGCGGCGAGGACGACGACATCGCCCAGCTGCGCCGCCGGCTGCGCCGCCATCCCTGCCATGGCTGCCCTGATCGCGAGCAGCACGCCCGGCAGGCGGAGAAACAGCTGCGGCTGGAGCGCGAGGCCGATGCGCTTGACCGCAGGGTCGCCGGGCGCTCCCATGTGATCGCGCGAACCTTCGACCGCGTCTGCGCGCTGCTGGCACAGCTCGGGTACCTGGACGGGGACAAGGCCACGACCCAAGGCAGGATGCTCGCCGGGCTCTACACCGAGCTTGACTTGCTGACCGCGGAATCCCTGCGCAGGGGGCTGTGGGACGGCCTGGCGCCTGCGGAGCTCGCAGCCTGCGTCTCGGCGCTCACGTTCGAGTCGCGCAAGCCCGACGATGCCGGGCCGCCCCGGTTGCCGTCTGGCCGCAGCCGGGAGGTGCTGGCGGGGATGGTGCGCGTCTGGGGCGAGCTCGACGCCGCCGAGAAAGATCATCAGCTGTCGTTCCTGCGCGAGCCCGACCTCGGCTTCGCCTGGGCGGCGCACGCCTGGGCGCGGGGCCAGCGGCTGGAGAAGCTGCTGTCGCCAGAGCTGACCCCCGGTGACTTCGTCCGCGCCGTCAAGCAGCTGATCGACCTGCTGGATCAGATCGCCGGAGCAGCCGGGCCAGCCCCGGTGGCCGGTACCGCGAGGGCCGCCATCGAGGCTATGCGCCGCGGCGTGGTGGCGTATTCATCGCTGCGGTGACCAGTGCTGGATGGACAGTCCGAAGCTGCCGGCGCCGGTAGCTTGAGCGTGTCCGTCACGTAACGGAACGGCCGCCGCTGGCTGGGCAGGCAGCCTGCTCGAGTGAGTAGAGCGAGTGTGCCGGGGGCGGCACGAACTGGGCCGCCTGACCTGTCGGCGGCGGAGCTGGCGAACACGGCCCCGCCTCGCCGCCCAGTATTTCGCTGCCCTGC
>OCTA010000460.1_pt1 | contig 37383 bp, 35 predicted proteins | sample 1538991 | NCBI WGS metagenome assembly OCTA01 (sample SAMEA3539302, study PRJEB22396) | soil metagenome | biome: tundra; feature: field; material: soil | place: USA | collected 2010-05 | depth 0.15 m | reverse complement strand
ATCACCGGCTTGCAAGTGCTAGATAACTAAAGTTCTGGCGGAGAGGGAGGGATTCGAACCCTCGATACAGGTGTTAGCCCGTATAACGGTTTAGCAAACTAAGCCGTCCTGGGGCCTGCTGTTCGGATTCAGTGGTTTACATCGGGGTGTGACTGCCATTTTCGGGCAGCGAAGCCCATGTTTGGGCACAACTGTGCAGCAAGTGTGCACCACGCTGGCACCGTTATTGGAAAGCCAAAGCTCTCTCCGGTTTTCTTGGACCGTGCGAGCAGCGCTTCCGTTTGGCCCTGTTGGTCAAGCGCGATGGAAACACGCGCGGGGGTTTCTATTCGGTCGGCCGGAATAGGTTCAGGCCTCCAAGTGGATTCTCTCTCATTCCACTTGGTACAAAAATGGCCGGTCACGTCAATACGTGTTTACGCCAATCAGTACAGTGTCCAAGTTGCGTACACATTCAACAGCGTTTATCTTCGAAGTGCGCCAAAGTCCGTCCACACCATGGTCTGGAGAAGTAAGGCGAGAGTGGGGACATACGGGACGTTCTCCGATTTTCCGAGGCGCAGCAAATGACGGTAGCCCCGTTTGCCCCGGAAATCCGCGGTTGGCCGAAGGCTGCGTTCTGCACACCGGCGCTGGGGTCTATTCGGCGCGGAGAAAAATCAGGTAGTCTGACTCAGATCTGGCAGGAGCGCACGATGCCCAACCTCTCGAATGTCGTAGCCTAAGGCCGTCGCATCAGAGCCGGCGTCATCTGACCACGGTCCAGCGCCGAGACACGTATGCCTAACAGTATTCCTTCTAAGATTCAACTAACGCCGTGTTCTTAGCAAACGCGGGGGCGGTCTGTGGTGCGAACAATCCTGACCTCAGTATCAACAGCAGTAGCGAGTAATCTCCGGTCAGCTCGCAGCCGGCGATCAGCAACGCAATTCCACGAGCTTGGGCCTTCTGCTGCACGAGGGAGAATGCGAGCGCAGCCAGCAGACCTATGGCGACGATCAGCCCAAAGAATACCCAGGCGTAATTCCCTCTTAGCCACGTCCTTGCAGTCTCTCGCGCAGCAGGGAACGAGCGCCACATTCGCACAAGATAGATCGCCAGCATGGCGAAATTTACTAGCAGCAGGTACGGTTCGGCTCTCTCCATCCATCCCACATCGCTTGTGGCATAGCCGACAAGCATACGCATGGTGAGCAAGAGAGTTAGGCCGCCGAGGGTCGCGTACATGAAGATTAGCAGCGGGAGAAGTATCGTATGCCAGAAGGGGATAGCGGCGGAGTTGTTCATCACGAAGCCATCGTAGAACATAAGAAACGCTCCGGACACGATCGCCACCACCTCGATAACCGAGTTCACTCCGTTGGAAACCAGTGGGCGACCAACAAATTCGGAATATAGAAGCATCAGCCCAGAAGCTGCAAACACGCTGATGACCCAGACTGCGCGCGCGATCCAGGACCGGTCGGGTCGCAGGGCGGCGCGCCAGCAACGGAGGGGACGGCCCAGATGCACCAGAAGCGCGGTAGTTTTACCAACCACCACGATGAGATACCCGAGAACCATTCCTGGAAGGTACCGCGTCCAGAGTGAAAGAATGAACAGGCTGCCGCCGATTTCTCCGCAGAAAAAGGCGGTTCCGATGAGCCAGTTCCACCATACCTGGCGGTAGTAACCAAATGCGAAGCGGTTTTGCGCGATGGTGATGTGCTGTGTCGTCATCTTCACTACTCCTGAAAGACGTGGAATGGATACCTAAGCCGGAATCTTAGTCGTCCAGATAAAATATACTGGGTCCCGTATTGCATTCGGGCAAAAGTGTCCAGCCCTTTCTTTCCTGAATCAGCTTTTGGAGCCTGCCATCCTGGGGCTCGAGGTCGCCGAAAATCCGAGCTTCCGTTGGGCACGTAATTACACAGGCCGGTTCGAGACCTTGATCGATGCGCCGAGCGCACAAAGTGCACTTAATCATCGTGCCTTCATCGAACTCGGCGAACTTGATAGCTTCGAACGGACTTAAGCCGTCGGTGCCGTATCCATGCTCTATCAGCCCCGCCTCGATGAAATGGCGATTCATATAGGGACAGCCCGCGGCACAGGCGCAGCAGCCGATGCATTTTTCGCGGTCTACCATGACGATGCCGTCATCGCGTGTCCAGCTTGCGCCAGAAGGGCAGGCATTCACGCAGGGAGCATCGTCGCAGTGATTGCAGAGGACGGGAAGAAACGTTCTCCGCGTCTTGGGGTAAGTGCCGACCTCGCGGGCGATTACTCTCGCGAAATGCACGTCTTCGGGCGTACCGTTTTCCTGTTTGCAGGCGAGCGTGCAGGAGTTGCATCCAATACAGCGCTTCAGGTCAATGACCATTCCCAGTCTTGCCATGTTTGCCCCGTTAGCCTCCATGCAGGTGCCGGAGAATGGCCAGTGTGACGACCTCTTCCCCGCCCTGCAAAGGCGTGTTGAGTTGCTCTGAATTCAAGCTCGTGCCGTTCACAACGATTGCGTAATTTCCAAGAAGCTTCCCGCCACACACCAGGTTGTCGTACAGGCTGCCGCCATCGATGGTTTCGAGACTACGGAGCAAATCGGCAACCGTCGCGTGCTCGAATTCCAGTGTGCGACGGCTGAAACCGAGCATCTTGCGCGTTGCTCCGAGCGCGGAAATGCTGGCTGCGGGCATTGTATCGATCTCTCCAGTTCTAATCTTGTACTAATCCTGTGCTGCCGACTTTCGCCGCCGCGCTTCGCTTGCTCGGCGGATGCCGGCATCCGTTCCCTACTTAATTACTTCCACGCGCACGCGCGCCGTGGACTCCAAGCCCCCGGTAGCGTTGTCGGTGTAACGTATTGAACCAGTGAGCAGGCGGTTAAAATGACTCCCCCGCTGCTTCTGGCGGTTATTGGTCAGGAAGCAGCGCGTGATCGCGTTGCTGACTCCGAACACTTGCGGGTGAATGCCTTCAACCACCTGGGCCCGGCCCTCAATGCTGCCCGCGGGGGATTGCAGCCGGATGCGGTTACCTGTAGTGATCCCCAGCTGAGCAGCGGTAACCGAATTTACCAGGATGCCACTATGAACGGCGTCCTTTTCACTGACCTCCGACAGCCAGGGCATGACCAGCGTGTTGGCAAAGGTGTGGAGGGCCTCTTTGAAGGTGATGGCGTAGAAGGGATACCCAGCCTTGCCATCTTCAATCACCTGCGAGTTTTTCCAGAATGGCAGCGGCTGGTAGTTATCGAGTGGCCAGTCTTTCATTCCGATCTGCTCGAATTTCTGGCGCAGATCGTCGCCAGTGCGCTTGATGAACTCGAAATAAAACGGGATACGTAAGCTTCCGAACGGCAGATAGGTTTCTTCCGCGGTGCGATAGCGGACGGAGTGGCCGTTCTTTTTGAACCATTCCAGTCCCTTGTCGTCGCCGTAGATGGACTGGGCGTAACGGTCCCAGAGTTCCTCGACGCTGTAACGCTTTTCAGGATCAAGCAGATACTTCGGCTTGGCGATGAAACCGGTGACTACGTTGAGCAGGTCATTCCAGTCGTCGCGAAAGCCAATACGCTCGGCGATTTCGGTCAGAATCTCATAGGCGTCTTTGGTATCGCCCACCGGTTCAACCACCGGCTGGCGAAGAGAGTGGCCGGTGACGACCGGCGGTTCCAGGCAGGTCAGCAGGTAAGACTCAAGGAAAGTGTGGTCGGGCAGAAAGACGTCCGCCCACTCCGTCGATTCGGTGCGCTGGATGTCGATGGCCACGACGAACTTCATGCGGGCCATGATCTTTTCGAGTTTATCCGTCTCCGGCAGATTCCACAGCGGATTCGAGTGGTACATCAGCATTGCTTCGGGGGTGTAAGTCAGGCCGAAGCGTTCGGGATTGAAAATGGTTTCGGCATTGAGTTGGCCCGCGTCAAAGCCGAGGGGGAACCACTCCATCAGGTGGGTTGAATCGGGCGGATATTTGAACGGTGGCGCGGGATGGAGTTGGTGTGGCTCCGGTTTCACCATGCCGTCTTCGCCTTCGTGAATTAAAAAGCCGCGGTGGTCGAGCGGCACGCCCAAATGTCCACCGGGAATGTCCAGGTTGCCGACGAGCATGTTGACCAGCTTGAAGGCCAGGTTGTCGAACAGTCCATTGGCGTGCGATTGCGCGCCCCGATAGAAGTTGATAGCGGCGGGGCGCAAGGGATAGGTCTTGCCTTCAATCTTAATGGTCGCGCCGATTTGTGCGGCCTCGACAAATTCTCGCGCGATGCGCCGGATGGTATCGGCGGGAACCGTTGAGACTTCCGACATCCTCTCTGGCGTGTGATCGCACAGAAGGTCGGCCCAGACGCGGAAGCCAGTGCGAAAGTTCAATCCAGAGACCTGATATTCCCCATCGAGTGCGACGTCGTCTGGTGCGACCGTGTTCCAAGGCTGGGGCGCAGCCAGCTTTAGATTCCACACCATGGCGCGTCCCTCTGCGTCGCGCAAAAAATTACCGTCTCTTCGGACGAGATAGGGGGCGTTGGTTCGGTCACGCAGGAATTCGTGATCGTACTGCTTCAGTTCATGGATCAACACGTACGCCATGCCGAGGACAAAAGCGCGGTCGGTGCCAGGAAGGATCGGAATCCATTCGTCAGCTTTGGCGGCGGAAACCGACATGTGTGGATCAAGCGTTACCACCTTCATGCCGCGCATGCGGGCATCGGCCATGCGTTTGGCGCTTCCGGAAAAATGCAGGTGCGACGAGAAACCATCGCCGGAGCCAACCTGGATCCAGTAGTTACAGTGTTCGTAGTCGTTAATGCCGGCAAAGGAGCCATCGATCATGCCGTTCGTGGGGTGGTAGGAACCACCGCAGTAATTCCCGACCGAGCTGAAACAGTTGGGAGAGCCAAACACCGCCGGCCAACCCCAGAGTAGGATGCGTTGAAAATCTCCAATGGCACACAACAGCTTGCGCGGATCGTCGGCGCGTATCTTACCCAGTTCGCGAGCGACGATTTCGTAAGCCTCGTCCCATGAAATCGGGACCCACTTCGGATCAATGCCGGGACCTTTTTGTGGATTGGTCCGCTTCATGGGCTTGAGCACACGAGTCGAATCGTAGAGCCGCGCCAGACCGGCATTCCCCTTGGGACAGAGCTTGCCAAGATTGTCCGGGTTGCTTGGGTCGCCTTCGATTTTGAGCGCGACGCCGTCGCGAACTTGCACCAGAATTCCGCAGCCGTGCAGGCACATGCCGCACGTACTCGGGATCCACTTCGAATCAGCAGGAAGCGTTTGCGCCATTGCCATGGAATACCCCCAAATGCGGCCCTACGGCCGATTTTATGTGGCACCGTATGCACCAAGCAGTGACTTCAATCACGGACGGCTGTGTGTTCCCACGCCGTGGGCGGTGATTTGTGACCGTGCCGGAGCTATTGGCCATCCAAGATCTCGTGTTACGCAGCTTTTGCCGTGCGGTGCCCGCTAACTCTCGATTTATCTCCGGTCCAAGTGAAGGCGCGGGTCGCGGATGGAAGCCCCAGAGTGGTGACGGCCAAGACCACGACGTGGTTAATCTCCTCTTCACTGAGGCCTGCCTTTCGCGCGTTACGAACCGCGGAGTGAGTGGCGCCCTCAAGTCCTGCGCCGATCGAGAGGGCGAGTTTAACGAGGCGGCGGCTGCGCTCGTCGAGCGGCCCCGCATCATGACACCGTTCTCCCAACTGTGTGAAAGCCTTCCATACATCGGGATAGAGCTTTTTGAAACGTATGGCTGGTTTGGGTAATTTTTGCGGCAAGTGGTACTCCTTTCCTCGGAGTGAAGCACAGCTCGCGGTGAAACGCTTGACGATCGGGTTGGCAAGTCTTGACTGCCCATATCCATGTATTCACTCGACTACGGTCATCCCCCGAGCTGGCTCATGGTGAATTCGCTGTCCGTTCCGTTTGGCGCATGTTTTCCGGCCATGTAGCAGTGCAACGCACCCACCGCTCCATCGTCGCCTGCGGCACGGCGCAACCGGACAAGATCCAGCATAGCGGGGTCCATTAAGCAGCGTCTCAGTCGTCCCTTGGAATCCAATCGAACGCGCTCGCAGGTACCACAGAACGGATGCGAACGGGGCGCGATCCAGCCGACTGTCATCCACTTGCCTGCCCAAAGAATTCGCGTCAATTGTGCAGGTATGGCCTCAGGACTCGCGACCGGAACCATCGGCGTCTGCTGTTCCAGCCATTCCCTGACGCCATCCATAGCTACGAACTCCGAATCGCACCACTCGCGCCCGGTTCCCGTGAGCATCAGTTCGATGAAGCGTGGCTCCAGTCCGCGCTCGGAGGCAAAGTCCAGCAGACTGGAAACGTCTGTTTTCCAGGTGGAGCGTCTCAGCACGGTGTTGAGCTTGAGCGGCGTCAGTCCGACTCTCAGCGCGGTGTCAATGCCCTCGAGTGTGTCGCGTAATCGTCCACCGCGCGTAAGCTCCGCAAACCGTTCCGGATCAAGCGAGTCCACGGAGACGCTAACGCGCGCCAACCCATTGCCTTTTAGTTCCCAAGCCTTGCGAGCTAATAAAGATCCGTTCGTCGTCAAAGAGACTTCGCGCACCTTCGGAATGGCGGAGAGATCGGCAATTAAGTGTTCCAACCCTAGACGCACCAAGGGTTCGCCACCAGTGATCTTCACGCGCTCGATCGACATGTGGCGTGATAACCATCTCACCATTTGAGACAATTGTTCGAGCGAGAGTAGTTCGCGCTTCGAAAACTTGGGAACGCCCTCCGCGGGCATGCAGTAACGGCAGCGAAAGTTACAGCGATCCGTCACTGAGAGCCGGAGTAGACGCGTTTTCGGTACAGCCGAAGAATTCGCTGTGTTCCACGCCTTCCATTCGTGAGGCAATCGCAGCGACTGGCTAACCACTTAGTCTCCTTTCCAACCGGCAGGCAGTGCCGTTTCCAGCGAGCTTGCGATCATCGCCCTAAAACTCAAGCATGACGTGCGTGCAGCTGACTGTGAACGGTAGAATCCAGATCAAGTGCCAATGTTGGCGAGCGCGGCGGGGCTGTCTTCGCGAACCGCCAGATCCAGATTTTTCTCCAGGAACCGTAGCACGATTTTCACGTCGTCGAGCGTATTGTAAACATGAAACGACACTCGCAATCCGTCCATGCGGTTGGAAACGATGATTCCATCGGCTGCCAATTTCCGCACGACCGCAGCGGCATCTTTCATCTGCAGAACGACCAGTGGCCCGTCGCTGTTAAGCGGCGTTTTCGATTTAATTCCAAGGTTCCGGGCGCCCTGAAGATAGGCCTGGGTCAAGGCCCGAACGTGGGAGGCGATTTTGGCGGGGCCTATATCGGTCAGCAGATCGAGTGACGCCAGCACGGCATAGGCCTGCGGTACCGGGGGCGATCCTGCCTCGAAACGCCTGGCACTGGCCGCCGGATCGTAGTGTTTGACGTCGAACGCGAACGGGTTGTTTTGCGCAAACCATCCGGTCACAGTGGGAGTAAGCGATTCGATTAAATCGCGGCGAACATACAGGAAGGCGATTCCCGAGGGAGCAAGCAGGTTGTCGTTCGCCAAAACTAGATCGCCCAGAGCATATTGACTTTTCAATCGCTTAGCAGGAAGAATCGGGCGACATGGGCGCAATCCTGCTCGGTTTGTTTCGGCTCATTTGGCTATTCGGAAGAAGCCATGATGCGGTAGCTCTGGAGAACCTCGCCCTCCGCCAACAGTTGGCTATTTACAAGCGCAAGAAGAAGCGTCCACGGCTAATCCGGCGCGACCGCTGGTTCTGGATTGCGCTGGCCAGCATTTGGAAGGACTGGCAACAAGCGCTGTTGGTCGTTCACCCGGACACGGTTGTGCGCTGGCAGCGCCAGCGGTTCCGGGGCTACTGGGCAGAACTCTCGAAGAAGTGTGGGAAGTTAGGTCGACCGTCAATTGGCAAGGAGATTCGTGCGTTGATTCAAACCATGGCTCGGGCGAATCCCTTGTGGCGCGCTCCGCGCATTCACGGCGAGTTGCTGAAACTCGGAATTGAGGTTTCGGAACGAACCGTGTCCCGTATTCTACAGACCGTCGAACGGCCGCCGTCACAGACCTGGAAAACGTTCCTCCAGAACCACGTCGGGGAAATCGTTGCTATCGATTTCTTCACCGTGCCGACTATCCACCTGCGGGTTCTGTTTGTGTTTCTCGTGCTGGAGCATCAACGGAGGAAAGTACTTCATTTCGGAGTCACCGAACATCCGAGCGCCGAATGGGCCGCCCAGCAAGTGGTCGAAGCCTTCACCGAACGGGACGCCAAGCCATATTTGATCCGCGACCGTGACGCTATCTATGGCAACGAGTTTCGGCGCCGCATTCAATCGTTGGGAATCAAAGAGATCATCACCGCGCCACGGAGTCCTTGGCAGAACGCATTCGCCGAGCGGCTGATTGGCTCCATTCGGCGTGAGTGTCTGGATCATGTTGTGGTCTTAAATCAGCGACACCTTCGCAAGATGCTGGGGAATTATCTGGCATACTATCACCGGTCGCGGACGCACCTGGCTTTGGAGAAGGACGCCCCGGAGCCTCGGGCAATCATGCGGCAAGGTGCGATCATCGCCGTTCCTCAAGTGGGCGGGTTGCACCGCCGCTACGAACGCCGCGCCGCGTGAGAATGGAGGAGATGGTGGCCACCCTGAACCGATCGGCCATCGTGGTTAAGCCGAGGCAACCCTTTCTGGATTGGCTGCACGTGGCTGATCCGACCAGCCGCACATTGACGTTGCGGGAACTGGTTCAGGAACCGACAGTTTACCTAATCCCGGAGTGTGATACTAACGAGGACGTTGCGGACTTTCTGCGCGAACTGTGCGAAGACATTTTCATCGAACAGCTGGCGGGTTGGTTCACCGATACGACGACTTGGCCTCAAGACCGCAGTTTCGATGTCTTCTGCCGTTGGTTTGACTTCCAGCACCATTCGATGTTGGTTGATCTCTGCGATGAACCGCTAATCCGCGACTCCGACTGATAGGAACCCCGCTGCGTGACTTGCCTTGACAGCCTACACGATCTAATTTTGGCGAATGACAACGTTCACCTTCGGCGCTTGGTTGGGCCGCAACTCCGCCTCGCGCCCAATCTGCTCCGCCACCGCCATCCCGGCCTCGCACAACGTTTCATCGAGCGTCGTCGTGTCGCCCTGATCGGCGCCTTGCAGCGTGACCGCCAGCACCGCGCCCGTGTCCAGATCGACCGCGTGCTCGGCCTTGTGCGCCAGATGCGTGCGCCCATCCTTACATCTTCGCAATCCGCGCGTCCTCGTCCGCCGGGCTCTTCCACTCTTTATTCGACGTGCGCTTCTTGCGCTTGCGATCCAGCCGCGCCAAGTCTTCGCGCGTCGGCGTTTCGATGCCCGAGGCCTTCCAATCCGCGCAGAAACTCCTCGTAACTCGCGCCCGTGTCTCGCCGCACAATCGAGCGCATCGCCGCGTTCGCCTCCAGCGTCGTCGCATCGATCGCGATCGGAGTCTCGCTTCGGGACTGCAGAAGTCCGCCTCTCGTCCCGATGAAAAAAACCTTGACAAATCTCATTTTACCGGAGTAAACAGGTACAGTAAATGCGTTTACTATCACTTGAACCAAGAGTCGTGCAGATAAGTTCAGGTGTTTTCGGAGGCAAGCGTCATGGACAGCACAACAAATGCGGCCGAAACGTCCGGGGCTACAGCCATGAGTTTGGAGACGACTTCCACCATGAATCTCAGCGGAACTACTGTGCGGCGACAAGGCGACAAGCTGTTGCTATGCCAGCGATGGAACAGGGCAAAATGCTTGATGCTCTTGCTGCTTCTTTCCATTCCTGCCCTGATGTTCGTCACCGCTGAAGCACAGCTCTACATGGCTTCGTTGACGGGCGTGGTGAAGGATTCTTCCGGCGCCGTCGTTCCAGCTGCTCAGGTTACTCTTACGGATATTGATAAAGGTCTCATTTATCGCACCACCTCGAATAGTTCAGGAGTGTATCTTCTGAGAAATGTTCCGCCCGGTGCCTACAATCTGAGAGTGCAGGCGAAGGGTTTCAAGACCACACTTCGAGAGGCTGTTACGCTGACTGTGGCACAATCCGCCAGTATTGATCTGACGCTCGAAGTCGGTGTGCTCAACGAAACAGTTGACGTGTTGAGCACGGCCCCGTTGTTAAATACTCAGACCGCTACCACTGGCCAGACCGTGGATCGTAGATTCATGAATGACCTCCCTTTGGTCGGGCGTTCCTCTTATGATCTGGTCTTCCTCGCGCCCGGAGTTACCCAAACTGCAGGCAGCGGAGTGCCGACCCCAACTGCAACCGGTAGCGGGGTAGGTACCAACTTTATCTCAAACGGAGGTCGAGGCGTCACTAGTGATGTTTTGTTAGACGGGATATCAACCACGGTTAATGATTTCCAGGTGAAATATCCCGGATATCAGCCTTCAGTGGATGCGATTCAGGAATTTAAAGTCGAGCAAAACAACTTCAGTGCTGACGTGGGCTATAGCGGGGGCACCGTTGTCAACGTGGTGATGCGGTCTGGCACCAATCAGTTCCACGGGACTCTCTATGAGTTCTTCCGGAATGCCGGGCTCGACGCGAACAATTGGTTCAACAATGCGAATAGCATTCCAATTCCCAGTCTGCACTATAACGACTTTGGCGGCACTCTGGGTGGCCCCATCCAAAAGAACAAGACCTTTTTCTTCTTCGATTTCGAAGGCTCCAGGGTGCGCAGTCTGGCCACGTTTGCCGCGGGCGTTCCCAGCGCAACGGAGCGTAACGGTGACTTCGGCGAGCTCTGTGGCGGGGATGGCCCCAATGGGCCCGCAGCGGGCGCAACGTTCAATGCGCAGGGCCTGTGTTCCGATCCGGCCGGCCAAATTTGGGATCCGTACACGGGCGTTTTTGACCCGAACCAGGGTGGTCCTGTGCGACAGAATTACATTCCGTTCAACAACCTGCTTGCATATCAGAGTCCCGGTAGTCCGGTGTTGAATGGTACCGTCTTACAGCCTCCTCCGGTTCCCGGAAACTTGATCGACCCGGTAGCTCAGAAAATCATGTCATACTTCCCGCCGCCTACATCTAACGTCGGCGCCCCCAACTACAACCCGTACGATAATTGGTCGGCAAGCAGCTCCAACATCATCGACACTAACCAGTTCGACGTGCGCATCGACCGGCTAATCAATAATCGCACTCAGCTGAACGGAAGGTATTCGCATGCTTGGGGGTTGTCGACCAACCCCTTGTGCTGGAATAACGCGTTAGACCCTTGCTCGAATGGTCCGAATCACCCGTCTCAAACCAATGTCGCGCTGAATCTCAATCGCAATATCAGTCCTTTGACCGTATTTAGCCTCAGCTATGGTTTTGTTCGCTCGGGTGGGCGGGACGGCGGCGTGGGAAGCCTGTTCCCCAACTTTAGTCCTGTAACGACCCTGGGAATGCCCGCCTACATGTTAGCGTCTGGAGTTCCGGTTTCGCCGAATATCATTCTCGGTGGTGGTTACGTTCCTGCAGGCCCGTACAACAACATTGGGCAACAGGAATACACGATCGGCAACTTCTGGCGGCAGACCCACGATGTCATAGGCAGCTTGAATCACACCGTGGGCAAGCATGATTTCAAGTTTGGTGGCGAATTCCGCGTATCCCAGAGCAATACTTACCTTCCCGGAGAACCCGGTGGGCAATTCATTTTTGACCAGTTTGGCACCTCAGAGTTTCCAGGCTCAGGTGGCGGTGACGCCCTGGCAACATTTCTCACGGGTACCAGTACGAACAACCCTAATCAATATATGGTCAGCATAGCGTCGGCCATGACAAGCCGACAGGCTGGTGGATATGCATTGGATAAGTGGCGAGTCAACGATAAGTTCACTCTGACCCTGGGAGTTCGTTACGATGTGGAATTTCCTCAAACGGAACGTTTTAACCGTCTGAACTACTTCGATCCAAATATTCCCTCCCCACTTCAGGTTCCCGGATTGCCCAATCTGAAAGGTGGAGATGTCTTTGTGACACCTTCGAATCGGACCCAGGTGCCCGTTTACTGGAGTGAGTGGCAACCCCGCATCGGCCTGGTTTACCGCATCACCCCGAGCACAGTTCTCCGGGCAGGGTATGGCATCTTTTACAACATGTACGCATTCGCTGCCGGCTCGGTTGGATTCCAGCCTGGCGAAGACGGGTTTCAAACGATAACGAACGGAATACCAACTTACCAAAACAACCTGGCCACTCCCGGTGCGACACTGAGTAATCCATTCCCAAATGGTTTCTTGCCGCTGACCGGCAACAGCCTCGGTGCTCTGACCAATGTCGGTTTCACGGTAAGCGGACCGATCCGCGCCTGGATTACACCGCCTCAGACTCAGTCATGGAGCTTCGGTTTCGAGCAGCAACTGCCCGGACAGGTAGTGATTGATGCCAACTATGTGGGCACCAAGGGCACCCACCTCTTATATGGTGGTTTCAACAGTCTGGATTTCCTTGGGCCCTGGGTGGAAAAACTCTCTCCGGCGCAAATAGCCAATTTGGAGTCATCGGTGCCGAATCCGTTTTACGGTATTGTTACCAATCTTTCCAGCGGCCTTTCTGCCCCGACGGTCCCTGCTTGGCAGCTCCAAATTCCTTACCCGCAATTCACCGGCATGAATCTGTACGAGCCCCCTTGGGCCAATTCCATCTATCACGCGCTCCAGGTACGGGCAGAGAAGAGCTTCTCGCATGGGTTGCAGTTCCTCATGACTTACACTTGGTCCAAATCAATCGACGATAGCTCGGTGGTGGGAGACAACTGGACTTACCTCGGCCCCCCTCTTCACTTGCAAGACCCTAACAACCCTTCCGCTGAACGCGGTCTCTCTACATTTGACATTCCGCAGACACTACAAGCCAGCTATGTTTATCAGCTTCCATTTGGCCGAAAGCGTCGCTGGGGAGCGAAGTGGTCAGGGCTGCTCGATGGGGTTTTGGGCGGGTGGCAAACCAACGGCATTTTGCGGTTCGACAGTGGCATGCCGGTCTTCTTGTCGTTGACCGGAGGAATACCCATCCCCACATACGGCCAGCAACCTAATTTGCTCGCGCCACTTCAACGAAATCATTGCAGTGATTCGTGTTTGGTGAACCAATACTTCGCCAATGCACAAGTGGCGGTCGTGCCTGCGCCGTTTACCCTTGGAAACGGTCCCCCAGTGCTGCCGAATCTTCGTGCTCCAGGCACTCGTAATGCTTCACTATCCATATTCAAGGAGATTCCTATTAGAAGAATCAGCGAAGCCGCGCATCTGGAAATGCGACTGGAAACGTTCAATGCATTTAACCACCCGCAGCTTTGCGCTCCGCAAAGCACGGTCAACGCTCCGGATTTTGGAGTGATCACGTGCCAGGCGAATAGTCCTCGCGAGGTGCAGCTCGGAGCGAAGTTGTACTTCTGACCTCCTAAACTGTCGGGCTGATGTGGTTTGGCTTGGTCTCTTGCCTACAAAGGCCCTCCGGTTCTGTCGGGCAGGCAATAAGAGTTTGACAGATACAGGAGTCCACTGGTGAAACTCCGGAATGTGAGCCGCCAAGCACACGAGAGGGAGTTTCACAATGCACAAGAAAGCAGGCTAGGAATGTACACGAGGGTCCGCATGCATGGCTCCAGAGACTCTCTGGTCAAGCTTGCGATAGTATGGGCCGTCATTGCTGTTTACTTTGTGGCCTTCTCCGCCGGAGTGGTAGCCCAGGATGTCAAGGTCTTTGTGTCCTCGAAGGCAGGGGACCGCATTAGTCCAAAGCCGGCCCTTCGCTTCGAGAGGGATCGAGATTCCTCGACCGTGAAATTCGAAATCAATGATGGCATCACTTACCAGAAGATCGACGGCTTTGGGGCTTCTTTCTTAGAAGCAGGCCTCATTTCCATCAACAGCCTTCCGCGAAGCGAGCGCGAATCTGTGTTGCGCGCGCTCTTCGACCCCGAGAAGGGCGCCGGCTTCTCCGCGATGAAGACCGTAATTGCCTCTACAGATTTCATGTCAGCGGGACCTTTCTACAGCTATGACGATGTGCCTGGCGACGTCGCCATGAGCCACTTTTCCATAGCGCGTGACCTCGGTCCAAATGGGCTGATCACTTTCATTAAACTGGCTCGACGTTATGGCGAATTTGTTTTACAAGCTCCAATGGATTATCCACCTGACTGGATGTTGGTCGATGTGAACAAGAACCAAGACGTGAATCCAAAATATTACGATGCGCTAGCTCGTTATTACCTCCGCTATCTCCAGGAGTACGAAAAACAGGGCGTATTCGTCGACTATCTGAGCCTGTTCAATGAGCCAGATATCTACACCAAAATTCCATACAATGAGATCGGCGCTTTGCTAAGAGACCACGTGGGTCCGCTTTTTAGAAAAGAACGCATTCGCACCCGGATTATGTTGAGCGAAGCGCCAAACCGAGAAGACGCAGCTCGCAATTATCCTCTGTTGCTTGATGATCCCGGAGCTCGTCAGTATGTCTCAGTCGCGCCTTATCATGGATATGACGATAAAGACTGGGACAAACTTCTGAAGTTGCATCGTCAATATCCGGACCTGCCTTTATGGATGACAGAGGTTTGCTACGCCTACGATGCAGGCACGCCTAAAACCATGTCCCTTCCACGCTTCGACTTTGAGGACGGTGACTACTGGGGCAATCAGATCTTCAACGATCTCGAGGTCTATACGTCCGCCTGGATCTACTGGAACATGATATTGGATGAAAAGGGGGGGCCTTGGTCCGTGTCACAGATTCACGGAAACCCAGACCCCAACGTTCAGCACCCAGTGGTCATCGTTGATCGACGGACGAAGAAGGTGACCTACACGGGCCTCTACTACTACCTCGCACACTTCAGCAAGTTCGTACGCCCAGGGGACATTCGCATTAAGACTAGCGGATCACTCGACGGAGTGCGGGTAATGGCGTTTAAAACGCCGGATGGCAAGATTGTGACCGAACTGATGAACAGCAGACGTGAAGACGTGGAAGTGGGCGTGACATTCCATGATCGAGTGCTCCGCTTGAAGTTGCCAGCGATTTCGATCACGACGGCATTGTGGAGTAGCAAGAGCGTTCAAGCGGAAGCCGCAGAACGGGCTCAACAGGTAAAAAGCAAGACGGGCAGTTAAGAAAGATCCAAAAATCAATCATATGGTGACGCAAAATGAAACTGACACAAGATAATTCTACAACGATAGATGAGAAGTTAGCGATTGAGGGTGGCAAGCCGGTCCGAACCGAGCCTCTCCCCCTGGAATTTCCAGGAGTCCACCACATGGACGAGGAAGAGGTCGAGGCCGCGTTGCGGGTATTGAAAAGTCGCTCGCCATTCCGCTACTACGGTATCGACCTCCAAGGGGAAGTGGAAGCGTTCGAGTCTGAGTTCGCGTCGTTTCTCGGTGTGGATCACGCAATCGCTGTCAATAGTGGCACCGCAGCTCTGCACACCGCACTCTCCGCGCTGGGCGTCGGGCCCGGACAGGAGGTGATTGTTCCCGCCTATATGTGGGTCTCGGTCGCCGCGGCGGTGGTGAATCTCGGTGCGATTCCGGTGTTGGCTGACATCGATGACACTTTCTGCCTTGATCCCGTTGCAGTCCGGAGATCTATTACCCCGCGAACAACGGGAATGATTGTGGTCCACATGAGTGGGGCGCCCGCAAACATTATCGAACTCCTCAAGGTAGCCCGCGAGCGAGAATTGTTTCTTCTCGAGGACTGCGCACAGTGTGCGGGGGGAAGTGTCCAAGGGAAAAAAGTCGGCACATTCGGGGACATCGGAATATTTAGCTTTCAGATGAACAAGAATATGACCAGCGGGGAGGGCGGAGCCATTGTCACGAATGACGTCCGTCTCTACGACCGAGCCTTTGCCTGCCATGACACGGGCTATGCTCGCGATCAGAACGGCCGGGCCATCTTTGACAATCTTGATCTGTGTTTGTGGGGACGAGGGTACCGGATCGATGAGTTACGCGCTTCCATCTTGCGAGTACAGCTCAGGAAGCTGCCCCGAATAATCGCCGCGATGCACAACAGCAAATATCGTATTCGCAAGGCGCTGGAAATGTTCCCTCAACTACGGCTGAGAAAGATTGTTGATCCTCAGGGGGACACCGGATGCTTTCTGATTTCCACTTTTGATACCCCCGAGGTCGCTAGCCAAATCAATCAGGCATTGCGCGCCGAAGGCATTGTCACCTCATCACAGGGAGTCAACAACGTTGTGATGACCAATTGGGGTCTTCATATTTATTTCAATATTCCGAGTCTAGTGAATAAGACGAGTGTGGACAAGAAAGGATCGCCGTGGAAACTGTCGGAGAATCAAGGTTCGACTGCCAGTTACCACAAAGGCACTTGTCCGGTGGCCGATAGCTTATTCGAACGCAGCATCCTGCTCGCGATTCCGTCGTGCCTTACGGAGCGGGATGAAGAAGATATTGTGCACGCCTTTCGCAAAGTCTTAGGCAGGCAAGTATGAAATCTCGAAAACGGCTGAATGTGGCGATGATTGGCTATGGGTTCATGGGAAGGGCGCATTCCAATGCCTTTCATCAGGTTGGCCATTTTTTTGAATCCTCCTATGACCTTAGATTGAAACTTATCTGCGGGCGCAATCAGCCGCAGCTTAAGTCGATGGCTACGCAATGGGGCTGGGAGGAAGTCGCCGGCGATTGGGAAGCCGTAGTAGAGCGGAAAGATGTAGACGTCATCGACATCTGCACTCCCAACAACCTCCATGCCCCGATTGCGATCTCCGCCGCGAAAGCAGGCAAAATCGTGCTTTGTGAGAAGCCGCTCGCCATGTCAGTAGAGGAATCGGAGGGCATGGCCAACGCAGCGCAAAATGTGCCCACGCTGGTGTGGTTCAACTATCGCCGAGTACCCGCGATTGCTCTCGCTAAGAGATTGGTGGACGAGGGAAGATTGGGTCAAATCTACCATTACAGGGCTACGTACCTCCAGAGTTGGGGAGCGGAGCCGGCTGCCGCCGATGCATGGAGGTTCAAGCAGTCTGAAGCTGGTTCTGGCGCGATGGGGGACTTGCTGTCGCATTCAATCGACTTGGCTTTGATGTTGAATGGACCGGTAGACGAAGTTTCAGCTCTGGTCCGCACTTTTGCTCCAGGCCGGGAGGTAGATGACGCCGTATTAATGCTTGCGCGCTTTGCTAATGGCAGCGTCGGCAGCTTCGAGGCTACTCGCTATGCAATCGGCTGCCAGAATCGTAACTACTTGGAAATCCATGGGGCGAAGGGCGCTATCCGTTTCGATTTGGAGGATCTTAATCGCCTCCACGTGTTCGATGCCAGTGATGCCACGGAAGTGCAAGGCAGTCACAACGTCTTAGTGACAGGCCCTGGGCATCCTTACACGTCTCATTTCTGGCCGCCCGGACACATTCTGGGTTATGAGCACACGTTCATTCTAACCATGGCTGATTTCCTGCAGTCACTTGAAAAAAATGAGACATTTCACGCGAATTTCCAAGACGCCGTCAAGGTGCAAAGAGTACTGCACGCAGTCGAAGAATCCTCTCAAACTGGATCATGGGCAAGCACAGCAATGCAGTTTGCGAATAGCTGAGTTGTAGGCCGACTTATTTTCAGTTGTTTCCGCGCCAAAGAACGCAGAATGGGCACGGAGAATTTCTAAAGCTTATGAAGGGTTTACTGCCATTCCTGCTTGTTTTGTTGAGTGCCGTCTCGGTTGCAGCTCAGCAAGCTCGAACAAAAGTGACGGTGGCGCGGTGGCCGCAAGACCGAAGTGCCGCCATCTCCCTAACGTTTGATGATGCCATGGCTACCCATCTTGATATAGCCGGGCCGATCCTGAAGAAACATCGGTTGAATGGAACATTTTTTGTGTCCACGGGTTTGGGTGTGTGGGAAAAGCGCAAGGGCGAGTGGGAACAACTTGCAAAAGATGGAAACGAACTTGGCGATCATACTGTACATCATCCTTGTCTACTCCCTGAAATCGAACCACACTCTCAAGACTACTCTCCGGAAATGATGCAGGCGGAAATCCGGGATTCTGCGAGGGCGGTGAGTGAGGTCGTCCCTCGGCAGCGCGGGCTCACCTTTGCGTATCCATGTGGCGATTTGAGTTTTGGACCACCTGCGGACCAAGCTAAAAACTCGGTGCTGTATCTGAAGTTTGTCGCTGAATATGCCTTTGGGGCGAGGATCTCCGGACCCGGAGGGGCGCAGGATCCTGACGATATCAGCGTCCTGGCCATTACCGACCTCGGTTCGACCGAGAAGAAGGATTTCAGCGGGCTCCTCGCGATGGCAGATCCGGCCGTTCAGCAACATCAGTGGGGAGTATTTTGTTTCCACGGTATAGGAGGAGAGTATCTATCCGTCAGTGCATCGGCTTTCGACGAGCTTGCCGCTTATTTGGACGCGCATCGAGAGATTTGGACGGCACCGTTCGGAGATGTGGTGCGCTATATCCAGGAGCGCAAGTCAGCCGTCATCGAGGTTCACGAGAAGGGCGGCGGATCAGTCGACGTTGCCCTTAGTTGGCCACTGGACTCGCAGATCTACGATCTTCCCCTCACGCTCAAAGTGGAAGTAACGGGTGACGTAAAAGAAGTGACGGCGATGGCGGATGGCGATTACCTCCAGGCAAGAGTGATGAAACAGAATGACAGTGTAGTGGCTCTGGTTGACGTTCCGCCCAACATTAAAGTCGTCCACATAGCGAGCGCCGCGCGCTAAATGGAACCTAGGAACCAGACCACGCACCCCACCTCTTCTGTGAAACGGAGTACCGACCCGAGCAGCTTGAAGACTTCTTTGGCAGGTGCCACCTCCGCTCCGCGCCTTCGGCGATCTCTTACCCTTTGGGATCTGATCCTCTACGGCATCATTGTCATCCAACCGACGGCGCCCATGCCTGCTTACGGTGTTTTTAGCAATGCTGGCCAAGGCCACGTGGTCACCTCCATCCTGATCGCCATGATCGCCATGGTCTTCACGGCCATGAGCTATGGCCGCATGGCGCGGGTGTATCCCAGCGCTGGTTCGGCCTATACCTATGTGGGTCGCGCGCTGCACCCCTCGCTCGGCTATGTCACTGGCTGGAGCATGACCATGGATTACATTCTCAATCCAGTGATTTGCACCATCTGGGCGGCCAAGGCGATGGCCGATCTTCTGGGTGGAACCCGATATCAGATTCCTTATCCGGGCCTGCTTTGGCCGATATTTTTTGCCGTGTTGTTTACGGTGCTGAACCTGCGCGGTGTCCAGACGTCAGCCCGCATAAATCAGATACTCTGCGCCATTATGGGTGCCGTCATCGTGGCGTACTTCTGGTACACGATCCGCTACATCTTCCATTTGCCGCAATATCCAGAAGCCTATTTTCTGCGTCCGTTCTACAACCCCGAAACTTTCACCATAAACCGGGTATTTCACGGCACGTCGGTTGCGGTGCTCACCTACATTGGTTTCGATGGCATTTCTACTTTGTCGGAAGAAGTCGAAAACCCTAAGCGCAACATTTTCCTCGCTACCGTCCTGGTCTGTATCATTACGGGATTTCTGGCCGCGGCTGAGGTCTACGGCGTTCAATTGTTGAGCCGCCAGTACATCTTCCCGGCTAGTGAGGTCGAGAACGCATTCAGCCACGTTGCGGCGATTGCTGGTGGCGCTTTGCTCACCAAGGTTATTAGTCTCACGCTGCTGATCGCCACCATTGGTTCTGGCATGGGATCGCAACTTGGCGCAGCTCGCCTGCTTTACGGCATGGGACGCAGCAACGCAATTCCTAAGAAGTTTTTTGGAGCAATCCATCCGAGAACCCGGATTCCCGCGAACAACGTGGTCTTCGTTGGTGTGATTGCTCTGATTGGCGCTTTTCTCATCAGTTATGACAATGGCGCTCAGTTGCTCAACTTCGGTGCGCTGATCGCATTCATGGGCGTCAATCTTGCGTCGCTCACTCACTATTACATCCGGGGCGAAGACCGTACCTTGGGGCAGCTAATTCCGCCGGTCCTGGGCTTCTTTAGTTGCTTGTTCATTTGGATTCACTTGTCGAAGCTGGCGATGGTCGTGGGTTCCATCTGGATGATCGCTGGCATCGCCTATGGGGCTTGGAAGACGCGAGGCTTCCAGAGTAATTTGGTGAATTTCGATGTGCCTCCGGAGGAAGCCTAGGAAGGCGAGGAATACCACTCTTGGGTTTTCGGACCCAGAATCGTTCCTTCCATACGGCGGCCTGCGCCTGTGCTTGCGGTGATGGTGCATCTCTCCATCAACTGAAGGCAGAAGCTGAAATGGGGTTGCGGATGCGTTTTCTCCAAAACTAAGGGCGGTCAAATGAAATCAGCAACTTAGCCTGTCCCAAAAACCAAAAAACGTGGTTCCGTCGACAGTTGGGACAGTAGTGATTTACACTCAACCTGAAAATCGAGGAGAGACGTCTAGCCCTACCGACGAGCCCGTAATGATAACCATCCGAGAACTTGCGACGGCCAGCGGATTTTCGCCGACCACAATTTCCTTGGTTCTAAACAGCTCCCCGGCTGGGCGGCACATTCCGGAAAAGACTAAAGAACGGATTCGGGAATTGGCACACAAGCTCGGATATCATCCGAATCAGTTTGCCCGCTCGCTCAGAAGCAGTCGTAGTCATGCTGTTGCTGTGATGGTCCCGGACATCAGTGATCCTTATTGTGCTCAAATCCTGCTCGGGATCGACAAGTCTCTATACCGTTCTACTTATCTTCCCGTCCTAATTGACATTCAGAATAGTCGCGCACGATTCCGTAAGCACGTTGCCACGCTTCTCGAACGGCGTATCGAAGGAGTGATCGCGGTCGCAAACTCGCTACAGCTTCAGACGGAAATGCTGGATGTCTTTGCGAAGAGCAGAATTCCCGTGATTGTGATCGGGCGTGAGTCCAACCCCGAGTGGATCAGTTCGGTATCCGTCGACAATGAAATGGGGGCTCGAATCGCCATCGAACATCTCTACGAGATTGGGCATCGGAGGATTGCCTTCATACGAGGGCCGAAGAGGGTCGTTGACAGTGTGCGGCGCTGGCAGGGAATCTGCGACTTCGCGAATGGAGTCTCTCTGCGGCTAGATTCAAAGCTAATCGTGCAACTGGAGGCGGCGGCTTCAAGTTCTGAGGCCGGATTTGACGCTATGAATAAATTACTGCGTCAAGAGGGGCGATTCACTGCAGTGATGGCGTTTGATGATATGACAGCCTTCGGTGCGATCCGTGCGTTGACTCAAGCGGGACTGAAGGTACCCGACCAGTGCTCAGTTGTAGGTTTCGATGATGTGGCAGCAGCCGCCTATTACAATCCTCCCATTACTACGATTAGCCAGTCCATGGAAGAGTTAGGAAATCTCGGGGTCTCCAGCTTCTTGCACGCCACGCAGGCTCCGCTAGACAACAATGGAGTGGGACCCCAACCTGTTCAGCACAAAGTGAAGCCGGTTCTGATAATTCGCGGCTCCACCGCGGCAGTCTGATCACCGAGCAGGGCGCTGAAAAACTCGCGATTCACTGGGAGGTATTTACCCTACGAGATCCCGACTTGAGTCGATCTTGAGTGTTGGTCTTGGATCACAGCCCCGAAAGAGTGCACCGCGATAGTTCGCGGGCGTGTTTCAGGCACCGTTCGGCATCAGGTTTTTGTTCGGATTAGGTTGCAGACCCCCGCACGAGGGTAAAACACCCATCCCATGCGCTCGAAATCGCAACGGATAGTCTCCCGTACCCGCTGCTCCGTGAGATATCGCTGAACGTCAGGTCCTGCTGCCGATCGTCCCCGCACAAGGTTCGGCTGCTCAAAACGGTCATCTGTAGCCTTTCTGCGAATTTCTTAAAAAGAACTTGACAGGCAAGGGCTTGATGGAGTACACGGGTTCAGTAAACGCGTTTATTAAGGAGACGTGTTCAAAACGTCTTAGTGAAAGGCCCTGGGCAAGTACAGCGAACCAGAGCGAGACGATTAACGTAAATCTTGAACTGCACGCGCAGACTCAAGCGGCTGAGCTTTCGGTGGCTGCGCCAGTTCTGCGACCCAGGAGGAACGATGGCAGATTCGCGGCGCGACTTCTTGAAGAAAGTGGGTGCCTCCGGTTTAGCTTTTCCAATCCAGAGAGGTCTAACTGCAGCCGCCGTGGCTCGCTCCGAGACGGTTTGCCGGGTCAACATCCTCACCAACCAAGTCGGCTACCTGACGCACGGGGGCAAGAAGTTTCTGGTCGAGAGCAACGTCTATTCCATCAAGCCGGATTTCTACCTCCGGGACCTGAGCGTTGTCGGAGACCACCGCATCTTCCATGGTGAACTCGAGGAATTCCAGGGAGATTTTGGCCGGTATTACGTTGGAGACTTTTCCGAACACACGCAACCAGGGAAGTACGCGCTGGATATTTACAGGGATGCTTTGCCATCTGATGATTTTCTTTCCTCTGATGTCTTCAGTATCGACGACGACTACGGCGAGCTGATCAAGAAAGGAATCGACTGCTTTGCTGTCCAGAGATGCGGGCCCAGTACGACGGGCTACCATGCTCCCTGCCACCTGGACGACGGGGTTCGTCTGGACAATGGACAGTTCTTGGATCTCGTTGGAGGGTGGCATGATGCCTGCGACCTCCTCAAATGGTCTGATGCCACGCTCACTGGGATGATTGGGCTCTTGCACATCGCAGAAAAGTCGCAGGATGACCAGCTAAAGGCCAGGATCTTCGAAGAGGTAAAATGGGGAAATCTTTACTTCCTAAAGCTCCAGGATCCTGAAGGTTACTACTACTCCTATGGAATTGGGGGCGATGCCCCGGAGGAGGGCAATCACTGGACAGACAACGTCCGAGGAACGTCTGACGACCGGAAAGCCGTGACCCGTCCCGGCGAGCCCCACTTGCAACACATGTTCATTGCAGCCCAATCTCAATTGGCGATGCTTTATAAGGGCTGGGACGCACCTTACGCCAAACGCTCTCTGGACGCGGCGGTCAGGTGCTTTAATTGGGTGAGGAAGAGGGAATCTCGGACTTATCTTGATCTCGGGACGGGAGCATCCGCTGGACTGAGGCTCTATCAGTTAACAGGCGATGATGGATACCTGGATTATGCCCTCACGATGGCCGAGCGATTTGCGGGACTTCAGGAAATGGGCGCGGGCGCCGACACACTGAAAGGGTACTTCTACGGAGACGGAAGCAGATCAAAGAGCGCCATGCATGTTGGAATCGAAACTCTTGCCATAATCGGCTTTTGTGAGCTTGTGGACGCACTCAGGTCCAAAATGGACGTCGGTCGCTGGGGAAGAACGCTTGCACTTTATTGCGACGATTACCTCCTGTCCATGGCAGCATTGAATGCTTTCGGAATTGTGCCTTGCCGGGTCAAGCTGGAAGCGCCTCAGGGGGCGAGGAGTTATCGAGGGACCACCTATCGATACTTCATGAGCATTCGGAACCCCTCAACGCAGGGCAATTCGATTCCGGGAGCCGGTGAGGTAATGTACGGGGGTAACAATTCGAATCTGGCAGGGACCGGAATCGTACTATGTTATGCGGGGCGAGTACTCGGCTCCGAGAAATACAGACGCCTCGCACAGAGAATGCTTGACTGGATCCTCGGGCTCAACCCGTTCGATGTCTGTATGATGAATGGGATTGGATACAAGCACCCACCACTCTACATCGCGCCCGAATTTATACCTCGACTTCCCACAATCCCAGGGTCAGTGATGAACGGGATCGTGGGTGATGAAGAGGACCGTCCTGATTTGCAACCGGGTACGTGGCACTCGTGTGAAATATGGACTCCCCATCTGGCGCAGACAATCTGGTTGGCGAACGAGCTGTCATGTGACAACCAGCATTGATGCTAAGGCAGGCTGGCGGTGAGTTGGACCCGTCTTTCCCGCTATCGCTTCCTGAGGAACGAAGTGCGTCTGTGGCTGAGCGTGCTGACCTACAAACATGTGGAATCGCTGGCGGCGGCTAGCGTTGCCGAGGAGTATTGGGAGCTGGTCGCTGACGAATTTACGGCAGCGCTTGGTCGATTGGATAAGAGCGAAGGCCCGATCCGAAAACCCGGTGGTCTTGGTTTGTGGACTAAGGCTTCTGGGAGGAAGGAGCTTTCCATGGTGTTTTGTGCCTAGGAGCTGTTCGTGGGCGGCCAAGAAACACCGCCAGACGAATTCCCTGCAAAGCCCCGCGGGCAATTCGTACGGCGCTCCGGGTGGGACTTAAGTGATTGCGGCGGCACCGGAAGGGAAGAGGAGATCTGAATGTTGAGCTTGAAAAATCACGCGCAGTGGGTTGGGTGGGCATTTCTGCTGACGGTGTTGCTTATGGGGTGCACACGCCCAGCGGGCGCGGCTGAGGCCGTCGATCCGTTTGAACAGGTCAAACGTCTGGGGCGGGGGGTGAACATCCTCGGGTATGACCCGATGTGGGATAATTTTGAGAATGGCCGCTTCAAGGAACGGCATTTCAAGCTGATCCACGACGCCGGCTTCCAGACCGTGCGCATCAACCTGCATGCCCTTCAGCGGCTGAGCGCAGCCAACGGCTACAAGCTGGACGACACGTGGCTCAAGACGCTCGACTGGGCGGTCAAGGAAGCGCTGGAGAATCACCTCCTGGTGATCCTGGACCTTCATAACTACACGGACATTGCCAAAGACCCGGAGGGATACAAGCCGCGCTTTCTGGCTTACTGGAAACAGATCGCCGCGCATTTCCAGGACGCCCCCAACACCGTGTTGTTCGAGATCCTGAACGAACCCAATGGGAAGCTCACTCCCCCGCTCTGGAATAGGTTTCTGAGTGAGGCGCTGGCGATCATCCGCGCGACCAACTCGACGCGTACCGTGGTGATCGGCCCACCCTTTTGGAATGGCATCGATCACCTCGACGACTTGGTGCTGCCGGAGAACGATCGCAACATCATCGTGACGGTGCACTATTACGAGCCCATGAAGTTTACCCACCAGGGAGCTTCGTTTGAGAAGGAGACGGCACATCTTTCAGGAGTGACGTGGGGCAGCGTGGAAGAGAAAAAGCGGGTGGGGCGTGATTTTGCCCGTGTCCAGGACTGGTCGCTCCAGCACCACCGTCCCATTCTGCTTGGCGAGTTCGGTGCTTACGACAAAGGCCCCATGGAATCGCGCGCTCTTTACACGGCATACGTGGCACGCACCGCGGAATCTCTGGGCTGGGCGTGGACCTACTGGCAATTCGATTCCGACTTCATCGTCTTCGATATCGACAAAGACCAATGGATAGAGCCGATCCGAAAATCTCTTATTCCTTAGAAGCGCGCGAGGCTGCTGCTGTGGACAATCTACTTTGGGAGAACCCCGTGATGAAGAGGAATATCTGCACCATGGCTTGGCTTTTGTGCCTGCTGGCAATAGCCGCGCCCGCGTCGTGGGCTGCGGCCGCTGTTCATGTGTGGGAGAAACAGGAACTGTCTTTCACCTCATCCGGATCCTACGCGAACCCCTATACGGATGTAATCGTGTGGGTGGACCTTAGCGGCCCTCACTTCCACAAGCGGGTCTACGGATTTTGGGACGGCGGCAACACGTTTCGGGTCGGTCTGGTAGCGACTGAACCGGGCACCTGGAAGTGGCGCAGCGGATCGGCCCCATCCGACAAAGGTCTTGACGGGGAAAGCGGCTCCTTCACCGCAATCTCCTGGAGTGAGGAAGAAAAGCAGCAAAATCCACTTCGCCGGGGTTTTCTCCGCCCCACACCCGACCATCACGCCTTGGAACTTGCGGACGGCACGCCGTTCATCGTCATAGGAGATACCTGGTATTCGCTCGGCACCGATCGTTTCCACTGGTACGACGACAACCAGGAGCGCCCCTTGGGTCCGAACGCCGGTTTCAAGGACTATGTGGGCTATCGCAAGGCGCAGGGCTACAACTGGGTCAGCATGATCGCAGCCTTTCCCAATTGGATGACCGACGGAGCTCCGTGGCATGTCGTCATGAACAATCCGGAAGAAACCACGGTCCGTTCTGCCTGGCTTGAATTTGGCACGGACAGCGCCAAGAACATGGACAACGAAGGAGGTCGTCCGTTCTTGTTTCCCGGCAAGGTGCCCGGCTACGAGAACATATTCCCTGACGTGGACCGCATCAATCCGAAGTACTTTGACTACATCGACCGCAAGATTGACTACCTGAACTCGCAGGGGTTTGTGGTCTTCATCGAAGTATCACGACGGGATGCCAGCGAATGCTGGAGCAAGTACTACAAATGGCCCGAATCCTACGCACGCTTCATCCAGTATATCTTCTCGCGCTATCAGGCGAACAACACGGTCCTCAGCCCGGTCCATCTTGACATCATTGATGAGACTGTAAGCCCCGATGAATTTCTGAAGGCGATCCGATATGTAGAGGACAAATTCGGGCCACCGCCATTCGGCACGCTGCTCTCCGCCAACGCAAATCCCTCCACCCTCGAGAATTGGGGCGAGAGTTCATGGGTGACGCTGCATCAGATCGGAAACATGCGGGAGCACAACAACTATTGGTATCTGACCGAGATTTATTATTCGACGCCACCACGCCCGGCTATCAACGGAGAGCCGTACTACTCCGGTTACAAGGATGTCCGCGGGCTGGGCGCCAGTGGCTACGAGTACGGTGCCCCGGGAGGAACCGAAAGAGATGCTCAGTTTGTTCGCTCATCAATGTACGGCAGCTTTTTGTCCGGCGGTTTTGGCGGCCAGGTTTACGGGGCAGAAGGCATTTGGGGGGCTGACATTGAGCCCGCTGCGCCAATCAAGATGTGGGATGCCTTCCAATGGCTCTCCGGAAGCGAGATGAAGTATTTGCGCGATTTTGCTTTTTCCATCGGCAAGCGCTATCAGGAACTGGTTCCGGATGCAAACCTCGTTTCTCCTGACAAAGACCACGAGCTGCTCTCTTACGAAGGATGGGCCTACGCTGCTCGAACACCGGATAAGAACGTCTTCCTCGTGTACTTCGAAAAGGCATGTCCCCGCAGCCAGATTCGCGGAGCGAAGCTCAATAGCTGGTATCGTGCGCAGTGGTTCAATCCCCGCGATGGCACTTGGAGCGACGTGGGCAATGGAAGGGTGCGCTCGGATCCCATCGGAATCATTCAGCTACCGGAATTCCCCGGGGATATCGACTGGGGACTGCGTTTGACGTACGAAGGTCCGGCGCCACCGGAACCCGCGACATGAATTTAATCCTGGGAAGCGAATACGTGGTCCTGGCCAGCGCGGAGCCGAAACCCGGTCCAAACGGATGGATGTGGATCGCCGACAAATTGAACTCTGCGGCCGAACGTCTTGAGCCGTCGGGGTTGAAAGTGGGCTACCACAACCATCAGGCGGAGTTCACGCGTGTCAGGGCACGGTAATGTCTGCGAGCGATCTAAGAGTACACAATCCTCAACTTTGAGATTTTCATCTGTTCGCCGACGCGACATGATAGAACTTGGCGTCGATGGAATCATAATCCAGAATACGCAGATTGGCGCGTTTGCTTTCCGCTGCACGGCCAATCGGGGGATCCTCCAGCCAGGCGGCCATCCTTCCCTTTGAAGAGTGAGAATCCATGGTCGTCTCCCGCTCGCGATTTCTCGCTGAACTCCTGACAACGAACGATGTCGGCCACCTCCAAAGGAGGCCGACTCATACGCTCTGTGTCTGCTCTCCTTGTTGGTGAATCGTGAGTGCATCCAGCGGACTACCCGTGGCGCTGAGATGTCGCCGGGAGAGATGCAGATAAATCGTCGTTTCCTCAAGGTCGCGATGTCCCAGAAGCATCTGGATAGTCCGCAGGTCGGCCCCCGGCTTCGAGTAGATGGGTGGCAAAACAGTGGCGTAGCGTATGAGGATGGATCTGTTTGTGCGCGAGGCCGGCGCGTTCGGCGGCCTTCTGACAGGCAGTCCAGAGGACTTTGTGTCCGGCATGAGCGGCCTCCGGTTTGTGGCGATTCGGTAAACTCTGAAGCGGAATTTCTGAACGGCCGAGTCTTCAGGCAAACAGAATACTCCCGTTTCTTTCGATTGGGGACAACGTGAGATCTGGCGCTCTACGACACGCAGCGCGATCATCTTCGATGCCAGCAGGTATGGTTGCAGCAATCAGCGTGGCATGAGACATCCTGGGGTAGAACCGTTGGCCATGCGCCCACAAGGGCAACGAGAGGGCAATTACGATTCCGATAGGTTCCAATCAAGGACATTACGTTACTCTTTGCGCCGCGTAAGTCCATTAGATTCCGTTAACTGTGGTACTCATAACCCAAAGGTCGGTGGTTCAAATCCACCCCCCGCAACCACTCTCCGCTAGAAAATTTATTTCCCCACTGTTTACTCGCCTTTCCGCCACACCGTTACCGGCGTACCCTTTACTTTTTACTAGAAATATTTAACTATACCGCTCAGGAGGGAAAAGCAATGGCGAATCGAGCGGTGAAAATCTACAGCCACAAGAAGCAGAAGGACGGCACCTGGACCATGTTGCCGATGTCCATCAGCGTAGATTCTCGTTCTACCAAGACGGTACCGGGCAGCTTCAAGATCAGCTGGTACGAAGGCTCCAGGAAGCGATTCAGCAAAGGCCATTTTCCCTATTTGGCCGATGCCGTCCGTGCTGGGAAAGAGAAACAGCAGCAGTTGGAAGACGGCAATGCCCACGAGTCGGTGGACGCCCAGGCCAGACCGACGCCGATAGACGTTGCAGTCGATGCCTACCTCCATACCACCAAGCTGAACGGGCGACCCGGTACTTACGCGCTGGCGGAGCACGACCTCCGTGAGTGGCAGGAGTGGAATCGGAAGAACGCCCACCGTGCGTTCGCGGGCGAGATCACCAGGGACGACATGCTCACGTACCGCAACTGGGTTGTCAAAACGGGCCGGGAGGCACGCACCGCCGTTAACAAGACGATGCGCGTGAACCATTTCGTCTGCCAGACGCTGCGTCTGAAAGCCGGGGATGGTCCGATCAAGCAAAAGGATGCTGAGAAGATCATCATCCGGAAGGCGACCAACGACGTGGAATACTACAGCGACGAGCAGCTGGAAAAGTTCTTCGCCGAATGCGACCCGCGCCAACACCTGATCTTCAGCACGTTCCTCAAGTCGGGATGCCGTCGTGAGGAGATTGAGTTCCTCTACTGGGACGATTTGGATTTCAAGGCGGGCACCCTCCATGTTTGCGCCAAGCCGGAGTTTGATTTCACCGTCAAGACCAAAGAGGAGCGTCACGTGCCGCTTCCGATGGACCTTGTGGAGCGTCTCCGGGAAGCTAAGAAGCACGCGACCGGGCGGCTGGTATTTCCAACCAAGAACGGTGGACCACTCGGAAACAGTCTTCTCGTTGCCTGCAAGCGCATCGCGAAACGGGCTGGCCTCAACTGTGGAATCTGTCCAACCTGCATCAAGCAGAAGGAATGTGAGCACTGGTTCCTCCACAAGTTCCGCGCCACGTTCGCGACGAAGTGTCTTCAGGCCGGGATGGATGTCGCCACGCTACAGGAAATCCTCGGACACCGCGACCTCAGCAGCACCATGCGCTACCTTGGCAACCTGAAAAGCAAGGCTCTCCGCGCCAAGGTGGACGCTGTCTGGGCGTAATTTTGAAGACCGCCTCCCCGGTGGCAAGACGTGGTCATTCGTATGATCCATACTGTCTATTCCTGTGCAAGCCTGTTTATTTCCTGTCATCGTAACGAAGTTACTACCACTATCATGTTGTAAACAATACTACTTGCTACACATGTAAAACAGTTTCTTTGGATGACGATTTATGTCTCCACGATGAGATTCGATTCTGCTACAATGGAAGTGAAGTTGAGGCAGCGGAGGTCGAGTCAAAATGGCAAGCAGCTTAAATGAGACGATTGAGAAACTGAAAGCGGAGATCGGTGGCCATGTCACCATCATCAAGAGCAATCCATCTTGGGCGGAGGTCGAGAAACTCTACCGTGCTCTTGGCACGATCGAGGAGTTGGCCGAAGCCCCACACACCTCGCTGGTCGAGCTATTCGGTATCGACGACGGAGCGGGAGCAGGCGGCAAATTCGTTCGCGTCAAGGACGGCGAGTTCTACGGACTCGAGCCTCTTGAAGCGGCGAAGCGATTCCTGAAGCGCAAAGGAGAAGCAGCAACACTTCCCGTCATCATGGAAGCACTGAAGACGGGCGGCGTTACCGCGAATGAAGACACGCTGCGACTTTCACTGTCGCGAAGCACTTGGGATGTTGCTAAGATCAGCGACGACCTGTACGGACTGCTGGAGTTCTATCCCCACGTCAAACGCGGCGGGAGAGGGAAGAAAGCCGCAACCTCTGCGAATGGCGAACCCGAACCTGCGGTCCCCATCAACACAGTGGAGGCATCAACAGATGAACCTACAGGCACATAGAGTTTCTGCCCTAAAAGCAGAAACGCCCCGGCTGGTCAGAGCCGAGGCGATCCTAAAACTTAAGGAGCTGTGGTAGTCGATGATGTCGATCAACTGCTCCCCCAAACGCGTGATTATAACGCTCCGCTTCGGCGGGGTCATAGTCACGATTGAGATTCCACCGTAGGGCGAAAGCCCGAATAGACGGAACCGGAGGACTACGAGATCACACTCAGCCTCCGGTTTCTATTTTACCTCGTACTGTGCCTTCAAGCCAAACTTTCCAGTTGGCGAACAAACGGCAAAAATGTATGATTTCCAGCATGGACGAGGGCCGCAAACGCGTGCTGGCGATTATTGCAGGAATCCTGGTGGCGCGTCACCTGAAGACCACCGACGACCTGTTCGGCGGACCGCAGGGCAGTCCGCGGACTGACGCTATGATTGCTGCTGCGGTTCAGTGGGCTGAGCGGATCATGTGGAAGATTGACGGAGCATTCGGCGCGGGAAAAGAGCGGCTTGCGCCGATTTGAACGGGCAAGATACGATGGTTGTCTTCCCTGGAAAGTGAAGTCACCTTGTGATTACAAGTGATGATCTGGCCACTGTTGTAATTAGGCATGTCATTTTTCATGACGTTCCTTAGGCATGTCATTTTTCATGACGTTCCAAAGAACTTGAAGAAGGGTTCTATAAAGCCGGACCTATCCGACATTGAGACCGACGTAAGCGCGCAGCACAAGTTTCATTTGCAAAAGAAGCTCACACGAGTTCTCAATTCAAGATATGCGTACCCGATTCAATTCCTGAGCACGCCGACGTCGCCCCTACCGGGCCACGTTCGCGAACTCACAAAGACGGACTGTAAATCGCCAGAGTTCATTGCAGCTTCTCGTGTATTGGCGACCCACCTATTTGATCGGCAGCTAGGAGCTGCTTCCGCTGGGTTGCTCTGCATGATCGATGCAGTTTCATCCGGGCACTCAGCAATGATATTCATGAAACTTGAGCGAGAGAATGGCGCACAGCTTCATCTCAGCGGCGAGGAAGGTCAGCGAACCTTCGCGATGCAGATGATGGACGATCTTGTTCTGACCGATGGGACGAAATTGTTCAAGGCCGCGATGTTTATTCGGACTGGCACAGGAGAAGATGACTTTCGAGCGGCAGTGTGTGACGACCAATTGAACGTCCTTTCGAGCAGTGATGTTGCCAAGTATTGGATGTCCTTCCTTGGTTGCTCCACCACGGTTGAGCCTCGTGTGGCGACGCAGAGATTTTTCGACTCGGCCCTTGAGTTCCTGAACACGACCGTTACAAATGCCGTCACCAAAAGCGATATCTACGAAGCCCTTCAGTCAGAATTGCGTTCACAGAAACCCACCTTCTCCCCGCAGTCTTTCATACAGGAACATGTACCCGCCGATTTCAAGAAAACGTTTCGTGAGCACTTGAAAGCGGACGGCATCACCCTTACAGCATTTCCCAAAGACGTTTCCGACATCAAGGGTAGGCTGAAGCGTCGCGCTTACGAGACTACAAAAGGCGGCTTCATCTCAGTGCCGGAAGAAATCGCAGACATCGTAGTAATTCGTCCAAATGACATTTTGGTCAAGGACTCTGTAGTGAAGGTTAAGTGAACAACATCGAAGCAGCCAGAAAACGGTGGATCGCTGAGCGTTCACAGTACGATGCCTTCGGCAAGATGCTAGAGGAGCGGATTCGCCAATCACTTAAGCCTCTCGGATTGTGGTTTGAGGTTAGTTCGCGTGCGAAGACGGTTGACAGTCTGGTCAAGAAGTTGCTGACCAAGCAGGGGAAACACACATTCGACACCCTGCCGGACAAGGTCGGTGCCCGCGTGGTGCTCAGGTACCGCTCGGATGTGGGCAGGGTGGTTCAGCAAGTACAGCAGTTGTTCGATTCGGACGAACCCGAGGACAAATTAGCTAAGGAAGGTGTCAACTGGGTCGGGTATCTGAGCATCCATATTGACCACGTGCGTCTCCGTCAGGAAGACAGCGGGGTCGCGACATACCCGCCAGATGTGTTTTGGGCCGAACTGCAGGTCTCGACACTGGCTCAGCACTTGTGGTCGGATATGTCGCACGATACGGTCTACAAGAATGACCAGATGTTGAACAAGCTCCCGGCGGACTGGCAGCGTCGTATCGCGCTGATGGCCGGGCAAATTGAAGTTGCAGACCGGGAATTCGATAGTCTTAACATGGAATTGTCCAAGATACCCACGGTGCGTCTTCTGCAAATCTTGGAGAGACACTACTACAGCGTGACGGCGGAGCGGTTTAATCTGGAGCTGTCAGTTGAGGTCATGGAGTCGTTGATGCCTCTTGTCACAGAGGACGTAAGCACGTTTGCATACAAGCTGAACGACTTCTTGTCGGAGAAGCGCGAAGTGATCGAACAAGTCTATGCCAAGGCACTGGCGTTGGGCATCGAAAACGAAAACATTACGTCGTTTCTTTTCCAGCCGGAAGTGCTCCTCATCTACAAGTTTCTCGATGCCGACCGCGACGAAACGCGTCAACTATGGAATCAGAACTACCCAGATCGTGAGTTGGAACGCATAGCGAACACGTTTGGGATTTCGTTCGACTGAGCTACTACTGATCTGCCCATTGCCACGTCTTGCCCCCATCGTGGGAAACGACCGGCCTACCTGTCGCGCTGTCCTGTCCAGTCAGATGTGGTGTGGAGCTTCCGATTTGCCTGCAAGTGAAAGAGTCTTCGTTGCGGGTGCAACGCCAAGTGATCCAGTCATACTCTGGCTGTTCAGTTCTACCAAAGAATGCGATCTTGACGCTGTGTTCTGGACCTCCATCGCAATTGATTTGTGAAATTGCATAGCCCTTCGGCTTATTCATGGCTTGTGCCGTCTTGGCATCGAGAGGGTAGGACGTGCAATCCTTGCTCTCGCCAACAAACCAATTTGCCTGAGCCGTAATGACGCTGTCTTCGTGATGTTCCATCCACCCGATTGAATCAATTCCTGTGTATGCCCAGTAACCCACGGCACAAACAACAGCCACCACGACGAGGGAACCCCACCCCTCTGCATCGCGCGTCTGTTTTGTGGTCATAGTTGTTGCGAAGTGTAGCAGCCTTAAATTAGGTAATTGCCGCGCGGTACTTCGGTTTCAATCTCGCCAAAATTAGTTGTCAAAGCAGAAGTGTACTCCGCAGGGGGTGTTCAGGATTGTCGCGTCCCGACGATCCGAACGCTTCGCCGCCTGGCGCGGGCGCTGCGAGTCCCGGTTCGCGACTATTATTGCCGAAACGCGGGTCCGTCCGTCCAAAACCACGCGTTCCTAGCCCCGTGGGGCGCTCGCTGGCAGGCGGGTGACCACCTTTGGCTACCCCCTCGAACAGACCCCACCAGATGCCACGATTCCCTGTAAACCGCTGAAAACAGACGCCCAACCTCGAAATAGCTGTTTTTCCTAAACTCCTCGTAGTATCTAACACCCCCTTAGGGGCTTCGCCGTGGCTGCTCCAATTCAAACCCTCAGGGGAAAGCAGTATTGAACCAATATGGAATGGAGGTTCCCCATGGAACCCGAAACTAAAAACGAATCGCTTCAGCCTGGATCAGAACTCGTATCACCTGTGATACCAGTTCCCGATCTCTCAAACCTCAACTCTGAACAACTCGAAGCAGAGATTTTTGCGCGAGCCGAAACCTACGCAAAGTCTGACGGCGATGCACTGGCCCGTGTGATTCCTTATATCAAGGAAATGCAAGGCGTCCTAAGCCAGCGACCGAAAAGCGACCGGAACAAAGAGGCGGACGGCGTTACGTTTTCCTCCTGGCTTTCCGGCACCATCAAGAAGTTGAAGAAGTCGTTAGGCAAGGACGTTGCGGTCTCACGCATGACGATCTATCGCCGTCTTGCGAAACAGGCGGGATTCAAGACCATCAAGACGCTGAAACCCGGAACCCTGGTCCGCGAGAAGCTGGAAAAAGGTGACATGGGCGAGGCGCGAATGGGCCGCGTAGAAGATGGAAAGCTGGCACCAGCGCCGGAGGGCTTCACTAACATTCGGTCCCTCGACGGCGACGGCAATAAGCTGGACGCTGTTCAAGTCAAAACAGATTCCGTTGGCGTGGTTCCACCCCGTAAGCTCCAGGTCGGTGACCTGGTGGTCTTCACGGACATCGACGGCGGATCGGAGCACTGCTACGACGGCGCGAAAAAGTTCTCCAGAACTTTGACGCCAACCGTAAACAAAAGCAAAACGACGAAGGCGAACGCGAAGCAGGAAAAGAAGGATAGGGAGAAAATCGCGACGGGCGCAACGCCAGGCGTGGGTGGTAACCCAGGCCAGGTCTCCGACGCAAAAGCGGCGGAGAATGCCAAGCGCCACAAGCCCGTGGTCGTGACTCCTAAGCTGGTCAAGGCTGAGGACAGCGGCGCGAAGAAAACCACTATCACGGATACCACCATCGTGGGTGGCAAGCCGGGGCCGACATACGGCGAGGTCATCCAGCGCGATATTCTGAAGCCCGCGCCAAAGCCGAAGGCCAAACCTGGGCCAAAGCCGAAAGTAAAAACGGTCGCCCCGTCACCGGACAGCGAACCTCGCAAGGGCTTCGAGGTCCAAACCAGCCGTGAGTATGACCCCGAACTCGGCGAGTACGTGACTCCCGAACCGGACGCGCACCGCGAGAAGCTAATCGCAGGCGCAGCCCCAGCGGGCGTCGAACCGATCACGACGGAAGAAACCGCAGCATAATTAAGGAAGCGGGGCGGCCAACCACCGCCCCACCAGCCCGGCGCAAGCCACGACAGAGCGACACCCATGTACAAAGAGAACATCGCAACGCTCAAAGCGTTCCTTATCGAGCGCGAAAATATCCGGTTGAAAAAAGAAGCGGGTGAACCTCGCCCCTGGACGACCGATCCGATCTAGAAAATCCGAAAAAGCGTGCCCCGCCAGTTTGCAAAAGGCGTACCGGCACAAACTTAGTTGGCGCAATGCCTAGCCTTACACCACCGCCGCAAACCTTGCCGTAAAACGAGCGCAGAAAAACTAGCGCAGAATTTTTTCGGGTGCGGGTGCTAAAAATTTTGGCAGGCCGGGGCAAGCCGGACGGCAACGTAGTTGACACCGCCAAAGGAGGCGGCATTTATATGGAAGTTACAACAGCAGTTCAGCTCAAAATCGACCCTTCAACCCTTAACTCAGCCCTCGTCGAAAAGACGGTTAACCTGGTCGTCCTCCTAGACAAGTATGGGGAGCAGGTGGCCATCAGCCTGGCAAACCACAAAGACGAAGGGGATTCTCTGCGTCTGATGGAAGCCAAAGAAGCATTCATGCCCAACTTTGAGGTCTTCTGCGTTTTGGACGGGGTACTTATGTCCAACGACGGTGACCACATCACCCTTGAGCAGATCCCCGCTCTCCTGGCGGAAGCCGAAGCCGAACGCATCCGGTTCTACACGGAGCGTGCAGCAGTGTATGGCCCGTCAGCTTGGCCCCAGTAAGTAACGACTTTCGCCGAATCAGCGGCGGAACAGAACGCCCACCAGTGTAAACCCATACGGGCGTCGTGAAGGGCCGGTACATTCCTCCTGGGCGTGCCGGTCCTTCCTTAAATCCACACGGCACGCCGGGGCACGCGGGACGGCGAGGGGAAAACAAAACCATGACCCTATCGGAGCAACGATGAGCCTGGACAACATCACGCTGGATGGCGTATCGCTGGCGAGCGCCGCGCCGTGTTCCTCTGGCAAGGTCCAGCATAAGGACAAGGCCAGCGCTGAGGCTCACGCCCTTAGCATCCAGCAGAAGGACGGGCACCTTCCGAATGTCTTCGTGTGCGCGGAGTGCGGCTTCTTTCACGTAGGCGGTGGGCGCAAGTCTGACCGCCCCGCATATCTCCAGCCGTCCAGGATTCCCGTTCTCCCACCCGCCAAACTCCCACGCAAGGAATATCAGCGGCGCAAGATTGAAGAGGGCGTCAGTTACGAAGTGAGGGACGTGGTGGTGGAGTATTACCAGGCGCACGCTGCGGCCACCGACAATGATGTCGCAAAACACTTTGGACTTTCCCATGACGAAGTTTATGCCATCCGGCGAGCTGCCGGGGTAGGGACTAAATCGCAGCGCTCCACAGCCAAGGTGCTGGCCCAACTTCGTCTGACCCCAGCGATGCCCCGCAAAGAGTTGGCGGCCCTGTGCGGGGTTTCCTTTGAGCAAGTGTGCAACATCCTCTACACATCAGCAGAGTTCAAGCACTCGGGGCACCAAGGTATAAGGAAAGGCACACCATCCCCGTTGGAGGGCATACATCTGTCCGAAGAGAGAAAGCAAAAAATGAGCGCCGCTCAGAAGCGCCGCGCCGCGCATCCAGACTACCGAGCACACCTGGCCAAAATCCGGATCAAGGCAAACCTAGCCTTTGCGGAGTGGGCGAAACGCAACCCGCTGAAGCAACGCCAGAAGATTACCCCGGCGCACAGTCGTCTTATGGCCCACATGCACCACCACGTAAAACGCGGCATCGTCAAGGCAGGTTGCCCGCTCTGTGCCGCGCAAGTTTCCGCCAGTCAATAAGCCCCGAACTTCCCACCGCACAGTATTACCCCTTGAACGTCGTGGCATATCGGCATGACAAGAGGCGGCGTCCATCGCCGCCTCGCTCGCCCTTTGGGGCAAGCGTTCAAGGGCGAGCTAGTTTCCAACCTGGATCGCGTTTCAAGAAGGGCACCATGAACAACATCCTAAACGACGAGCTGGACCTGATCGACGTGCCAGCCGCAACAACAACTGATACCGCAGCGGTACCAGTTGCAGCCCCAGCCCCAGCCCCAGCCGCAGCCCCGAGCAATATCGAATCGTGGGATGCGGATGACGCAGACGATGTAAGCAAAGGCGTCCTCAAAGGCTCAGGCGTTCCATACGTCA
>OCTA010000459.1_pt1 | contig 37423 bp, 27 predicted proteins | sample 1538991 | NCBI WGS metagenome assembly OCTA01 (sample SAMEA3539302, study PRJEB22396) | soil metagenome | biome: tundra; feature: field; material: soil | place: USA | collected 2010-05 | depth 0.15 m | reverse complement strand
GAGGCAGCCACGACTTCGCGTCCATCGACACGTACATGGGCTTCGTCGGTGCCATGCACGGCGGCTCTGGCAGCGAGTCGGGCGGCAAACACCGCTTCAATTGGGGCGTCCCACAAGACATCGAAGACCTCGTACACTGCGCAACGGACGTCGACTTTCTCGCCTACGTTCGAGGCAGCAAGAATGAGTTCCGAGCCTGGCCGACAGCGCCACTTGCCTTGCGCGCAGAACGCGCCGGGGTGACCGAGGAGCTCGCCTCGGAGTATTCTTCAAGAATTTCCTCATCGCCGAGCGGCGTCGAGCACTACGATGTAGCCCTCTCCTTCGCCGGTCCGGATAGGCCACATGCCGCGCGGCTCGCAGAGCTCCTCGAATCGGCCGGCGTGCGGGTTTTCTACGACGGGTATGAGGAAGCCTCTCTTTGGGGAAAGGACCTATACGCTCACCTTCACGAGGTCTACAGCGAGCGTTCGACGCTTTGCGTTATCTTCGTTTCGGCGTCGTACGCCCGCCGAGTTTGGACGAATCATGAAAGAAGGGCAGCACAGGAGAGGGCGCTGAATGAGCGGCGAGAGTACATCCTGCCGATCAAGGTCGACGCAACGACTCTTCCCGGACTTCCCGAGACAGTTGGCTATATTGAACTCACGGAAGGCGTCGAAAAGATCGCGAGGCTGTTGCTCGAAAAATTGGACCTATTGACCACCAAAGCCATTGATCCAGATGACTAGTCTAGTCTAAGTCTAGCCGCTCTCAAGCGAACACCTTCGAGCGCCTGGCCGTCGCCGGGTCACTTCGCGAAGTACGTCGTCGCCCGCTTCTGCCCCCTGGTCGTCAGCTTCTTCGTCGACACGCCCTCCTTCAGGATCCGCGGCATCTCCTTCGCCTGCATGCCCAGGTTCGCGCGAATCTCCTCGGCGCGAAGACCTTCCTTGTTCTTCTTCACGAGTCCGACGATCTTGTCGAGCATCGCCTGAATCTCGTCGGCTGAACGACGAGGAAGTCGACCGTTCGCTCGGACCGGCTTCGGAGCGGGTGCTGACGTTGCCTTCGAGACGGCGCGACGAGCTGCGCCAGACGAGGCGAACGCCGTCGGCCTGTTCGAGGTCCGACCGTCACCGACAGTGCCGGTGACGGACAGCTCGTGGATCGACGCGCTGCGGATGACTTCGACGATTCGCTCCGCGAAAGAATGGGCGAGAGAGTCGAGCTGAGACTTGAGGGTAGGCATGGAGGCATGGTACTGCAGTCGACAATCACTGCAACCCGTTATGCCCATGTCGTGGACCGCGCGTCCACGACGACGTTCTAGTAGAAGAAAACTGTCGTTGCAACCAGAGGATGTCCCGCGTCTCATTCGCGAGACATCGGTGTCTTTCGCGCATCCTCTTCCGCGTCCGCCCGTCGTTCTAGTTCTTCGATGATCCAAGACTCGTTAGCATACTCAGTCGGGCTGGTGCAGGCGCGCAGCTCCCGGCACGCACACAAGCGTGAAGTGGCTCGCGCGATGAGCGTTCGAAACCTGTCGCGATCGACGCGATCGCTTCCGAACAAGAACGTAGCCCTGGCATCGCCCGATCCATCGGCCATTGGTTCCAGCAGCGACCGAACCCGCGCGAGCGACTCGTCGTGTAGGCTCGGCGTCGGCATGTCGTGGTGCAAGGCTGCGAGCCTGACCAGAAGGTGCGCGCTCAGCCAACGGAGAATTCCCACAGCGAGACCCTCGACGCCCGTGGTCAGATGCGGGTTGCGCCCTACTGCGGCCTCGCTCGGAATGAACAGTCGAAGCGACCCGGAAGCTATGTCTTGGGCGCCGCCCCATGTATCGATCAAGCCATCGCCAGTGAGCATCAGTCTCGTCGCGGGTATGATACATTGCAAAAGCGACGTACCTAAAGACATCGCGGACGATACAGTGACGTCAGCACTCGCCTCATGTTCGAGACCGGAGATGTTCAGCCACCGCGTGACAGAACCTTGGATCTGTGCAGACCGTCGTGGAGCTCCGGTAACCAGAAGATCGAAGTCACCGAGATGCGGCGCCAGCACGGATAAAGCGGAGAGTTCCAGTCTGCTATGGCGAAGCCATTCACCGAGCATAGCCATGGACCCTGTAAGGAGGAATTCCGCCTGATTCCTCGCGTGCGCCACTGTAAGGGTTGTCAAAAGATCAGTGAGCGGACTGCGACGAAGGTAGTCGGGGCGCCTCATTGCGGTGCTTGTGACCATGACGGGCCGGCTTAGCCAAGACGGTGTCGCCTCGGCAATCGTTTGCGGTTTCGCGATTCGCAGAAATCGTGCGAGTTTACTAAATGGACGATTGGTCGTGAGCATTCCGCGGCGAATGAGCTGTCGAGGAGCGCAAGACGCGCATAATGGCCGGCAAGCCACGCGCACGCGAACGATGTTCCCGTTACGGGTACGGCGGCGTCTAGCCCCTGTACGTCGAGAGCGAGGCAAGGCTTCAGGTCGTAGGCGGCTGGCGCGTCCGCGCAGTCAGAGAGCGCGTAACTATTCGGCGCGGTCTTGGTCACGTATGTGACAGCGATCGTCTCGGGGCGGACAGCAGGATAGCCGAGACGCCACCGAACGCCGCCGCGGGTCGCACGATTGCCGGCCGCAGCGAATACCGCTGGTATCGTACGTGACCCATCCTTGAACGGTTCAGTCGTGAATGAGCGAGTCGGTCCGTTCACATCTCGCAATACGATCTCGAGGACGGACTCGAAGAACGGAAATGAGTATGCTGCCGTCGATATCTCATCGGGAGGCGACTGCGCTCCTCCTGGCTTCCCTTCCCCAAGACATACTTGACCGTAGTCAGCCGACAGGTTGATCGCAAGGATCTCGAAGGGAAGTGTCAGTGTCGACAACAGTAGTGCTGATATTGTATAGAGATCATGAAAGTTACCCTCGTCTCGCGGCAGATGCGCGCCGAGTACTGCTAGGCTTCGATGATTCAGCCCAGCGGCCACGGCTCTCATGACCTCGAGGCAGTGGTCCGGTGCGGGGTCGACCACAGCGACGATTGCCTCGATACCTCCGCTGGCGAGCAAGGCCGGCAACTCGCCAGCGGCGACACTGGCCTCGTGGCCGCCGGTGTCGAGAAAGTGCCACTTGGGCGCCTTTGACGCGGGTGCTCGAGAGCCGGCTGTTTTGATGCTGGGCGATGCCGTTGTGGTACCTACATAGTTGAGGCTCGTCGCCAGGACGCCACTTTCGTTCGGCGCCGTGAGTTGCTGCAATGTCGCGAGCTCTTCACCCGGCGCCGTGAAGTAGCGTTCAAGGACGACTTCTGTACCGAAGGGCAGGGCCTCGACGGGGCGAGGACTCCTCGAGGAGCGCGGCCCGTCATCCTCCTTGGAAAGCGACGCTGAGCGCAGGCAAAGGACCTCCCCCTCGACGTACTTGAGGCAACTCAGGCGCGCTTCCATGCGACCTTGGCCTTGATGGACGCGGTTCCTTTTCCGTCAACCAGTAGCAATCGCCAGACATGACCGACGCCAGCTTCAAGCTCGAAGCCGATCTCCAGTTCCACAGAATCGACATGCATGCCTTCTGACTTCGGTGGCGGCGCCGGCAGGACGAAGCCGGTCACGATGTTGGTGATGTGCGTTTGGACTACCTGCAAGGTGGCCTTGTCGATCTTTTTTAGTGTCTCACCATCCGCGGCCGCGCCGCCCGTACTGGCGACGAAGATCTCGATGGTGGGCTGGGGCTCGCTGCCGTTCGGTGCCGTGGGGCTCATGAGCGTTCTCCTTTCGAATCGTTGCAACTTCGTACGACACGCAGACTGGGTCTCCGGTGCGCCGTAGCGCGGAGAGAAGGGCGGCGCCGACGGGTGGTACCTCCACGGCGAGACAGTAGCATTCAGATGACGTCACGCCCTATGGCGGGCTCCTGCGGGGACCCGTGCGTGGCATCAGGCTTCGTTCTGGGGTGCATAGTCTTCGGTTCACCGGCCGCTGACTCTACTTGACGCCAGGCGACGGCCCCTCGAACGTCGCAACGTGGGGTGCGGCATGGCTTGGTCGAGTGTGATCCTCAAGTGGGTTCGACGCGCCTATCTGGCGCCGCTGATCGTCGTCGCCGCGTGCGCCGAGACGCCGCCTCCGGCGGCCGCACCGCCGGCATCTCCACCGGTAGCCAGTACGGTCCCGCCGGCAACTCCGTCCTCCATCGAGGGAGCAGCGGCTGCGACCCCTGCGGCCACCTCGACCGCTCCTGGCCCTGCCCCCGACGCGAACAAAAGAAGGCGGACCGTGGAGGCCGGTAGGGCATCCGTCACCCCGCGCGCGTACCTCGAGTGGTTGGCCGAACGGCGGCCCTTTCGCATGCGTGGCAGCGATCCACGTCTCAGATCGCGGGTCGCCTTCTTTGAAGCGAGGCGCGCGAGGACATCGATCAGCCCCGGGTCATCGTCGTACGCCTTCCGGCGATGATCGACGAACCTCGCGTCTAGACACGGGTGCATGTCGCTCTCGTACGCATGCGCGGTGACGGCCATACAGCGGGCCCCTTCACGAACGGACGTGGACGGGCGGGTTAGTCCTCGACCATTCCTACCACCTGATCTTGCTGGATCTTGAACGTCGCTTGGTGGACGGTTAGCGCGCCGAAGCCGTTCTTCGCGCGAAACCGCGATATAACGACCCAATATGCTCCGACGGCAACCGGCTCCGTCGTGCTCATGTGCTGATAGCTATCAGGATCGTTCATCGCCTCTTTGAGATAGCGTTCGACGCAATGGATGGAGCCGTCCCATGCAGAATTCGTGGGCGCCTGCCCTCGTACCGCATCTACTGCCGCCGACGCCCGCCGCTCCGCCTCGTCTGTCGCCGCTTGCGCCTCGCTCTTCTTGCGCTCGCGGTCGGCGATTCGGTCGAGCTGCGGTTGAAGTCTCTGGCGAAGAGCGACGAGCTTTACGCTCAGATCGGTCCAACTTTTCGTGCTCCCGACGCTCGTCCCATCGTAGTTCCCGAGATCACTCTCCGCCGTGCTCAGGTCCCCGTCCGCGGCTGACCACTGGCCCGCGGACATCTCGCTGGAAGCTCGTTTGTAGAGCGCATTGATCTGCGTAGACGCCTGGGGGAAAGACGCGACCGCCTGATCATCTTTCGCGGCCGCAGCCGCCGCCAGCTGCATGGCCGTCTGTTCGTCGGCAATCTGCTTCGCGGCCGTTTCTTGCTGCTCCAGCATATGACTCAATTCCGCGATCGTGGCTTGTTCCGTGTCGGGACACTCGTCCCGGGCCAGATCAAGTGACGTCTGCGCCCCATTGAGGTTCTTCGCGACGACCTGCGATTTCGTGGCGCTTTCATTGCGCTGACAGAGTGCGAACTTTGCCGCAGCCGCCGCATGGCCGCCAATGAGACCCGACGTAGCCCCGATGACAACGAGGGTCGGTGTCGCCGCGAAGGCAAGACACCGGGAACTTCGCCAAGCCCACTTCTTGGCGACGGTCAGTACGCCAGCGAACACGGCGAGGCCAAGAAGAACGGTTGTGACACCGGACGTGACAGAAGAATGGCCGAGACCACGCCCGAGAAGGAGTCCGAAGACACAAGAGCCGACGCACCCCAGTAAGATGCCCGCTTTCGCCTTCGTCTTCCCTTCGAATATATGCGGCTGCGCCTCAATGCCTTTGATGGCGCTGTACCCGAGCAGAATCGCTGGGATACCGGTGACCGCGGTCGTCACCAATGCAAAGATGCCTAGGACGAGCGCCAGAGCAGCGTAAGGGTGTAGCACCAGGCCCGGGGCGGGTGGCGGCTGTCCGTATTGCGGTTCACCGCGATACCCTTGGGCCGCTCCGTAGCCGCCCGGTGGCGGTCCCTGCATGCTCTGCGGTGGCGGGTACCCAGGCGGTCGATTGGTCATATGTGTCCCCTCTGCCGGCCGCCCGTTATCCCGGCCAGCGTCCTCAACTTACTGCGTCACTCGCCATTTCGAAAGCACCCGCATCGTGACCGGTAGCTGTGGCTCGAATCCGATTCTCAAGCAACCTTCGGGGTTGGTCGACCAAGTCGTGCTTGCATTCGGCTCACGATCCATGCGCTTCTTGACGACGAGCCAGTCCGTCGCAATCTGCCGCTGCGCGTCGACGAGCCGCATCGCGCCCGCGCAAACCTGGCGGTGCAGGTAGTTCTCGACGCGGTCCTTCTCGTGAAAGCCCGGGAGGGGCTCGGCGGGTTCCGGCCAGAGGTTCGCGATGACGTTGTCGCCCCCGAGCTCGAGGGGGATCAGATGGTCTACGCGTTGCACTTTGGGGAAGCTTCCTGTGCTGCGTCGGTTGCTTCGGAGGCGCCCAGCTCATCCTCAAGGGGCCGATCTCGGACCGCTGTTCCGATGCCGGCCTGAAGGGGTGCGAGTCGTTGACCGATGGGGTGCTCGAGTACGTCGACGGTGACCGAGATGAGGCGATAAAAAAGATCCAGAAGGGCGCGGCCCAGAACGAGCCGAAGAAGGTCCGCGACTTCGCGGACACGCTTCGCGCCCTGAAGTCGATCCCAGGGGCGGACCAGTACATCCATCCGGTCCTCGAAGTGGCCGACCTGCTTTCGAGCAACGAGCAAGAATCGAGATTCTCATCTGCAAAGACGAGCGGTGGCGCCAAGACGTCGATGAAGCGAGAGGGGTCCCCAAGCGCATCGAGCGCGGGCGGTTCCGAGCAAGCTCGCGCCGGAACGATTGTCCCGTCCGTGGATGCCAGGGCAATAGCTTGCGCTCCCTTCGGAGACACGAACATCACCGTCGACGGCGCCGTTGCCCGCTGCGTAGTCGTCGCAACGGGGCCGATGGTTCTCACCGACGCCCAGACGTCGGGGGCTTGCGGGAACGATCTTCTCATTGGCGCAGGTGTCCCGGCCAACCCTCGTTGGACCTTGTTTTCGACGACCCTGGTCCCCCTCAACGTCCACGGCGCGGCGTTCGGCGTTGTGGATGAGGAACCGCTTTTCGTCGTTCAAATGGCGGCATCCGCGGCGGCTCTGCGGGGCGACGTTCGCTGCACGATTACGTGGGCCGGCGCCGCGCGATGATCCGATGGTCGATGCAGACGTCGGGGGCGGATCGGAGCGCTCGATCAGGCTGCCAGGTTCCGGGAGCTCGGCGGCGGCCTCCGACGCGGTCCGCGCGCGCTGGTGCAACCGGTGGCGGGGCAGGTGGCGACGCCGCCCGGCGGGATGAGGCCCGCGTCGGTGGTAACGATGCGCTGCGCCGAGGTCCAGTACACATTGCTTGCATATACTGCGATGTGGCCCGGGTTGTACGCCGCGGGACTTTCGGCAGGCCTTCCCGCAGACCTCCTGCGTGTCGCGCGCCGAGGGCTCCGCGATAAAGGTCGTGCGGCACTCGGCACATCGGCAGCTCGCGGCCATCGCGCCAGCGTCGCGCCCCTGCGAATCCTGGCCGCCTTCCCGGCCACCAGGTGGATCACGTTGCGACCGCCCGATCGGGCCCGATCACCCGGCCACGTGGCTCACGATCCGGCCGCGAAGTGGATCAGAGGAACGCGGCCGCTGAAGGTTCGGAACTCCGACCGTTCCCGGCCGTAGCGCCTCCGCCAGCGGAGAGCTCGTGGAGCGACGAGCCGCGAATGACGTCGACGATGCGCTTCGCCGCCTTCGCGACGCTGCTTCTCATTGTTCCTGGTACGTGGGCCGTGAGCCTCTTCGTTGGCGATGCAGGTCTGCTCAGTCTGCTGGGCTTCGGCGTTCTGTTTCGGGTCGAGAGGTCCCGTCCGGCGCGCTCGTACCCTTCGGTTCACGGATGACGCCGCGTGCGCCGAGACGACCCCTCCGGCCGCGACACCTCCAGCGGCCCCTCCAGTTGCCAGCACGCTCCCGCCGGCACCTCCGTCTTCCGCGCGTGGATCGCGATCGGTCTGAACATCACCGCACACTTGGTCGTCGCGCGGGATCTTCTACATCTGGCGACCGCCGCAGGTGTTCGCGATCGTCAGGTGCCCGGACTGCGGGCCGGACGGTTCGGGTGCGCTGGCCGGAGACGTAGGCGCATGCTGGGCGTGCGGAGCACGAGCCGACGTCAGAGCGCCGGAAGCGCGAGCAATCCGAGTCTGCACCTCCGGCATCGTGACTTCCGCCAGCCGCGAATAGCGAATTGCCAAACACATTCTAATCTCCCGGGTTGAAGATGATCGGATAGACGACCGTGACCGCGCCGCCTTCGGGCTGCGGGAACGAGAGGTCCCCGAAGCCGCGAACGACGCACTGCACGACGCTCTGATCCGGCAAATCGCTCCCACCGTCGGCTGTCATCGACACCGCGCCGCTCCGGTCGATGACGAACTTCACCGCGACGCGACCCTGGAGGTTCGGGTTGCTGCGCATTCCGTTCTCGTAGCAGAGCCGGAAGCGACCAAAGTTCTGACGGACGATACGCTGGATGACCTCCGGCGGGAGGCGACCGTTGATTTGCGTCGCGCCCTCGCGGAGCTTGGGCGACTTCCCCTTTGGCGAAGGCGTCGGAGGCGTGGGCGTGGTGGGCGAGGGCGAGGGCGAGGGCGAGGGCGTGGGCGTGGGCGTGGGCCCGGGTTCGTTGACGGTCGCGCGCAACCGAACAAGCACCCCGACCCGCTCGCGCGTCTCGACCACTTTATACTCCGTGGCCGGCGCGAACCCTTCCGCAAGGACCTTCACAGAGTGAAGACCGGGGACGAGATCGGCGACGACGCAATGCGCCACGGAGCACTGCTTCTTGTCGTCGACATAGACGTCGACGTTGCCGACGCTGGGCCCCCCCTCGCTTTGACTGACGTCAATCTCAAGCTCGCCGGACCTTCCAGCGAGGACGAATCCGGCCACGCCCCCCGACACGGCCAGCGTGCCCGCGCCCGCTATGACCCAGGGGCCCTTTCGCCTCGTCGTCCTCTGCCCAAACGGGTCGCTCTCTACGTCGGTCGGCAACGTGGAGACAATCGACGTCGGCTGCAGACTCGGGAGCTCACGGGTCAGCGCGAGGAGCGGAGGCGGATAGACAGGCGCCCTCAACGTGGGAACGGCCTGCGGAGGCGGCGGAGTCACCAACGTGGGAACGGCCTGCGGAGGCGGCGGAGGGGTCACGTGCTGTAAAGCTCCCTTGAGCTTGGCGAGCTCGCTACGGGCGCGTTCGGATACGAGATCGGAAGTGTCCTCCCCGAGTTGCTCGAGCCTGCCTCGCGCCACCCGTGCGAGGCCGGGCCGCCCATCGGCTATGAGTTCACCGAGCGCGGCAATTCCCGTCACGCGCGCCCAGCGGTCGGTACTTTTTAGTAACTCCTCGACCTGGCGTGGAATCGCATCGGCGTTCGCCGGCAGGATTGGCGCGTGCGCGACGAGTAGGTCGCCTTGTTGCTTGTACGTCCATTTGCCGGGCGTCTGCCGAGAGCTCGATTGAAGAGTCTTTTCGTAAACGAATGAGTAAAGCTCATCGACTGTGATCAGTCCGTCGCCGTCGAGGTCGGCCGCACCCGTCCGCAGACCCTCAATCAGAAAGTGAGTAAACAGCGAATTTTGCGCCCGCTCTAGTACAGTGTCTCCTTCGAACGCAAACTGCGTTGCATCGGTCGCCGTGAGCACAATGCGGCCGAAGCCGGTTCCACCGAACGCCATCTCGGTGCCCACGGAAGCACCCAGGGCTCGTTTCGCACCCGCGAATGCACCGCTGTGGCAGCAGTCGAGGATGAGGAGCTGCCGATTGGAGCGGCACCCGTCCATCTCGTCGCGAATGAAGGAAGCGGGCACGGAAGTCGAGTTCAGACGTTCGAGCATGGTGTTCGACGTCGCCAGAAATAGCTGGCCACGATCGTTGAGGACCCCGTGTCCCGAGAAGTACAAGACGAGCAGGTCGTCCCGAGAGCGGCGATGAAGGAAGCCCTCGATCGCCTCGCGCACGTGCTGCGACGATCCATTGAGTTCGACCCGAGCGGTCTCGAAGCCGCCGATCGCCGGGTCGCGCAGCACCCTCTCCAGCGCGTTCACGTCGGCGGCGGGCGCCTTGAGGCGAGAGAAGGTCGGATCGACGTGGTCGGTCGTCGCAAGGAGCAGTGCGTGACGACCCACGGTTCACCCCCGAGCGCGCTAGGCGACCTATTTTGCGCCCGTCGGGAGCGCCGCAGCCGAGACCAGCTTCGCGATTTCTTCCTTGCTTCCGAGCTTCGCGGGAAGCTCGATCTCGACGGAATCGCCGCTTCGCACGATCTTCAGCTTGATCTTGCTGTCGGCCGCACGTTGGGACCACTTATCAAGGAAGTCCATGATCTTGGGCAAGAGGCTCGGCAGCACCGCGATGGCGAGTGCCCCGAGGGTTACCGGATCCGTGACCTTGGCTCCGTTGGGCGTAGCACCGCCGCGAACGTGCTCGAGGTGCTCGAGTTCGAGCCCCGACAGTTCGGCGTAGAGACGGCGCGTGAGAGTGTCGACCTCCTCAGCGTCCGCGCCGTCGCGCTGCACATCGAGTCGAATCAAAATAGGTCGGTCTGCCCCCGCCTCGTTCATGATCCGCCACCATAGCGCCTATCGGGACGGTCGACTACGCAAATAGCCCCAGCCACGGCCGAGCGTCTCGACCGGCGGGACCTGCGTCGGCGCCGCGGAGGGAGTCACTTCCAATCCTTCGCGATCGTGTGGAAGGAGTTCAAAGGATCGTGGCAAGGCCGCAAGTCGCTGGGACGCGCTCCAACGAGCAAGCACCGCGTGCGGTCCTAGACCAGATGCCGATCACGGAGAGTGAGATGCTATCCAGCGAGCTCGACGGGTCTGCTAATGGGCGCTGATGCAACCTCGTCTGACTGCCTTCGCTCTGGTGGGAACGATGGCGTGCGGTAACTACGGTCCGCCGCAGATCCCTGTTTTCGACAGGAATGACACCGCGACGAGCCGCGCCTTCTGCGCGAAGACGGAGACCGGAGCGAAGAATCGTGCGGACGAACAGGAGGGCTAGGGGATGGGTTCTCGGTGTGTCCTCCGCCCTTGCGATCGGAACCGGAACCGTCTTGACCGCGGAAGGCGACCACGACGATACGGGACGGAAGATCGTCAACGGGTCGCTGCCCGTCGTCGGCGCGGTGCTCGCCGCCGCTGGTCCGTCGCCGCCTCGGCGTGTTGCTTCCCGTTGGCCAGGCTCCGGGGGCCCGACCCAAGCCGTGCAGGAAGGACGCTGGAATGACAGATCGGGCGGCAGCTCTCTCGATCGAGCCACCACCACCCACCGCCCGCGTCCACGACGCAGCCCGGTCACGCCGCACTCGAGAGCAACGCCGGTGGCGAGGCCGACGCTCGAACGCACGCGTCGACCTTTCGGATCATTCCGGCTGTTTCGCCGACCGCGCCTCGCTATCCTTGCCGCGATCCATCCATGCCGACCAAGCGCGACGTTCTCGCCCTCCTGAGGCGTGGAAGCTCGACGCCCTCGACCAGTTCTCGCGCTATCAGGAGATGGAAGACCGGTTCCGCGATCTCGGCTCCCGAAAGCTGTTCGAGACCATCCAGATCCTCGTCGCGACGTGCGGGCAAGACGCGGTCTATGGGACAACGCTCACCCCGCACCGCTTCTACGTCGAGTGGAAGACGCCGTATCCGAAGACCGACGAGCGGCTCGAACGCGAGCTCGGCCGAAAGGCGAACCGTCAGGAGGTCCTCTTCGAGGGGATGCTCGCGCCCAAGAACCTCCTCGACCTCGTTCGGAACTTCATCGTCTTCGAGCGCGACGAGAAGACCGGCAAGACGATCCGAAAGCTCTGCCGCTACCAACAGTTCGCCGCGGTCAGCAAAGCGCTCGAGAGGGCCCGCACCGCCACAACCCCCACCGAGCGCGGCGGCGTCGTCTGGCACACGCAGGGCAGCGGCAAGTCCCTCACGATGCTCTGGCTCGCACCGAAGCTTCGGCGCGATGCTGCACACGAGAATCCGACCCTCGTCATCGTTACCGACCGGAAGGACCTCGACGAGCAGATCGCGACGACGTTCACCGCGTGCGGATTCCCGAACCCCGACCAGGCGCAGAGCGTGCGTGACCTGCGAGAGCTCCTCGCCGGGCCTTCGGGGAAGACGATCCTCACCACCGTTCAGAAGTTCCAGGAACTCGAATCACGCACCGATGGGACGAAGCGCCGGAACCGGGATGAGTACCCGCTGCTCTCGACGGCCGCGAACATCTTCGTGCTCGCCGACGAAGCGCACCGGACGCAATACGGCGGGCTCGCTGCGAACCTGCGGAAGGCGCTCCCCAACGCGTGCTTCTTCGGGTTCACCGGCACCCCGATCGACAAGAAGGACCGTTCGACCCTCCAGACGTTCGGCGGATACATCGACACCTACACGATCGAGCAAGCAGTAGCCGACGGCGCGACGGTTCCGATCTTCTACGAGAGCCGGCTCCCCGAACTGCGGATCATCGGCAACACCCTCGACGCCATCTTCGACCGCGTCTTCGCCGACCGGTCCGACGAGGAGCGCGAGGCGATCAAGAAGAAGTACGCGAACGAGTCGTCGATCGCCGGCGCTCCGAAGCGAATCGAGGCCATCTGCCTCGACCTCATCGACCACTTCACGAAGTTCATCCAGCCGAACGGCTTCAAGGCGCAGATCGTCGCCGTCAGCCGCGAGAACGCGGTGCTCTACAAGGAGGCGCTCGATCGGCTGAACGCGCCGCAGTCCGCGATCATCATCTCGGGCTCGAACGACGATGACATGCACATCGTCCCGCACCTCATGAGCGACGAGAAGCGCAAGGACACCATCCAGCGGTTCTGCAAGGCGTCCGACCCGCTTTCGATTCTCGTCGTCTGCGACATGCTTCTCACCGGCTTCGACGCGCCCGTCGAGCAGGTCATGTACCTCGACTCGCCGCTGAAAGAGCACACATTGCTCCAGGCGATCGCGCGCGTGAATCGCGTCTACGACGAGGCGAAAACCTACGGGCTCATTGTGGACTATTGGGGCGTCTCGGAGGCGCTCCAGGAGGCACTGGCCATCTTCTCGCCGTCGGACGTGAAGGGAGCGATGACGCCGAAGGGCGATGAGTTCCCGCGCCTACAGGCTCGACACGCCGCAGCGATGCGGTTCTTCTTTCGCGTGAAGGACAAGAATGATCTCGAGGTGTGCGTCTCGGTCCTCGAGCCGGAGGACGTTCGCGCGGAGTTCGACCTCGCGTTCAAGCGGTTCGCGCAGTCGCTCGACATGGTTCTGCCGGATCCGGGCGCGCTCCCTTACGTCGGGGATGCGAAGTGGCTCGGAAAGGTCCGCGCGACGGCGGGCGCCAAGTTCCGGGACGACAAGATCGACATCTCCGACTGCGGCGCGAAGGTGTCGCGAGCAAATGATCCCGCATTGCCGAGCATTCGCGGCACGTGTCGATCGGGACGTGGCCCGGCTGACGGCGTTCTTCGCGTCTACGCCGAAGTGAGACGGACGGAAAGCGATCCACTTTCGTCTTCGCCGTCGTCGAGACGTTCAAGGCCCCGTCCGGCGTGATCGCCGGATCACGTGCCTGGCTTCACCTTCGGCGGCCTCGCACGGACGTCGTCAAGACGGGTCACGGCGAGAAGTTACGGTCCAGCTTCTTGAGCGGCATGACGAGTAGAGGGCTCGCGGGTCGGCGGCGGCAGGCTCACCGAGCGTTCGTTGCGCACTCGCCCACGAAATTACCCGTGGAGCCCGGACTTCGGGCATTGCCGGTCCTCCCGAATCCCGGGGTGGGCGGGCGATAGAGCACCGCGGGCGGGGAAGTCAGCGAACGCGGCGACAACTGTGTGGTGGGGAGAAGCCCGCGTGCGTGTCGGAGTCCGTCAGGAAAGTTTGCCCTCTGTAACCCAGACCTCAATCTCGACCCTCGGTCGCGCCTCGTCGATGTGACGCTCGGCGTCGATCCCACAGATCCGGTGGTCGTCCCTGCTCCACGTGGTCTTCTGGCCCCCGCCGCGGGTTGCTTTGAATAGGCCCGCGCCCGGCGAGTCCGTCAACGAGCGTCTTGATCATCTTGTCCAGGTCGCGCCGCTGCTGTTTCCGCGGCAACACTTCACGTAGAACCTCGCGCCGATCTTCACCTCGCACTCAAGATGGCGAAGCCGGGCGGCTCCGAAGTGGGTGGCGGCCACGTCCCTACAGTGCTCGCGCCAGTTCGTCGGGCCACCCCTGTAGTCAAACGGGGCGCCGTCGACCGTGAAGGCCGCTCTCTTCGTATTCGGCAAGGACATGCCGAAGGTGCGCCTCGGACAAGATGACGTGTGATCGAGGCACTCGCGCCGGACGCTGCCCAGAAATCGTTCGCACACCGCGTTCATGAGCGGCGCCCGCACCGCGGTGCGCAGGACTGCCGATCGGGCAACCAGGCAAGTGAGCGATCCGACGCCACGAGCGCCTCGGCGGCGTGCTGGGCACTATCGGCGGGAGGCCGCATAGCCCGACCGTTCGAGTCTTCGGACAGGACGGGGATTGAATCGACGCATCTGAACCGTAATGTTTACGATGTTACTTCGACTTTCTGACACCTATCTTGAGGCTCACTGGCGTCGGCCCAATGGGCCAAAAATAATCTTTCCGCAGAGTCTCTTCGGCACAAACGTTCCCCTGTGCTGCGGCCCTACGCAGCCACTTCTTTGCTTCCTCGATGTCGACTTCGGTACCGCGTACGGCATGCTTTTCCGCAAGATGGTATTGACAGTCAGCGTCTCCAAGCTCCGCTCCCGCGCGGTACATTTGAATGGCCTCTTCGGAGCCTTTTTTCTCATCTGCGAGCATACCGAGCTCCAGCCAGCCGCGGAGCCCTCCAAGTTCGGCACCTCGCCGAAACCATTTCTTTGCCTCGATGTTGGCCGCCGCACCAGTATAGCCATCCATGTAATAGTACTTATAAATGTTTCCCAAGCTAATGTGCGCGCTGGCATCTGCTAGATCAACGGCCCTCTGGGTCCACTTGATAGCGCGCCCAATCGCCTCGTCGTTGGATGGATCCCACCCGACTCTGGGCCGTGTCTGCCCTTTCGGCAGTGGCGGCGGTAGTATGGGTGGTGGATAATTTTCTATGATCGCTCGCTTATTCCACAAGCCAGCTTGCGCAGTGCAACCGCAGTTCCACGGATTTCGTCCGAGCAACAAGACGGCTTCCATGTGACCTGATGTCGCGACTGACTCGAGCAGAGCGACGGCGCGCTGGTGCAGTTGCCTATTTCCGAGGCGAGGCCACTCGGCAACGTGCTCTTCGTAAGCCTTCCTCGCATCACGCCACCGCTCCGCTCCTCCGCTCACTGGCGCGCGCGTCGTGATGCCGAGCGTTGGAGCCGGCTCGTTCACGGTGGGCGGAACACTCGGCTGGGTGGGCGCCGTCGGTGGGATGAAGAGGGGCACGGCCATCTCGGTCGCCCCGAGCGCCGAAGCAGGCAAGCCTCGGGGGTAGCTAACGAATCGATGGTCGGATGGACGCCCGGCGACGAGCAGATGCAACGCGTCCGCCATTTCCTTCGCGGAATGGAACCGCTGCGTCATTTCGCGCGCACACGCCTGCGCGAACCACCGATCCACTTCGGTGGGGAGCGTCGGGTTGATGCGGGAGGGCACGGGCAGGGGATCACTACAGATAGCGACGGCGAGGCCCCCGATCGCCTCCGCATCGAACGGCTTTTGCCCGGTCATACACTCGAACGCCACTACGCCCAGCGCCCAGAGATCGGTCCGGTAATCGATACCTTTCGCTCCGATCATTTGTTCCGGGCTCATGTAGTGAGGCGAACCCATCAGCGTGCCCGTCTTCGTGGCACTGCTAATGCCGCGCTGTAACCAGCTTGCCTTCGCGATGCCGAAATCGAGCACCTTGACGAAGAGTTCCCCTCCACCCACGTTCGTCAAGAAGATGTTCTGCGGCTTGATGTCGCGATGAACGATGCTGCGCTCGTGGGCTCGGGCGAGCGCCTTGGACGTCTGCGAGATCACGTGGTCGACTTCGGGCAGCGATATCGGAGCGTTCTTCTCGCAATAAGCTGCGAGATCGCTCCCTTCGAGCAGTTCCATCACGATGAAAGGAGTGCCGTCGGGAGCGGCGCCGTGGTCGAGAACCTGAACGACGTGAGGGCTCTTCACGTTCGCACCCGCAGCCGCCTCGCGTGAGAAACGAAGGACGCTCTCCTTGTCTCTGGCTAGCTGGACGTGCATGAACTTCACGACGACTTGCGTCTGGAGCGTACGGTGGTCGGCGACCCATACGCTTCCCATTCCACCGGAGCCGAGTTCGTGGACGAGCCGGATGCTCGGCGTGATCTGATCGCCCGATTGAGCCACTCTCCACTAATTACGTGCTTTCACGCGCAAAATCTACGGCGTCATACCGGGAGGTAGGAAGCTAGCCATAGCTACACGGCGGTGCAGAATTGACCGTTCTGAAGGCCGAAAGCTCGCCTGAGGTCCGGTCCGGGGGAGCCGCCTGGCCCGTTTGATCGGGGCTGGTCGGCCCTTGCTCGTCAGCCGCCGTGGCGCCCGATGGCCATCAGATTTTTCGCGATGCCCGCCCAGTAGGCGCAGCGAGTGACTCCGCTTCCGCCGCGGTAGCGCGTTCGATGCATTCCGAAGGTGTGTTTGAGGCGCGCGATGCGGGCTTCACCGCCAGCGCGCCAGGCCCTTGCTCGCCGGAATGGCCTGCTCCGCTCTCGTGCGAGCCAACCGGGCGAGCGGTGACCGGGCTTTGGAACGGCAACGCATCGGACTCCCATCACCGCGACGTCGCGAATGTTGTCCAAAGAGAAGAAGCCGCGATCTGTCGCAACAACGCGCGGCACGCGGCCGAAGACTCGGCGATGATGCTCGACCGCAGGCGCGAGCAGCTTCGAGTCGCACTCGGTGACGACCGCGATGTCGGTGACGATGCCGCCCTCGGCCTCCTGCACCTTGACCATCTGCCCGTACTCGGTGGGCTTGTGCACCTTGCCGCGACGCAGAATCTTCGTGTCGGGCTCGAAGATGCTGACGATCTTGAGCGCCGACTTCGTGATGCCCTTGAAGATGCGCAACTTGGTCTGGGCGACCACGCGGCGCCCAAGCTCGATCACGCGTTGCATCGTACGGACACCCCGGCGCGCTCTTCCCGATAGACGTTGCCATCGGCGCCGAGCACGCTTCACGGTTTGCTCGGCTTGGCGGAGCACCCGCCGTGTCGTTGCGAGCAGCCGTCGATACGGCCGGCGCAACGCGACCCGTTTGGCGTCGCGACTAATGGGGCGTCGGGAGATCTGGGTGATCTCGCGCTGACGTCGACCGACGCTTCGTTGCACGTTGCGAAAGCCGCGGGGCGCGGTCACCCCCGCGGACCGCGCTCGCTCGACCTCACGACAGAGCACTTGAGTGACGTCCTCACAGAGGCGCGAATCGCTCGGGTAGCGGATCGGCGTCTCGACCACGGTCGTGTCGACACGCATCTTTCGGCCACGCGTCACGCGCTTCTTCGCGGCGAGCTGCACGATTCGGTTGAACAATCCCCGAAGCGCATCGCCCTCGAGCAATTGACCGAGTCGTACCATCGTCTTGGCGTCGGGCACTTTGCCGCCGTCGATGCGGCAGAAGTGCCGGTACACGAGGTTGCCGGTGACCTCCCATTGAAGCGTTTCGTAGCTCCAGCCCTTCAGGTGCTTGAGCACCAACATGCGGAGCGCGACCTCTGCCGGCGTCCCATACCGACCGCGCCGCCCACTCTGCGCGAAGCGACCCCGCATCGCCTCCAACACGCCATCGACAAGCACATCGTCGTCGAGCAGCTCGTCGACGCGTCGCAGCCCCGGCTCCATCAGTGCGAGCGGGTCCGGAGCCCCGAAGAGAACCGCATCCCAGAGTGATCGCTGCCCGTTGCGTCGGCGGATCATCCCTATTTTTGATCACGGCCGCCCTGTGCTCGTCCATGAAAATGTGAGCATTCTGCCCGTCCGTGCTGACACCCACCCCGCAAAACAAGCCCCAGCGCCGCTAATTCTGCACCGCCGTGTAGCTAGCCACAGCTAGCGCCGCACCCCCTTCAAGCAACGGAAGAGGCCCGTTCTGTGGCCCGAGGCAGACGGTGTGTCACAAACGGTGGACACAATTGACCAATTTATAGACGCACCTCGCCCAGGCGGCCGCGGCGCCCGACGGGCGCCCGCGGATCTCGCCCGTTCGGGAGAAACGCTCGGCTCAGGCGAAGTCGAGCCCTGGTCGCGCAGAGCGCCGTCGATCTGGCCGCTGCCACTCGAAGGCGGTCCCGTCGGGGAACGTCAATTCTTCGTGGCCGAGATGGTCAATTCCTGATGGCCGTTGACACCCCTGAACGACCGCCGCTTCCCGACCCCGTCACGGGACAGGAAGTTGCCTGGGACCCCGAGCGCCGGTTGCCTCGTCGGCGCCCGACGTCCGCACGAGCCCGCGCCAAGGCCGCGACGGAGCCCGGGGCGTCCCGCTCGCTCGAGAAGAACCCCGAACGTCCCGAGCCCGTTCAGGCTCTCACGAACGTTCGGCTGGCGCACGACCCGCCTGGAAGCACGAACGACGTCCGCGCGACGCCGGTCGACACCACATTCGACGCCAACGAGCGCATCGCGGGCTTCTCGATGCTCGCCATCAAGGGCGCCGTGACGTGGATCGGGATCATGGACGACCGCGATGACCTGGCGAACGTGGCGCAGTCGCTGAAGTGCTCGAAGCAGCAGGCCGCGCGGGTTCTCGACGAGCTCGAGCGTCGAGGCTTCGTCACGAAGGCGAAGAAGCGGAATCAGTGGAACACCACACCGACGGGCCACAAGCTCGCCTGGGACATGGCACCCGCCCAGAAAGTTCGCGCCCGCGATTGAGCGAGAAGACGAGCCCGGGATCTACAACGAGGGGTTCACAGCCGTCCCGTGCTCGATCTGGAGATTCACCGAGGACCAGGAGGTTGTGTTCGAGGAGGCCGAGCTCGATGTCGGCACCCACGTTGACTACGAGGGCGATCGACTCATCGAGATCAACCTTTCGCAGCGTGACGAATACCAGGGCGAGGTCGGCGGTGGCGGGCTCACTGAGCGCTCGATCTATCTGTCGGCCGGCGATGCGACGAAGTTTCTCGAGGGCCTTCGGACGGCGATCGAGCGCTGCGAGAAGGAAGTCGCTCGGCGTGCGGCGAAGGAAGCCCGGCGCGAGAAAGCGAGCGACGAAGGGAAAGGCGAGCGATTGAGCGGAACGGGCGGCCTCATCGACTAATAGCCTTGCCGGCTCGACGACTCGACGACTCGACGACTCGACGACTGTCGCGGAATTCGTTCGCGACATGACGCGCGACCTCGCGCGCTTTGCAGCGCTCGATCGCCCTGCCGTAGACCTTCGAGAAACCTCGTGGCCGCGTCGAGCTTCGACGCAGCAACGGAAGATCGCAGTCCCACAGGTGCGCTATAAGCCGACCAGTTTCTTGGCGACCTCTGCCATAGCGGGACTGGCCGCCAAGGCCTTCACCACCTCCAGCGTATTGGGGATAAGCGTAGATTTCATCCCTTTAGCTGCGTGTTGCGTCCATACGTCGTCTAACGTTGCCTTCATCTTTGACTGGACGTCAGCAATTTCTTTGTTCTCTACTTGAATCTCCCGCGCCATGCGCAGGAATTGATTTAGTGCATCGAAGATGGCTGGGTCGACCTTATCCAGCACATCTTGGTCACGAAGTAGTGCCCCTTGCGCAGCAGCAAGTACCTCTCGGTGTTCTGCTTGATGGGCTCGAATAGGTAGCTCGTGGACACTCCCGGTAACTACGCTCTTCGCTCCGGGGCCGCTTACTACCGCACCCACGTGCGATCTCGTGACGCTCGTCGAGTAAGAGTCGCCCACATGAACAGGACCCGTGAACGATAGCGATGAGGTAGTGCCGCGGGCTGTCTCGGCGGCGTCCTTTGGAGACCAATTGCGCCGGACGAAGTCAGCGAGCTGAACTTCCATTTGCGCAAGCAGAGGGGTCAACTCCTCAACGAGAATCCGGTCGTCTTGCGATTTCCGTAACGCATCAACTCGCGGCCCGAGATACCATTCCGGTTTCGGGCCCTGCCTCAGTGACTCGCTTCCGAGATATAGCTCGTGGAGGGCCTCTGAAAGTTGCTTGCCAGTTTCGCGATCATCGAGAGAGGGCGCGGAGTGGTCGATTCTAAACGGGATCGTACGGGACAGTTGCGCTATCGCGCTAGTTTCGTTAGCAAATCGTCGTTGCAATTCTCCGACCAGCGTTGCCTCGCTATCCCCTATCCCACGAGCTTTTGCCGCCAATTCTGTATCATAAATGTCTAGGAGCGCTAGGTTGACGACATTCAGGCACTGAATCCACCGCCGTACTCCTTCGGCAAATACAGCCGCCTCGTGTCGGTTCGGAGTTTCAGTGCGCAGCGAGGGGTAACGTCCGAGCAATTGTCTCATCAGTATGGTTTGGTCTCGAAGTTCAGCAAGAACTTCCGGAGTCAAGATCTGCCGAGCGCCTTCAGGTTGGGTTCGGAGCGTTTTTGCGAACTCGCTGAGTAACGTGTTGGCTCCGGGAACGATGTCTCTGCTTGAGGCCTGTCTCTCGTCAGCCATAGGTGTGCCTTTCGGTTGCGCGAGAAGTCGATCTCCGGGAAGTGTAACCGAATCGCGTTTGTTGCGAAGGCCTCGGGGTGTTAGGGTGGCGACACGAATCGAACGGTTCCTCGACTTCGGCGGCGTGCGTTTCCGGAAGGCCGTCGCGAGGGCGGAGGAGAGGCGTCGAAGCCGTCGGCCACGATCGACGCGGTCACGGAATCGGCTTCCTCGCTCGTGACGAAGAGCAAGAACGCGCGAGTCTCGAAGGACGCCAGCCGGACTCTCCAGGCACAGAAGGCGAGGCGGAAGGTGATCTCGGCGACGCTTGAGGAGATGCGCGAACCCGCGAGCCGATCCGGAACGATCAGAAGTGATCGCGGCAAGAAGGAACCGTAAGGTTTCGCGACGAGCGGGGAGCCGCGAGCCCTGGTAGCCCCGTCACCGCCATCTTCGGGTGGCAGGCCCTTGCTCGCTCGGTCGGCGTCGATCGCTTGACGTCGACGGTTCCGCGACTCGATGCGCCGCACCCTCGACCGCAGCTCCGTCCGCCACGGCACGCCGAAGACGGCTTCGCAGCTTCGGTCGGACACGGTGACGGACGCGAGAGCCGTCGGGGCAGCCCGTTTTCATCGCTCACTCTTCACGCTGGCGAGCGATGCCGACCTAAATTGAGCGGAAACGCATGGATCGACGAAATGAAAACTCAATCGTCGTCATCGACATCGGGCTTCTGAATACCAGCTAGTTCGGCGGTCCCGCCCGCGTCGTAATCCCGCAGAGAGCTCATACGTCTGACGAATGTGACCAACAGCTCGCCAGCAATGTAGGCCGACCCTGCTGCTGCCAAGAGCGAATCGCCGTCAACGGTCCCAAGGATCTCGGCAAGGTCTTTCACGCTCGAACGTAGCGATTGCTCGCGCGATGCAAGTAGTTTTGGGTCTGCTTTATACAAATCGGCGTTTCGCCCCATATCGAGTATGATGTCGTGGGCGAGATCGTATTTTTTCCATAGCTCTTTTGGGTTATCGTACAGCACGTTTATGGCTGACCGGACTGTCGAAGCAACCTGGCCGTCAACGCGAAATCTGACGAGGCCAGGGCTTGCGTATTGAACCTCACTGACCTTGGCGCGTTTCGTGACTGGCGTCGCGAGGCGTAGTCTGTCGAAGGCCGTCTTGTAGTTCCATCCGCTATCAAACGTCATTGTGGCGAAACTTGCCTGCAAGGCTATCGGATTGCCGATGCGGGCCTTCCCAAATGAGGCCATGAACGAATAGACTTGGTCGTATTTTCGATCGACGTCGCGAAATGTATCGGTGTCCCAGTCAAAGTCAATCATGAATATTTGTTCGTCCAAGTCGGCCGACAGACTGGGATTTAGTGACTGATCGTGGAACGAGTCGTTCTTCGGAAGATAGCCGACGGGGATACTTGCGACGGCAAGCGTCGACAGGCGGATGGGGTGGCCAACCTCGACATCGCGAACGAATACGTAGCCGTCTCGAGCATCCAATAGCGTTTGCTTGAGTGTCCGCCTCTGGAATTCGTAGTGAATGAGCTCCAGTTCGCTGATACGAAATATGAACCAGCGATCCTGCGCGCCGTCTCTGTCGACCCACATCTCCAGATAGGGTTCGCCCGCATGGTTGCGATGCAGAACCAACAACGGCCCGTCGAACGACTCGACGACACGCTCTTGGGTGAGCGCGATGGGGAGCGTCTCGATGGCCGAACCGAGCGGCGTCACAGCGCACCGACCATCTGGAACGTCTGCGCGAGTCTGACGCCCACAAATTCGTGCAGGTTGAAGTGCCCAGTGCTGTGGTGGGGTCTCGAGACGAGCCCGTGAGCTGCGGCGAGTGTTCCGACGGCCAGGTGAGTCCCGACCCTCTTCGGCGCTTCTGGATAGCGAGCCAGGAGCTTTTGGTACGCCTTTCTCGCCTGCTTCTCGCTCCGGTACATCGACAGGCCCCAGGAACCGCACTCCGCGTCGTTCCTGTCGCCCACCGGCGTGAAGCTGCTGTTGCCGATCGGATCGAACGTGAAGCGGTACGCCGTTCCCTGCGCGGGCTGACACGTCGCCGCAGGGCAGTCGGGATAGGCAGCGATCTTCAGGGCGTACTTGAACGGTGGTTGGGCCGCCGCTTGAGCCATCGGCTCAGGCATAACCGAGGGCGAGTCCCGTCTGGCACTGAACAGACACACAGTCTGTCACTTCTTCCAGTGGACGCAAGGTCCGTTTCTGCGGCTCGCCGGCTCGGCGCTGGGTGGCGCCGCGTCCCGCGGGACCTCTGGCTTTGCCCAGCGTGACATCACGCGGGCGGCCGCGCCGTTTCCACCGCGCAGCCCACGATCCGGGCGGGCGGCTGTGAGTGCTCGGCGCGTCTGTGGTTCGACGAAGCCGTGATCGCGGTCACGAGGGCGCCGGACGTGACGGCGGCACCGAGCGGCCCGAATCCCTCGCGGCCAGGCGACGTCAGGAGGGAGATTCGCACGCTTCACGCGATCGCCCGCAGCTCGATCGCTTCGCCCAACTCCAACGTCGTCAAGGAACCTGATGCTGACCGACCCTGAGTTTCAGGCCCTCACGGAGCGTGCGCCACACGTTGTCGCGATTCTGCGGCTGGAGGGACCGGGGAGTTGAGCCTGCCCGCGACTTGGTGGTGCCGCCTTGAGGCCCTGCTTGTCCGCCAGTACGGCAGTACACGGAAGATCTCGGCGAGATAGCTCTCGGAGTCGAACCGGTGCAGCTGACACGACGCGATGCGAGAGGGCTTCCGGCGGTCGCGATCAACGTGGGCCTTGGTCGCGCCCGGCATCGTGATGGGACTGGAGGTCGCACGACTCGCGAGGAACAACGCCGACTCGCATCGGTTGCTCGAAAGTTCAAATTGGAAGCTTCGACGAAATTATTCGACCGAGCCGGACTATCGGGGCAAGCGGTAGTTGGGCCGGAACGAAGACCGAGAAACCCCGCGGGTTTCGATGCGTCCCGCGGCTCTCTTGACGGAGAACCGGTTCGCCCAGAGCCCAGCGACCCCTGCAGGGGCCTTCGCATCGAAAAAAAAGCGGCCTGTCGATCGGGCTCCTTAGGGGCCCGGTCCATATTGTCGCTCCCTCGCTGGATTCCGCGACCTTGAAATTCCGCCCGTTTCTACTCCTTCGGAATCGTTTGTTTTGACCGGGCTCCTTAGGCGTGTCCGGCGGCATCCGTATGCACGACGAACACGGTAGGCTTGGCGCTTGCTCGGCGCGCTCTCGTTCGTGCAGCAAGTTCAAGACTCGCAAGGGATGCGAGCGCTATCCGGGCCTCGTAAATGGGGGGCAGACGACGCCCACTCATTCCCGCGGCGCCCCCACCCGCTCGCTCCCCCGCAACGGCGCCCCCGAAACCACCGGCGTCCACCGCTTCGCCACCCGCGCGAAGTCGATCGCCCGGATCGTCCCCCCCGCGAGATCCCGCACGGGACTCTCCCCCGGCAGCTCCTCGGTCCGCAGGTAGTCCTCCGGCCTGCATGTCAGCACAATGACTTGCGCGTGCAGGCACGTGCGCCTCAAGACGTCGCGGAACCACGCAAACCTCCTCGCGTCGGTCTGCACGAGCTGGTCGTCGAGGACGATGGCGCTCTTGAGCTGTTCGGCGATCGCGAGGCGAATGAGCGTGGCAAGCTGCTCGCGAGTCCCGACGGAGAGCGCGTCGAGGACGTCCCGCGCGCCGGCGCCAGCCGGACGTACTCCTTCCGTCGTCAACGCGGCTGTCAGGGTCAACGCGCCGTAGCGACCGTCGGTGAGCTCGCGGAAGCGCGCTGCGACGGGGCCGGAGAGGGCCCGACCGAGGTGGGCTCCCTCCGTATTCTCCACCTCGCGAAGCGTCTCGAGGAGGAGCTTGTGGGCCTCGGCGTCGATCTCGAGCTCCTGTTCGCGCGCGCGGGCGCAGGCGATGGCATCCTGGAGGCGCAAGACGTCTTCACTCGCAGCCATGCCGCCGACCTTCGACAGGGCGCCCTCGGCGTGATGCAGCTCGGACCGCGCCTCGTCGAGCCCACGAGTCGCGCCGTCGAGTGTCGTCTTGGTAGCGTGCAGGTCCGCCTCGCTCGTCTCCGCGTCCGAGGCGAAGAGGGCGAGCGCGGCCTCGCACGCCTTCACCAGTTGCTCCGCCGAGGCGCGGTTCATGGCTTCGAGCTGCGTTCTCAGCGCATCGCGGCGACCCGCGCGCCCGCTGTGCTCGGCGAGGACCTGATCGCGTCGGGTGGCTGCCTTCGCGAGCGCTTCCTTCGCGCTCGCGACATGAGCTCCGGCCGCTCCGAGGGCCTGCTCCGCGCGCTGCGCGCTCCCGGTGGCCTCGGCCATGCGCACGGTCATGCTGTCTGCAAGCTCCTTGCGGCGCTGGACGAGGGCCGCGAGCTCCTTGGCGAGTGCGCCGGCGAGCGCCCCGGGCTCGGCCGCACCGAGGTGTGCCGCGAGCGCGGTGGCGGTCCCGGCGGCTGCTGTCGCCCGCTCCTCCACGTCGCTGACCTTGTAAGTGGCGACGCCGCTCGCGTTCTTCTGGGTCGCGGCGCGAGTCCGGCCCGCGGCGAGCGCCTTCTCCGCTTTTGCATGGAGGGCGGCGGCTTCACTCTCCCACGATCTTCCGAGCTTCGTGAAGCGCGGCTCGAGCCAGTCCGGGTCGCCGCCGAGAATCCCCGCCTCTCGAGCCGCGAGCTGGCTCGTCGCGGCGCCAAGCTTCGCCGCCTGGTCGTCGTGGAGGGCGGCGCGCGCGCGGAGCTCGGTGGCCTGAGCGCGAAGAGTCTCGGCGCTACGCTGGGAGGCCTCGACGCTGGTCCGCTCCAGAGCCACCTTCTCGAGCGCCCCGTGGATCGCCGCGAGAGTGCCGAGGCCCGAGGCCTCGATCACAGGGACGGCCTCCGACGCCCAGCGCGCGCGCAGCCTCGAGAGCTCGTGCCGCTTCTCGGCCGCACCGGCCGTGATGTCGATCTCGAGGAGACCTTCGAGCGTGAGCCGGAGGGTGCGCTCGGCTTCGAGCGTGCGCTCGGTCGCGAGCGCTTGCTCGTCGACGACCACGGCCTGGTCGATCTCGGCACGCACGGCGGCGGCCCGGAGAGGCCTGAGCACGACGGTGAGCCCACCCCCGAGGGCGGCCTCCGTGCGCTCGATGTCCCGTTCAAGCTGGACGAGCGTCCTCAGGCGCTCGAGGGTCGTCAGCCTTGCGGTGGCCGCGACGAGCTCGGCGTCCCGGCGCTGCACCGCCTCGAGGGCCACGTCGGCGTCCCGCTCCTTCGTCATCGCCTGCTCACGGCTCTCGGTCGCCCTGGCTGCGGCATCGCTCGCGTCCTTCACGGCCTGCACAGCTGCCTTCCAGCGGCCGTACTCGGCCAGCATCCGAGCCCGGTCGAGCGCCTCCTCGAGCTCCGCGACCTCTTCGTGCCCCTTCGCCTCCTCACGCGTGACTCTCTCGAGATCCTCGCGGGCGCGGACAAGCGATTGCTGGGTCTCCTCGGACGCCCTCCTGGCGGCCACGGCCTCCTCGACTCGCGCGCGCCGGCTCTCCACCCCCTGGATCGCCGCGCTCGTCTCGGCGTGCGCAGCCTTCAATCCGGCGAGCTCGAGTGCGCGCTCGCGCGCCCCGTCGTCGCTCGTCGCGACGCGGTGCGCCTCTTCGCTGACCCTGAGTGCGGCGTCCGCCGCGGTACACTCGTCCGTCGCGCTCCGGAGCGCCTCGTCGGCCGCTTGGAGGGCTGTTGCGAGCCGCTGGACGTCGGTCGTCGCGATTGCGACCTCCGCCGCGCACGCCTCGATCTGCGCAAGCGCCCGGCGAGCCACGCCGAGCTTCGCATCGGCCTCCTCTCGTGCGCGCCATCGCGTCAGGCGATCGCTGATCTGGCGCACGGCGGCTGTCGCTCGTCCCACCCCTTCGAGACGCTCGGTGTGCTGTATGCGAAGCGCCGTCACCCGTCCGGCGCTCGCCGTCGCTTCGTCCTGGAGCTTTCGCGCCACGGCGAGCTGGCTCTCGAGCTCCTTCACGGCGTCCCCGGCCTCGACGAACCGCGAGCCCTGTCCGCGCTTCCGCTGTCCCTTCGGCGTGAAGCAGGCGTCCACCTCGTGCTGCGATGCGTCGAGCACCTTCTTGAACAGAGGATCTTGCGCGAGGGTGGCCAGGGCCTTGCCCAGCCGGACCTTGCCGGTGTCCGTAGCGTCGTCCGCGAGGCTCTCTCCGAGGATGCGATCGACGTCCGTCTGCGCGGCGAGCAGCGTCTGCGCGAGGAAGCTCTCCGGCAGGCCGCGCGGACTGCCCTTGCCCCCGGGCGCGGCGATCCCCCATCCCAGGATCGCCCGCAGGCGCTCCTCGACCTGACGGCCCTTCACGTCCATCGTGAACGTCACGCCGTCCTTCGAGTGATAGAGCTCCGCGGAGCCGCTCTGCGCGGTCGTCTCGAAGCCCTTCTTCACGCGCCAGTGATGCCCGCCGTCGTCCTCGAACGAGAGCGTGACCCACGGGATCGCGTCGGCGTACCAGGCCTGGAAGGGCTCGCACGTCGACGCGGACGTGGGCACGACGAGGAGCGCCGCCCGGATGGCCTGCGCTAGCGTCGACTTGCCGAAGTCGTTCGGGCCATAGACCACGTTGAGCCCGGGCCCGAACGCTACCTCGGCGCGGACGAGCGCCTGGAAGTGCTCCACGACGATCGCGGTCAGGCGCATCCGGAGGCCTTCCGCGAGAGTCGATAGAGGTGCACGAGGGCCCTCTCGGCCACGGCGCGTCGTTCGGGTTGAAGGGTCGCCGCCTTGAGCTTGTGCACCGCCGCCTGGAGCACGCCGGACAGCTCGGTGCAGTAAGCGTCGATCGTGCTCGCGTCGAGCGCGAGACCGAGGCGATCGAGATCGAGGACGCCGACACGTCCCTGCTTCGCGCTTGTGCCCTCGAGATCGTCGAGGAGCCTCACCGCCTCTTCGTACTCCGGGGCGGGCAGCCGGAGGTCAAGGCGGAGGCGAACCACGGTCTCTGGCAGATCGGCGCGGTCACGCAGCTCCCGGAGCCCGCGGAGATCGCGGATCTCGTGCTCTTCCCAGGTCCAGTGGCCGACGCGCACCTTCTCGACGGTGGCGCGTCTCTGGCGGTTGATGAGCACGACGGCGACGTGGCCGGCGTCCCGCTCGTCGAACGCGGTCTGCTCGGGTGTGCCGGGATACACCATGGGCGGCACCTTGCGATCGGGCGGCACGAAGCGGAACCCGTGCGTATCGCCGATGGCGAGGTAGTCGAGGCCGCGCAGGACGGCGGCCTCCGCGGCGATCGGAAAGTGAACCTGCCAATCCCTCGCATCGATGGTGCTGCCGTGGACCATCCCGATGCGGATCCGCTCGTCGCCAGCCTCGCGCCGCGGGATCGACTCGGTCGGGTCGTTCGCGCCCGACTTCGACATGCACGGCACGGCGTGGAGGACCGCGTTGCCGGGCAGGGCGAACTCGAAGTCCTCGCGGTCGACGACGTGCACCCAGTGAGGCAGGAGGCGGCGGAACCGGTGGTCCTTGGCCCAGACCGAGTCCGGCAAACAGGGATCGTGGTTGCCGGGAAGCAGAAAGACCGGACGGTCCTTCCACGCTCGCGCCGCGAACCGGGTCGCGACCTCTTGCCACCACTCGGCTGCGGGGCAAGGCTCGTCGAACAGGTCGCCCGCGCAGAGCACGGCGTGGACCATGTAGTGCTCGGCGAGGAGCAGGATCTTGTCGAGCGCGTCGAGCCTCGCCCTAGTCAGCTTCCGATCGTCGGGGAAGCTACGGAAGCGCCTGCCGAGATGCCAGTCCGCGGTGTGAAGAAGCTTGAGCACGTTCTCGTCCTCCCCGGCGGCCGTCATGGCAGCGTGAACTCCACGTCGAAGAGGTGCTCCACGCGCGGCGGCGCGTACCGTCGCTGGTGGATGTGTTCGCGGAAGATCCGGAACCGCTCGTCGTCGCGGCGCTCGAGGCGCCCGAGGGTCTCGGTAAGCTCGTCGACGAGCTCCTGCGCCGATGTGACCAGCCCCTCGGCCTCGGTGCGCGCCTCCGAGCTCATCGCGCCGTCCCGGCGGTCGATCGCCTGATTGAGGCGGCGAGCTTGTTCATACCGTTGCCGCCGGAGGACGACGATCCGGTCCTCGAGGAAGGTCTCGGCCTGCCGGGACGCCCGCTCGAAGCGGTCGTGTTCCGCGCGGTCGACCTCGCTCTGGAGCCCGAAGAGCACCTCTTCGGTCGCGTCTGCGAGGGCATCGTCGTCGATGTTCGCGGGTGCACTGAGCGCGCCGTCCTTCGCGTCGGACGCGTCCCGGAACGTGCCCCGGAAAAGCGCGTGCGCGACGTCCGGGTCGAGCACCTCGAAGGTGTCAGCGAGCACGGCGACAGGCACGAGCTGCTCGGTTCGCTCGAACCCGCTATGCAAGACCTTCACGAGGCGAAGCCGACCGCGACGGCCCGCGAGTCTCGGGACCCCCTCGGCAGCGTCCCGGGGAAGGTCGATGATCACGGCCCGCGGCAGCGCGGCGGCCCGCGCCTCGCCGACGGCGGCGCGGACCAAGGGATGGGTGAGGTGAAGCGGCGGCGCGTCGCTCGCCCGGTGCAACGCGAGGCCCATGGCTTCGTGGTGAGCGCCGACGACGCGCGCGAGCTCGTCGTCGAAGGCGGCGAGCGCCCCGGGCAGCTCGGACTTGCGCGCGCGGAACGCCTGCTTCACCCGGTCGTCGAACTCGTTCTCGATGAGCCCCGCGGTGCGCTGGTGCGTCTCCTCGAAGCGGCGACGGTTCTCGTCCACCTTCTCACGAAGCGCTCGGAGCTCGGCGGTGACTTCGTCGAGCGTTCGAGCCCGATCGTAGATGCGCCGGAGCTCTGCCTCGAGGCCAGCGCCGAGCGCGCCGACGAGGGCCTCCTTGCCCGTGGCGTCGGAACGGTGCAGCACCTGATCGGACGCATCGAGCACGGTGCCGAAGAGTTCGAGCTTCTCGCTCAGGATCTGGAACGTGAGCCTCTGGGCCTCGTTGTCTCTGGCCAAGAAATTGATGACCGTCACAGGGTCGTGCTTCTGCTTGTAGCGGTGACAGCGGCCGATGCGCTGCTCGATGCGCTGCGGGTTCCACGGAAGATCGTAGTTTACGACCGTGTCGCAGAACTGCAGGTTGAGACCCTTCGCTCCGGCCTCCGTCGAGATGAACAGGCGGGACCGAGTCTCAAACTCATGCACCAGCGCGAGCCGGACGGCGATCTCTTCGCTGGGTGGGGGCCCTTCGCCCTGCGGGACTTCGTGGCGCCATCGCGCGAGCGCCGCCATCGCCTCCTTCGAGTCGTTCACGCCCGAGAAGAGCGTGACCTCTCCGGGCGCCAGCCACTTGCTCTCGAGGAGACGGTCCCGCAGATAAAACATCGTCACACGCGACTCCGTGAAAATGACGAGCTTCCCGGAGCCCTGTCCGCCCTTGCCGCGCTCGACGACGAAGTTGATCGCCTTCAGAAGGTCTCGAAATTTGCCGTCGTCCTCCCCGAGCTCGCCGGCGCGGCGGATGTAGCCCTCGACGCGGAGGAACTCCCCCTTCACAGCCTCCGCACCGGGGACCGCCTCGGCGCTCGCGTCGTCGGCGTCCGGTGCGTCGGGCCCGGGGGGCGGGGTGTCGTCGTCTTCCAGATCGTTCGAGAACGCCTGTGCGTCCGCCGTGTCGTCCCCGCCACTCGACCCGTCACGCCCGAGCATACGGCGCAGGCGCGCGGCCACCCGCTCGAGGCTCGACGCGAGCGCGCGTGTGCTCGACGCCATGCGCCGGTGAAAGCCGAGCAGTAGGAGCTGCCGCTGCTTGCCCTGGAACGCGACGATCCCCGGCTCGAGGAGGTACCGAGTGACGTCGTCGTAGAGGCTCCGCTCGGCGGGACTCATTGTGTATTCGAAGAGGCGCGCCTCCCGCCGGACGAACGGTTGCTCCAGGAACTCCTGCGCCTGCCGCCGGAGGGTGCGCTTAATGACGACGCCCAGCCGAGAGCGGAGCTCGTCTTCCTGGCCCGGCGCGAGCTGCCGGTCGCCCTGCTCGCAAAACATCTCGCGGAAGGTCGGCAGATCGCCGAGCAGCGTGCCCGTCTTGTCGACGTACTGAACGAGCCCCCACAGTTCCGCCAAGTTGTTCTGGATCGGAGTCGCGGTGAGCAGGAGGACTGGCACGTCGCTCGTCGCGAGGAAGTTGCGAACGCGGCCCGCGGTGCGCGCGGCCGTTGCCTCGTCGTTGTACCCCCCGTACTTGTCGAAGCGCTTGTAGACCCCCGCGAAGACCTCGTGCGCCTCGTCGATGATGCAGAGGTCGAACGCCTCCGAGGACGTGAGAGCCTCGTGCCCGTTCTCGCTTCCCGCGGCCTCCCGGCCGATCAAAAAGATGCCGTCCCCGTCGAACCCGCCGGGCCGGGCCGTACCCTCCACAGCCTCGAGCCCGAAGAGCGTGAACAGCTCGCTGCGCCATTGCCCAAGGAGCGCCTTCGGCGCGATGAGCAGCACGCGGCGCGCGCCCTCGGCGAGGAGCTGCGCGACCACGAGGCCCGCCTCGATCGTCTTTCCGAGTCCGACCTCGTCGGCGAGGATGCAGCCCCCCTCGCGCAGCCGCGCGAGCGCGAAGATGACCGCTTCGATCTGGTGCGGGTTGGCGTCAATCCTCGCGGCGCGCTGCGGCGCCGCGTACCGACGCTGCTCGTCGGAACGGCGAAGGCGTACGAGATCCTCCGCGAGGTACCGGCGCTGGATCGGGTGAAGAGGCCCGCTTGCCCACGTCACGCGGCCGCTCCGTTCCATACGGCGCGACCGTTCTCCTCCGTGCAAAGACCGCGCGCGACCAGCACCTGGATCCCGAGCGTCATCCGCTCTTCCACCTTCGCTCCGACGCGCTGGATGCCGAAGACGCGCGCGGTGGCGCGCAGCAGCTCGGACATCGGCATGGAGAGCGCGCCCGCGAGGATCCAGCGTGCGGCCACTGCGATCTCCTGGGCGGGAAGCATGTCCGCGTCCCGAGCTTCGTTGCCCGGAGAGGGCGCCCGCGCCTGCGCGAGATCTCCAGGCGTGACGGCGCGCGTCCAGAGAATCTGCTCCACCATCGTGATGGCACCTAGCTCGGCGACGATCTCCTGGATGAGCCTTCGCAGCCGCGGCGTGAGGCGAGGCACACCGAAGGCGCTCGCCACCCGCCGCGAGAGCTCGTCGAAATGGATGGGCGCCTCCTCGGCTGCGACCTGCTCGACGACCGCGCGGAGCGTCGCCCTGCTCGCGGCGCGGTAGATCTCGTCGGGATCCGTGCTCACCTGGGCAACGCGCGCTCGGAGATACGGCACGATGGGGCCGGTGACGATGGCCGCTTCTGTCGCCTTGTTCGGAGCGGGTGTGGATTCACGTGGGTTCGCCTGCACCGGGACGGGACGTAGAACCGTGAGGCCTTCGCGCACGGCGCCGTCGACGGCGGCCAACAGTCGGTCCATCTCGTTGGCGCGATCGTAGCCCCAATCGGTCGACCAGATGCGATGCAGACGCCATCCCAAGTCCTCGAGGACGGTCTGCCGCAAGCGATCGCGGTCCCGCGCGGTGGCTCCGGAATGATACGCGGCGCCGTCGCACTCGATTCCGAGCACATAGATCCCGGGATCGTTCGGATGCACGACGGCCAGGTCAATCCGGTAGGCGCCACACCCCACCTGCGTCTCGACGCGGTGTCCGGCGGCGCGGAGCATGTCGAACACGTCCCGCTCGAAGTCGCTGTCGAAGTCACCGGGCTGCTCGCCAGTCCTGGCCATGGCCGGCTGGGACTCCTCGGCGGCGAAGCGGAGGAAGGCCTTGAGGTGCGCTGCGCCTCGCGCCTGCGTGCGGCTCGTGTCGATCCAGTCGTGGGTGATCGACGAGAAGAGCCGCAGCTGCTTCCGCGCCCGGGTGACCCCCACGTTCAGGCGTCGCTCGCCGCCGCTGCGATTGAGCGGGCCGAAGTTCATGCGCTTCGCCCCCTCTGCGTCCGGGCCGTACCCCACGCTGAACAGGATCTCGTCGCGCTCGTCGCCCTGCACGTTCTCGAGGTTCTTGACGAAGACCTGCTCGTGGTTCGGATGGTCATCGGCGAAGTGCTGCTCGATCTCCGGGCGGGTCCTGCGAACCTCGCTCAGGAGCTCCTCCACCAGCTCTTGCTGCGACATGCTGAAGGTCACAACGCCGAAGGAGCGTTCGCCCGGGGAGACGCGGAACAGCTCATCGACGAGCACGGCCACGAGCGCGCGCGCCTCGATGGGATTCGTGCGTGACTTGCCCGCGTCGTAGACGCCGTTAGGTACGTGGTGGAACTTCACGCCGAGGTCGTCGACCCGACCGCGAGCGGCCGGGAACACGTTGAGGCGGCCGTCGTAATAGTGCTCGTTGCTGAACTGAATGAGCGACTCGTGGCGACTCCGGTAGTGCCAACCGAGCATCTGCTGGGGCAGGCCTGCGGCGACGGACTCGTCGAGGATGCTCTCGAGGTCCGGGAAGTCATCCTCGTCGGTAACGTCGTCGCTGGCTCCGCTCTGAAAGAACGAGCTTGGCGGAAGCTGCTTCGAGTCGCCGACCACAACCAGCTGTGACCCGCGCCCGATAGCGCCGATCGCGTCGTGAGTGCAAATCTGCGAGGCCTCGTCGAATACGACGATGTCGAAGCGGCGGCCCTTGGCTGGCAGGTATTGGGCCACCGAGAGTGGGCTCGTGAGCAGGCACGGCTTCAGCCGCACGAGCAGATTGGGGATCTGCTGGAGGAGCTTTCGAAGAGGCATGTGCCGCGTCTTCTTCGCGAGCTCGCGACGGAGGATGCCCGGTTCCGACGTCGAGCCTGGCGCGGCAGCGCCGGCAGTGGGAAGCCTTGCCGTGACCACGGCGGCTACGTGCTTCCGCGCGAGGTCGATGTGCTTCCCGTCTGCCACCCGGAAGCGATCCACGAGGCGATGGTGATTCTTGCCGTCGAAGTCCCGGAGGATGGGATCAGCGTCTCGCGCTGCGATGGTCCACGCGGTCAAGATGGCGCGCTCGGCCGCAAGCTCGACCTGCGCTCCGACCAAGCTCCCTGCGTAATGCGCGGCCGCCACCGCCTGGAGCCCCTGGCCGGACATTTCGCGGTAGCCTTGTCGGTAAAGCGCCCACGGGCGATACGTGGGCATGCTCTCGAGCCATCGGCCCAGCGTCGCCACGACTCGTGCGACGTGCTCGGGGCCGTCCTCGGGCCATCTCTGCTCGGCGAGACCAAGTAGCCGCTTCACCAGGTCGGCCGAGGCGCGATAGCGCTCGAGGCACGCGAGGGCCTTGTCAGCCGTCTCCCCGAGTTTCGCACGGTCGACGTTCGTTGCGCCGGGATCGGCGAGGCGAAGCAGCTGGTCGACCGCCGGACCGTGATGTGTGAGTTGATCGCGCGCAGCGGCGCGGAGGACTTCTCCGCGCGCGAGCACGAGCTCCACCTCGGTCGGTGAGTCCGCCGAGCCGCATCCCTCGAAGAGCTGCGCGACGACACGACGAGTCTCGAGGAGGCGGCGTTCTGCCTCGTTCACCACGCGCGCCGTCGCGAGATCGAGGGCCACCTGCCGGTTGCCCGGGACACCGGTGCGCGCAAGTGGTTCGAGCTGTCGGCGGGCCGACCGGAGGAAGAACCATGCGAAGACGAAGAAGGCGGTCGCCCAGCGCGCGAAGCGCGGCGCGAGCGCGTCGATCTCGGCCTCGAGTACGCGATCGGACCAGCGATGGGCGAGGTCTTCGCGGCGTCGTGCCTGGTCCTCCGCGGCGACACGGAAGGCCGCGGTCTGCTGGCGCAGCGCGCTCCACGCCTGCTCCGCCTTCCATGTCAGCGGAACCGGCCCCCGGCCGACCGCCTGCGCAAGACGTGCAAGGTCGTCGATCGCCGCGAGAGAGGGAGGCGCGGTGACTCCTGCGCTGCGGGACAGGTCGTCCCTTGCCGCATCGAGGTGCCGAGTCGCTTCCCGGGCGTCAGCGAGCGCGTCGTGGATATCCTGCTGGTGCTTTGCGCTCCAGCCTTCGACGGCGCAATCGCGGAACGGATGTGCCGAGACCGGCTCGACTTGAGCCGCTCTCGCGCCGAAGTCGCCGGCGAGCACTCGTGCTCGTGCGAGCTGCTCGCCCGAGACGTCGAGGATGTTCGGCCACTCCGTTCGTATGTCCGGCGCCGAAGCGAGGGCGAGCAGACGCGCGCTCGCCCGGTGGAAGGTCAGCCCGATCGGCCTTGGCATGTGTGCCGCGCGCACGTACGCGTTCAGGGTCGCGCGCATCCCGGCGAGCTCGCCGGAGGGCACTTCCCAAGGTGGTTCCGCGTCGCGATCCGCCCGGTCCAGGCTCGCGGCGAGCGACTGGAGGATCGGCTTCTTCTGAGCCTTGTGGCTATGGAGTTCCAGACAGAACGCGCCGAGACCCACGTTCTGGAGACGGCGGTACACGACGTCGAGCGCCGCCATCTTCTCGGACACGAAGAGGACCGTCTTGCCTTGCGCCAGGGCGGCCGCGATGAGGTTGGCGATGGTCTGGCTCTTTCCGGTCCCCGGTGGCCCCTGAAGGACGAAGGTCCGGCCGTCGAGCGCCGCCACGATGGCCGCGGTCTGGGTCGAGTCTGCGTCGAGCACGAGCGGCAATTGCGCGGGTGCCACGAGATCGTCGAGGCGCTCCGGTGCGATGTCCCCGCCCTTGTCGGGGAACCCCTCGTTGCTCTTGCTCGCGATGTGCCTGATGACGTCGTTCTGCAAGAGGACGTCCTGGTTCTCCTCGAGGTCCTTCCACATCAAGAACTTCGTGAAGGAAAAGAGCCCTACATACGCCTCCTCGAGCACCTCCCAGCGGGGCTTGGTCTGGATCGCCTCGCGGGTGCCACGGAGCATCTCGGGCACGTCGAGTCCGCTGTCGTCGGCCTCGACATTCGCCAGCGACTCGAGATCGAGACCGAAGTCGGCCCTCATCTTCTCGACAAGGGTGGAGTTGGGGACGGAATCCTCGGGAAGGCGCTTGATGCGGATCTGCCGTGTCGTGCGGATGTATTCGAGCGAGAGCGGGACGAGGAGAAGGGGAGCAAAGCGGGGATTTGGACTCGAATCGCTCTCGAACCACTTCAGGAGCCCCACCGCTACGTAGAGGACGTTGGCTCCGCCCTCGTCGCGGGCGGTACGTGCCTCGCGCTCGAGATGGACGGCGTTCTTCAGCATCGGCCCTTCATGCTGCGGGCAGTGGACGAGACCCTTGTCGAGGTCAGCCGCCAGGGCGTCATCGTGGGTCGCCCCGCTCGTGCCCGAGCGAACCGGCGCGTATCCAGGGATGATCTCGAAGGTCCTGTCCTCGGCAAGGAGATCCTCGAGACGGGCGACGTTCGGGACCACGAGCTCGAGCACGCCCTTCGTGTCCTTTCGAAAGTTGAGCAGCTTGTTGCGGAGGGAGAGGTCGAGCAGCCGATCGCGCCACTGCTTGAAGCGAGCTGCGACCGGTGCGCGCGCGCCGCTCTTGTCGAGTCGGTCCCCGGACGGGTGAGCCGTGGACGACGTGCTCGCCATCGCCGCGTGCGTGCCCGAGACTTGCGTTGCCGGGTTCGATGCGGACGGAACACTGCCGTCGACGCCGTAGGACCCGCTGGCGACACCTTCGACCGCGCCCGGCTCCTCCCCCTCACGTCGGGGCTTCATTTCGCGGTCCTGAACGGCATCGCGTCCCCCCGGTGGGAAGGGTGCGCAAACGCGCCGCCTTCTCGTCGACCTTGCCTGCGGATGGTAACAGTCCGGCGGCATACAGGAGCGGGTGATTCCAACGTACCGAACGTAACGAAGCGCAAGCCAAGTTCGCATGTGTCCGGTCGGCATCGAGCCGCGGCGCTCGCTTGCTCCCGCGCGAGAATCCCGAGAAAGACGCCCGACGCCGTGGGCGAGTGGTTAGAGTCGGAACTCCATCTCGACATGAAGGGCGGGGCCGATGACCAAGTGGGTAGGATTTGGGCTCGTCGTGGGCGTCGTTCTCGTTGGAGGCTACGCCAGTGCCGATCAGTGCACGAATGCCTCGGCGACGAAGTCGCAGTGGGAATGGGCAAAGCGGCACGTTAGGAGTGCGCCGTCTGTCCTCTCGTTCTGCCAGCCATGCAATGACAAGGCTCCGAGGCTCTGGTCAGGTCATCATCTCGACACGGAGGACCTGGCCTATCTCTATGTTCAGGTCGGCGACGACTCCTTCGCGAATTTGGCGAGTATGGTGGGCTGTCCGACGACGGGTGTAGCGCCGTTTATCGACCGAGGCGGTCGAGCGCGGTAGACGGTGGTGATCGTCCACCATCGCGTTCGCAAGGACACCGACAAAATGAGCGAACCGATCCGATGCTTGGCAGTCAAGCAGCCTTGGGCATGGGGCCTGGTCACCGGTGTGAAGGACGTCGAGAACCGCACCTAATTTAGCGTAGATTTCGCGGACGCTGGCGCCGGGGGGTGGATGCGGGGGGGGAGCGGCGGCGCTGAGGGGGGTGCCGGCGAGATTTTCGGTTCGCGGGCACACCTCCCCCTTACCCCCAGTCGTGCATGACGCTGATGCGGTCACCCGGTCAGGCGGAGTAGAGGCGACGCGGGCGGAAGTCGCAGGCTCCAGCACCGGCCACTGCGCAGTAGACGGCCCGGGATACAGAGCAGGACCCGGCGGACCCAGCTCGCACGCCAGGTTTGCAGATGGGGCAGGCCTGTCTGCAGCACGAAGCGTCGCAGGAGATTGTGCGAGAGCAGCTTGAGCAGAAACATGGCGTGATTGGCCACGAAGGTTTCGCTCGGGACCTTGCCAAGGGCCCAGGCCTGCTTCAGCTCGGCGATGAGCGGCTCGATTCCGGCGCGGCCGTTGCGGTGAGTGTCAAGATAGATGCCGTCTGAAGTTCACGCTGGAGGGGCCGATTCGG
>OCTA010000458.1_pt1 | contig 37434 bp, 26 predicted proteins | sample 1538991 | NCBI WGS metagenome assembly OCTA01 (sample SAMEA3539302, study PRJEB22396) | soil metagenome | biome: tundra; feature: field; material: soil | place: USA | collected 2010-05 | depth 0.15 m | reverse complement strand
TATATTGGAGATTCCGGAAATGAAATGATCCGGAAGATCAGCCCCCCAGGTGGAGGTAAAGAAAAAGTCGGATGTATCACCTTTTCATCCTTAGCACAGGGAATACTTACTAATAAGTATTTAAATGGTATACCGGAAGATTCAAGAGTTGGAAGGCATCTTTCTAACGGTGCTATTAATGAATCGCAGGTTACTCCGCAGGTGATTGAAAAAGTAAAAAAATTAAATGAACTCGCCATTGAAAGAAATCAATCTCTCGCCCAAATGGCTATAGCATGGGTTTTAAAAGATGAACGCGTTACATCAGTAGTCCTCGGCGCCAGCAAACCAAAGCAAGTCACAGATGCAATAGGAGCATTACAAAATTATAGTTTTGCTAAGGAAGAATTATCTAGGATTGATGACATTCTAAAAAATTAGAACGCATCTCTTCCCCGAACAGAATTATCTAAAGCTAAATGAATTTTCTTAGTGGACTTGGTAACTTTGTGGGAAAATAATATCCCACTAATAAACTAAGGTCGCCAAGGTTTCTTCTTTGTATATTCTTCGTGGATAACAATTTACTGTAAATAATAGTATCATTTCGACAGCCTTACCACAATTACATCATGAGAAGGCAACATAGCAACAAATGGTTTTTGCGTATCTCCCTGCATGCTATGAGACCATAGGTTCCTGATCTTATACGTTTGGGTATTAGCATTCAAAGTCTTTTTAAAAAGTGTGTCGTTAATAATCTCTTCTTTCCAGTTGAAATTAACTTGCACAGGAGCCTGGGACCGGTTTAGGAAACATACAGCCCAGTTATCATTTGCCAAAGGCTTCACCCATTCTTCTAAACTATCCTTATCTATATATTTAAATCCCTCAATACCTAACTTATCCTGGTTAACAGCAATTACTTCCTTATTTGTCAAAATCGATTCAGTTTCCCTAGACATTTTTCTTAAATCGTTGCCGGCAATTAAAGGAGCAGCCAGCATACACCACATTGAAAAATGAGTTTTATCTTCGTTTGCTGTCATTCCGTTTCCCACCTCAAGCATGTCGGGGTCATTCCAGTGACCGGGACCGGCAAATTTTCTTAATCCGATTTGCAGATCTACAATGGGCATTACACCCTGTTGCTTCCAGGTACCATGATCAAGATACCCGTCAAAAATAGCAGATATATCCCCTGTGGAACGCCATAATTCACCTACATTTTCAGCCCACAACCAGGGTTTATTCGTTCCCCATTCACAAAGGCTGAAAACGATCGGGTGGCCCGCTGCTTTCAATGCCTTACTCATAGTGGTATAGGCTTCAATGGCATTAATACCATCGGTGTTGCACCAGTCAAATTTTAGATAATCTATTCCAAGAGAAGCATAATACCTCGCATCCTGGTATTCATATCCGCGCGTTCCGGGATAACCTGCACAGGTTTTGGTTCCGGCACAATTATACAACCCAAACTTCAAACCTTTTGAATGTACATAATCCACCAGCACTTTCATACCATTAGGAAATTTTTTCGGGTCCGGAACCAGGTTTCCTGTGACGCTATCTCTTTCCATAGCCATCCAGCCATCATCCAAAACCAGGTAAGTATACCCTGCATCTTTCATGCCTGAAGAAACTATTTTATCTGCAATTCCTCTCACCAGTTCATCGCTGATATTTACCTGGAAAGTATTCCAGCTATTCCATCCAATCGGTGGAGTAAGCGCCAAACCTTCAAATTTCTGGGCATCGCTTCTTATACTACAAAAAAGCAGTGCAATAAGGAACAATTTAATTTTCATAACAGTTACTATTTTTGAAATTAATACAATCAGTTATTTTGAAATGGAAGAATAATAATTATTACACTTATTCAATATTTCAATAAATTTTCGTTTTATTTAACTTAATCATCGTGGATTGATTACCTACCTGTATTTTAAAATCACCCTCTTCCAGAATTCTTTTGTTTTCAGGATTTACATAAGCCAGGTCTTTTAAAGCGAGCTTGAATGTTACTGTTTTTGATTCTCCAGGGTGTAAGTCAACTTTTTCAAATCCTCTTAACCTTTTCACATCCGGAGTTAAAGCAGCTATCAGCTGAGATGTATACAACTGAACTACTTCCTTACCATCATGGTCACCTGTATTTTTTATAGTTACCGTAATTGTGGTTGATTCAACCGGTGAAAAAATCTTTTTTTCAACAGTAAGATTGCTGTATTCAAATGTTGTGTACGACAATCCAAATCCAAATGGGTATTGCGGATAGAAATCACCACCCTGCGGGTTCCCTTCTCCTTCTGAAGGTTTATGGATATAAGGTACCAATGAATTGGTATGACGGGGATAAGTAATTGGCAGCTTACCACTTGGGTTAACATCGCCTGTAAGAATATCAGCCAATGCATCTGCGCCATAATTAGAAGGCAGGTAAATATCCAAAATAGCCGCAGCTCCGGGTTCTATTCTATAAATGATCCTCGGTCGGCCTTCATTTAGTATCATGATAACAGGCTTACCGGTTTTGATCATGGCATCTGCTAATGCAAGTTGGTTATCAGATAGACTAAGATCATTTAAGTTGCCTGGCGTTTCAGTGTAGCTGTTTTCACCAATACATAATAATATGTAATCAACGCCGGCAGCAGCCTTTACAGCAGCATCAATATTTTGAATGGAATCTTCATGATATTTGCCCTTCATATTATAAGCTACACCTTCTTCATACACTATATGGTCCATACCAAACTTCTTTTGTACTGCTTTTAAAATGGTATTGTATTTCTCTGCATATTTATCGGTCATTTCTCCCTGCCAGGTATATGTCCATCCTCCATTCAATGTTCGCATAGAATTAGCATTTGGTCCACTTATCAATAATTTTGCATTTTTAGATATTGGCAAAATATTATTTTCATTTTTTAATAATGTAATTGATTCGGCAGCGGTGTAATAAGCCGCTTTTTCAAATTCAGCACTTCCGAATTTTGGATAATCTTTCAAATAGGTCATGGGAGTTGTAAAGAGATCCAATTCTTCTTTCACCCTTATAATTCTTGTTACAGCATCATCAATCCTGCTCATAGGAACTTTACCTTCTTTCACAAGGGCAATTAGGTCAGTGTAAAATTCTTTATAATCATAAGGGATCATCGACATATCTATGCCGGCATTGATGGCAAGCAAAATAGCTCCTTTGATATCTTTGGTAATATGATCCCTGCGATAAACATTTTCAATATCCTGCCAGTCGGAAACCACAAAACCTGTAAAACCTAATTCTTTTTTCAAAATATCCGTTAGTATATGCTTATTTATATGCGTAGGAATTCCATTTATCAAAGCAGAATTTACCATAACTGTTCTTGCACCGGCTTCCACTGCATCACGGAATGCAGGCAGGTGATATTCCCTCAGATAATTTTCGGGTATCCATGCATCAGTTCTGTCATGCCCTGATTTTGGATCAGAATAAGCCATATAATGTTTTACACTTACTGCGAGTTTATCTTTACTGCCTAAAGGATCCTGAACACCTTTAATGAATTGAATGCCCATCTGTCCATCCAGGTAAGGGTCTTCTCCATAATCTTCCCAAATACGAGGCCATTCAGGATTGGTACCCAAATCCAATACTGGTGAAAATGTCCATGGAACGCTGGCTGCCCGGGATTCATAAGCAGTAATAATTCCTGCATTATAAACCAGGTCCCTGTTCCAAGTTGCAGCCTGGCCTATTTGCTGGGGAAAAAGCGTAGCACCTGAAACATAGTTAACACCATGGTTATCATCAAGACCATACAAAACAGGGATCTTCATCCTTGTTTCCATGGCAGCTTTTTGAACCTGCCCTATTATATCATTCCATTGTTGGGCGTTTTGTAAACCGGGTGTATTGAGCATTGAACCAATCTTATAATTAACTACTGCATCTCTGAACTTTTCTTTATTGAAAACAAAAGTTCCGTTTTCAATTTTTCCCAAAGATTCTATGGAAACCTGAGCCATTTGTCCCACCTTTTCCTCCAGGGTCATTTTCTTTACTATTGCACTAATTTTTGATTCAATTGCAGCATTCTGCGATTGGGATATGCCAGGGGAAGACATGGCTATTATTGATAATAAAAAAAAATAGGAGCAGGAAATTTTGATTTTTCTTTTCATATCAAGCTAAAATTAAGGGTTTTTTATGACGATATTTTTATTCAATATAACTATTACTTACAAATGCTATCCTTTTACTATCAGGCGACCATGAAGGCGTATTGATGGTACCCTGGCCGCCATATAAGTATGCAATTACTTTGAGCGGACCTCCTGCAGCAGGCATCATTCGCAAATAAACATGTTTGTAAAAAGGATGATCGTCCGGTTTTACACTTTTAGGAAAAGTGATACAAACAATCCATTTGCCATCTGGAGATATGTGGGCAAACCAATTATTATAATCATCATTGGTAATTTGCTCCTGGCCGCTTCCATTGGGTTTCATGCGCCACAATTGCATCAGGCCGCTTCTTACGGAATTGAAGTAAATATATTTCCCATCGGGGCTGTACTCCGAGCCGTCGTCCAGTCCGGGAGCAGTGGTAAGTTGGATTTCCTTTCCACCCTTTGAAGGAATTTTATAAATATCAAATCCGGCAGGTGTAGGATCGTTATTTCGTTTACCGGTGAACGTAAGCCACTTGCCATCGGGCGACCATCCATGCAAATACGAAAGGCCTGAGGGAGTAATTTGTTTGGGCTCGCCACCTGTTATTGGCACAGTATAAACCACAGAACCGATTTTACGATCCGGGCTGGCAGCACTCAATCCAAGCATTTTTCCATCAAAAGAAATTACATGGTCGTTATTAATATCTTTTGCTTTACCTGTATTTATCAATTCCGGCTTTGGGTTTTGAAGATTGAGGCGGTACAACATCCCTTTAGAATTATATATCAAACTTTTCCCATCCTTAGTCCAGTTGGGCGCTTGTAAAGACACAGATTCGGAATAAACAATTTTTCTTTCCCCCTTAAATACATCCATAGTTTCAATATGGCTGCCGAGATATTCTTTATAAGGGACTAAGGTTTCTTTTGCAGGAATGGTGATCCTCACATCATCAAAGGTTGTTTTTTCTACGACATCTTTATTATGTGCACAAACAAAGAGGCCTACATAAACATCGTAGCCTAAATCAACATTCGCAATTTCTTCCGTAACATAAGTATCCCCGAAATGCGCTACCGACATGATATATTGATTTCCCTTTCTTTCCAATTGTATCATATCCGGACCAGATATGGATAATTGCTTTTCTTCAACATTTGAATCAGGAACCTTTCGGTACTGCAATGATGTAAGCCCGCTTCCATGAACCGTGGCAGCAACCATACCTGAAATGCTGTCAAGGCCGGTGCGTGCCATCAGGCCAAATTTGCGATGAGCCTCCACACCTTTTCCTAATAATTTCCCTCGAGCCTGGATTATAAAATCACCTTTAATTTTTTTCCAAATAAAATGAAAATCATCGTGTGTAAACCAGATGTTGGTTCCCGAACCGGTTAATTCATAACCCCCTGTTGATGCATTATAAGTGCCACTGCCTGCATGCAATATCTTACCCACGTCGGTTTGATTATCAAATACGCCGATCTTTTGAGAAAATGAATGGTGAACTATCATAATACTAAGAGTAAAAAATACTAATTTTTTTATGAAAGATCTGATTTGCATAATTAATAATTTAATAATCTGAGTAGGAAGTGCTGTGCATCAGGATACTGTCAATATGGGATACCGAAACCTTATTTTCATTCTTTGGATCAGCAGATATTTCTTTCCATTGAGCATCGTTGCCAAACACTTTCCATTGGGCATCTTTTTGCTCCACATTATCAAATATGGGCATATACATAAAATTAGGCATATGGCTGCCTGATAATACTTTGGCATAAAAAACAGGATTAAACTTCAGCCGGTTGAAAATTTGTATTTCACCCCCGGTATTGAACATCGCCATTTTCTTTTCCAGAAGATCCAAAGTGGGACTTTCATAACTTCTTAATTCAAATACCCTGGCGGGATTCTTGGAAGCGGGTACTACCATATGCTGCTGTCCGGGGAAGGCATCCAATAAAATTGATTCCATTCTTTCAAATGGAGGATTATCAAAAGTTGCATTAATAAAATCCTTTGCCGATTCCCTATATGCTGCATCCTTGGTAAGATTTTCATCCAGTTTTGACCATTCTTCTACCGATGTAAACGGAATGATTACATAGATAAATTTTATTGCTGCAGTATCATTTGCTATTGGTTTGAATACCCCGATATTTTTATATTTCAAACGGTGTAAGGCTGGTAAATAGACATTTTGCAAATATTCATCAACCTGCGCAACCTGGTCATTATTCTTTAGCTGATAAATTTTTATCTGGTAAAAATCATGTAGATCTTTATTTGCATATACTATCATTGATAGAGGCAGAAATATAGAAGCCAGTAAAAGGGCTTTCTTCAAAAAGGCCGTTTTGTTATTATTCATATAATTTTTATACGAGGTTTTTCTTTATATAAATATAGCTTTCCCTGATAGCATCAAAAGGAGATCCCGGGCATTTATCCTCCTCAACAAAAAAGTATTTCATACCAGCCTTATTTTTATATTTAAAAATTTCTTTGAAATTAATAATGCCGGTTCCCACTGCAGCAAAATTTTTCTGAGGGGTATTATCCATATCTTTTACGTGCCACAGCGGAAATCTTCCGGGATGCTCATTAAATAATTTTATGATATCCTGACCTGCTTTGGTAAGCCAATATAAATCTACTTCCATTTTCACCAGGTTCTCATCTGCCCCCAGCAAAATAGTATAAGGATATGTATCACCCTGCTTAATAAATTCAAAATCATGGTTGTGATAGCATAATTGAATACCAGACTTTTTGCATCTTTCTCCTGCTTTATTTAGGTCTTCCACTATTTTTTTATAATGGTCAAGATCACCTCTCTCGGTTTCAGATAAATAAGCACACACCATATATTTAATGCCGACTTCTGCCGCATCATCCACAGCCCTGTCCCAGTCATGGAGTATAGTGCCTTTTACCATTTCCCCTTTTTCTTTATCCTCACCAAGCCTGTAGTGACTACTTGGAACCATCAACCCGTATTTCTTCAAAACCTTTTTAAATTCCCCAGGGCTCATACCATAAAATTTTTCAGAACCTGTATAAGTTGCGCCTTCAACAGAATTGTAACCTACTGCCGCAACTTTTGCAAGGGTACCCTCAGCATCTTTATCCATCTGATCTCTAACCGTATATAATTGCAAACCAATGGTAGGTTTGGTATCTTTAATATTCCGTGGTGCAATCAGGAAACCTGCGGAAAGTAAAGATGATGCTTTGAGAAAGGAACGCCTGGTAGTCATAATAAAGAGTTTAGAATTTTAGATTTAGAATAAATGTCAAAGTACTAATTTTTTAAGGTATTCTTCAAGGTTTTTTGATTAATGGTGGATTCATATTGTTGCACACGCTTTATTAATTCGATGCAGGCCCTGCTATTGTGATAAGGGCATTTCCAGGTACCCACTTTATCCTCTTCTATCAAGGCATAGTCTTCTTTTACTCCCCAAAACCATTCGCCGTTTTTTTTATCAAGAATATGGTCTTTAATAAAAATCCAGCTATTCCATGATTTTTCCAGGTAGTGCTCCTTACCTGTTATCTGCCATGCATTAAAATACCCGATCATACTTTCTGCCTGCGGCCACCAATGTTTTTCTTTCACAAGATGTTTTGCATCAAGACCCAATTCATACCACAATCCACCATCCTTATCAAGGCCTTCTGCGGCTGCATCAGCAATTTCAGCTGATCTTGATTTTATTTTTTTGATTAATTCTTCCTCATGAATTCTTTCAGCAGCTTCCTGTATCAGCCAGGCAGCTTCAATATCATGGCCGTAGGAAATAATATTCGACTTTACATTCCACTTTTCATCAAAAAACAGAATCAGGTGATTGGATTTTTTGTCGATAATATGTTCCTGGAAGATAGTAATGAGTTCAATGATTCGTTTCTTTAAAGTTTCGTTAGACCATACCATGTATAAATTTGCAAAACCTTCCAATACATGCAAATGGGTATTCATCGATTTCTTTTCATTGGCATCTTTTGAACTAAGTCTTAGATCCTTTATTTCCTGCCAGTCCTCCGTTAAAGCTTCAATGTAACCGCCATAAGTGATATCATGGCTATATTTTACAATGCATTCATACAAATCAATAGCCATTTCCAACACCTTATGATTCTTGCATGATTTATAAAATTCACTTAAGCCATAAATAGCAAAGGATAATGCATAGATCTGTTTTTTGGTATCCAGCGGCTTGCCTTTATAATTAACGCTCCAAGAAATCCCACCGTTTTTTTTATCAAGAAAATGATCCTGAATATATTGGAAGGCTCTTTCTGCAGTGTGCAGGTAATCATTATTACCTGTCAGGTTATACGCAGCGGAAAATGCCCATAATATCCTGCTGTTTAAGACAGATCCTTTCGGCGCTTTGTGATATACTTTATTTTGGTTATCCAGCTTACCATAAAATCCACCATTCTCTTTGTCAATCGTATTCCTTTCCCAAAAGTTTAATATCGATGACAATTCCATTTGCAATTCCTTTTTATATGGTTGTAATTGTATCAATTGAATATTATATCTTTTTCATTTTTAGAATCATTATTCACCAGCTCACCTGCTTTGAATAGCTACTTTATCGCTATGTATTTTCACTGAAGCATTCTTATCTATAATCCTGACCAGGTTTTTTACGGAAGCCTTCGATGAAAACTCATCAGCCGGGGTATGCATCACATAATCCAGTAATTGATCAACGGTGCTCGTGGCTACATGCGTTCTTACATCTGATGAAGCGTAATAGATAAAAATAGCGCCATCTTCATCCGCAATCCATCCATTTGAAAAAACAACATTTGATACATCTCCAATTCTTTCTTCGCCCTCAGGGGCTAAAAAATAACCTGCAGGTTTATAAATCACCCGCGTAATATCTTCCAGGTCAGTCATAAACATATACAATACGTAACGCAACCCGGCAGCTGTATTACGCACTCCGTGAGCTAGGTGCAGCCATCCCTTTTCGGTTTTAATTGGGGCGGGACCCAGGCCGTTCTTGGCTTCATAAACGGCATGATATATTCTTTTGTCAATCACAATTTCTTTTTTTATCACGGCATCTTGTATATCATCGCAAACCCCAAAACCGATTCCACCACCTTCACCTGCATTTATAAAACTATCCTGCGGCCGGGTATAAAAAGCATATTTATTATCAATAAACTCCGGGTGCAGTACCACATTCCTTTGCTGTGGCGATGGGGTTTTCAAATCAGGGAGGCGTTTCCATTTCAGCAGGTCTTTAGTTCTGGCTATTCCGCATTGTGCAATCGCAGCTGATTGATCTGCCTCAGGTACATTCTGGTCACGTCTTTCAGTACAGAACAATCCATAGATCCAGCCATCCTCATGTTGTACCAACCGCATATCGTAAATATTTGTCTCCCCTTCAATTGAAGGCATATCAATGGGGTAATCCCAAAATCTGAAATTATCAATACCATTATCACTTTCTGCTACGGCAAAAAAAGATTTTCTATCAGCGCCTTCCACCCTTGGTACCAGTATATATTTATTATTAAATTTTATAGCACCGGTGTTAAAAACTGCATTTATCCCAAATCGCTGCATCAGGAAAGGATTGGAAACGGGATCAAGATCAAATCGCCATTCAATGGGTGTATGCGCAGCAGTCAGCACAGGGTATTCGTACCTGTTAAAGATTCCATTACCGGATTCCAGCTTCCCGTTTTTTCTTGCAAGCAAATTATCATTTAACTGCTGCAATTGATCTAGTCTTTTTTCAAAACTGGAAGCCATTGTTTATCATTTTAAATATTGAAGAAAAAGTTTTTTTATTAATCAGTATTTATCCTCATTAATTTATCAAAACGCTTGATTTGGTTCCATTAATTATACACCCTCCTTTTTTCTTCGTTCATCCAAATCTTTACTAACTGTAAGCATAAATGCATCACTTAGCTTATAAAAAATGATGAATAACCCTGAAAGAAAAGCTCCAATGGCAGGAATAAAACTGAGCATCATCCTGATACCTGTTTGAGCCACTTCCGTTTGAACTGTATTAGCTTCAAACCCCCAAAAAGCAAGCAACCAGCCTGTAATGGCGCCGCCTAAAGTCCATCCCAGCTTTTGTGACATAGACGACGATGAAAATATCAGCCCTGTAGCCCTTCGGCCTGTTTGCCATTCAGAATAATCTGCTATATCTGCATACATGGACCATAATAAGGGGAAAACACTTCCTGCACAAATGCTTATTAAAAACTGGAATGAAAAGATCTGGAAAATATTATTTTCGTTGAATACATAGAAAATGCAGCTTAATATGCAGGCAATTACCATAGCAAACAAAAAAGTATTTTTTTTGCCAATCTTATCTGATACGGGCTTTGCCAAAACAACTCCGATAATATTGGCAGCCTGCCCTAAAACCAGATAGAGCGTGCTATAATTAATAGCTATATCAAGCAGCGGAAGTTGAAAAGCCTTCTGGCTCCTGAAATAATATTTAAAATAGTAAATAGTTGAACCGTCTCTCAAAGAGTTAAATATTAGGGTAGATACGCCTGCTCCCAAAAGTATGAACCAGGGCTTGTTGCGGGCTAAGTTGAGCAGGTCTGCCTTTAGGGATGTTACCTGTGCTTTTGGAGGCTTCACTCTTTCGCGTGTCCATGAAAAAGTAAAATAAAATAAAATGGCCGCAATAATGCCATAGATAATCATTGAATATTGCCAGCCGCTTTGCAGGTTTACTCCTGAAGAGGTATGGCTAAGAGCACTCACCAGCGGTTCGGTAGTTGCCAATACAAGTATACTTCCTGCAAAAGCAAAAACAAACCGGAAGGTAGCCAGCGTAGTCCGGTCTTTAATATTGGAGGTCATTACACCCATCAGTGAAGCATACGGAACATTTATTGATGAATAGATCATCATCATAAGCGTATAGGTAACATAGGCATAAATGATTTTGCCTGACACGCTAAAACCGGGTGCAGAAAAAGTGAGGACACCTGCCAATGCAAAAGGTATGGCCATCCACAAAAGGAAAGGCCTGAACTTCCCCCATTTCGTATTAGTTCTGTCGGAGATAACACCAATGATCGGATCCAGAGCCGTATCCCAAATTCTGGTAATTAAAAACATAGTACCGGCAGCAGCAGCGGCAATCCCAAAAACATCCGTATAAAAAAATAACAGGTATACCGAAAATAATTTCCAGAACATAGAAGATGCAAAATCACCAAAGCCATAACCCACTTTCTCTTTTAACTGCAAGCTTTGCTTCATTTGCGAAAAATTATTTTTTGATTAAAAAAACAAATTTTTAAAGAGTACAGAAAGTATGGAATGCCCGGAAATTCTTTCATTCAGAAACCAATATTCAACACTGACCGGAACTATTCTCATTGATACAAGTTTGCCTTCGTAACCTCCCTTTGAAATAAAATACCCGGCTCTCTTGAAAATTTATAAAAGTCTTTCGCGGATATTTGTCCAATATAGGGCAGGTAATATTCTGTTTGGCCTGAAGGCTTACCACCTGCATTTCTCCATGCCAGTGCATAGGATATTTTATGATGATCCAATGCTTTCAATAATACTTTCGTCCACCATGTGCTGTCAGGTACCTGGCCATATCCAAATTCAGTAAGGGCAGGAATTTTGTTTCTTTCAAATGAAATTTCATCCACCATCGTTAACATGGTATCTGCATTTTTTATAAATGCTTCATTTCCTTCAGGGCCTTTTTTTCTTTGGTAAATATCAAATCCCAACACATCCACCCAATCATCCCCGGGATATTTTAGCAAGTATTCATCTTTAGAAAAAAACTGGTCGGTATTATATGCATATAACAGTTGATGGATATTTTTTGTATTCCTTAAATAGGAAACCGTGAAATGCCAGAGCTCCTTAAATTCTTCCGGTGCACAATGATCTTTACCCCACCAAAACCAATTACCATTCAATTCATGAAAAAGACGAAGAATAACAGGAATAGGCTCGCCGTTATTTCCTTTGAGGCTAACAATAAAATTGGCAACTTTATCCAACCAGCTTTTATATAATTCATTTTTCGATCCTCCGGGTAAGATAGAAGCTACAGTCCCTTCTGCAGGATTCCATGCCGTCTTTCCGGTTAAAGGATTATTCAAATGCCAACTTAAGGTTATCACACCTCCCCGGCCATAAACAGTTTTAATATATTGTCGCATCTTATCAAATGGAACACTGTCAATATTCACAAGATGATCTAATTCTATTCTGCCCAACTCGAAGCCATACACGCCGGGATAATCGCCGGTTACTTCTTTTACATCGCTTTTACCGGTAATATATTTCCAGCCTACTCCATATGCCAGGTCATCCTGGTGGCCAAGCATGATTCCCCTGTTTAAAAGCTTTTTTAAATTATGATACAAGTTGATCGTTGGGCTGTTTGCTTTTACATCTGAAGGTAAATCTTCATCAATATGCTTAGCTCTTTGCGAAAAAGAATCTATCAACTCCCAGGTACTCTTATCAGAATTGAAAACCGTATTTAATCCCTGCTCTTCCATAGGAGGGTCGCCCATATATTCATCACCTGCTTTCCACATGATTTGGCCCTTTACAGGTTTCGCTAATCCGCCATAGGCCCAAAAATTAACGCCGGCAAGCATTGCACCCGAGCGCTTACTTGCCAGCCAGTCATTTAAGATTTTACTATAATAAATATTCCTTAAAGTAGTTGGCGAATCAATATCATAAGAATGGTGATCTCTTGGCAGTCCAAATTCTTCAATCACCAAAGGTTTATTTAAATCAGAAGCAACTTTTTCATGAACATCCAGATACCTTGAGGTTTTGGCGAAAATTGAATCCATACCCACTGCAATATTTGTTCCCCTAAACCACGACCAGTTTTTGGGCCAAATATGAATGGTGAGGTAATCAATATTTTTATCATCATGAATTTCCTTATACAACTCAATATTATCGGTACTCATATAACCTTCAGTTCCGGTTGTAACCAGGTGATTAGGGTCAAGTTTTTTAATATAGCCTGCAGTAATACTAATAAATTTTTTATAGGCATCTACTGTTGAAGACCTCATTGGCCTGGGTTCATTCGCTATCTCCCAGGCCATGATAGCCGGTTCTTCTGAATACTTTTTATGAGTAATTGAATTGGTATGAGTAATAATATATTTTACCTGTTTAAAATAATCTGCCATGCATTTTTCACAGGTATAAAACAGGCTCGTGTATTTTCCTGTTTCGCTCCAGGGAATATTTTTCAAAAATGCTGAATCGCCAATCAATCCATTCCATTTAAGATATTGAAGAAAGCCACCGCTCCAGTTCCAGTTGTTGCTGAGGTAAATTACGGCGGTCATTTTTCTTTTACCCAGTTCATATAAAAGGTTGTCCATTCCCATTAAGAAACCCGGATCAAACACACCTTCTTTTGGCTGCAATGGGGGCCCTACCCTGGGCACTCCATTTATGATTCCCACACCTTCAGAACCAGCGAGTACCCTAACGTCAGTAATACCATTCTTCTTCAACAAATCCAATTCTTCCCTAAGCCTTCCTATTCCTCTTTTTTTGTCCTTTTTTAGTGCAAGCAAACCGCCGTACCAATAGTTGGTTCCTATATAATAATAAGGTTTCTGATCTAATATGAATTGTTGATTCTTAGCAATTACAAAAGACGGTTGTTGGCCGTGCAGTAAACTGGTGTATATAAGCACGATGAATAAAATCAGGAAAGATTTTCCTTCAAATATTTTTCTCATATCAGAATCTTAGGATGTCAAATCTATCTTTATTTTGAACCAAATACATATATTCTTTTATCAATTAATCATAGTTTTTTATATGGAAATGATTTTTTTTATTTTAGTAGTTAATATATTCAGCACTTTTCATAACTTTAGTAATGATTTACTATTGATACTATTTTGACTTTTAATTGTGATTAGATAATCCCATTTTAGAGTATGCCCGCTAAACTGTTAAGAGAAATTACACCTCTCACTCAAGGTGATTGCTTCACCATATTTTCACGCAACAAAAAAGAATTTGATTTCCCACTCCATACGCATGAGGAATATGAACTAAATTATATTCAAAATGCACCTGGCGCCAAACGTGTCATCGGCGACCATGTTGATGAAATTGGGAATATAGAATTGGTTTTAGTCGGCCCTAATCTTCAACATGCCTGGTTTACTCATAAATGCAAAGGAAAAAATATAAAAGAAATTACCATTCAATTTCACCGCGATCTCTTTGATGATAAACTATTACACAGGAATCAAATGAGTTTTATCAGAACCTTACTGCAAAAATCTTCCAGGGGAATCCTTTTTTCAAGGAAAACCGCCGTTTCCCTTGCACCCCGGCTGAATCAATTAAAACAAAAGCATGGCTTTGATTCAGTACTGGAACTCATGTCTCTTCTTCATCATCTATCTATTTCGGGCGATTATAAAGTTCTTTCTGATGTAAGCTTTAATGCCGAAAAGTCTTCTTATAATAGCCGCAGGATAGAAAAAATAATGGAATTTATCAACAATAAGTTCGACGAAAATATCGCGCTTGCTGATGCTGCCAAAATCGCCGGCATGGCAGAAGTATCCCTAAGCCGGTTTTTTAGATTCCGAACAGGAAAAACATTTATTGATACCTTAAATGAAGTGCGGCTTGGTCATGCATCAAGGATGCTTATTGATACTACTAACAGCATTAATGAGATCGCCTACAAATGTGGTTTCAATAATATGTCCAATTTCAACAGGATTTTTAAAAAGAAAAAGGAAATCACTCCAAAGGAATTCAGGCAAACCTATGCATCTGGCTGGTTTAGGAAATTTATCTAAAATGCCCCGTAATAATTTTAAGAACAGTTAGTTTTAATCACTAAACTCAAAGACCTATAAATCCACCATCTTCATTTTAGGGACAAGGAAATGCATGATGAGCCACGCCAACAGGTAAGCAAAGCCACATACAAAAAACATGATGTAATACCCTGTTTCGATATTTCCCAATAACTTAAAGTGATCGAAAAGAATACCGGCAAGCAATGCTATTAATAACCCTCCTACTGAACCTGCCATTCCTCCGAGTCCGGTCACAGAAGCCACGGTTTTTTTGGGAAACATATCTGACACGGTTGTAAAAATATTGGCACTCCAGGCCTGGTGAGCTGAGGTAGCAATACCGATGAGGAAAACTGCCAGCCACATATTCATTGATCCAAGCCATTGAGCAAAAATGACCGGAACGACGCAGAGCGCATAAATGAGCATTGATATTTTTCGGGCACGGAATACAGTCCAACCCCTATTTATGAGAAAAAGAGGTAACCATCCTCCACCAATACTTCCGAAACTACACATGGTATAAACCAGCGCAACCGGCAACGCAATATCAGTTCCCTTAATTTGATACTGCGCATCAAGAAATGCGGGGAGCCAAAACAAAAAGAACCACCATACAGGATCAGTTAAAAATTTTCCGAGAACAAATGCCCAGGTTTGCCTGAAACCTAGCAATTTAAACCATGAAGTTTTCGGTGGTTTTTCTTCAGTCTCCACGGATTCATCTAAATCACTTGTGATGTATGAATATTCTTCTTTGGAAAGTCTTTTATTTTTTGCCGGGATTTCATAAATGAAAATCCAAAGTAAAAGCCATAAAAAACCAACCGCCCCCGTAAGAATAAAAGCATATTGCCATCCCATTTTTTCAGCAATCCATGGTACAGTAAGCGGTGTTATTACTGCTCCTATATTAGTTCCTGAATTAAAGATTCCTGTTGCAAATGCCCGTTCCTTTTTGGGAAACCATTCACTTACCGTCTTAATTGCTGCAGGAAAATTACCTGCTTCACTTAAGCCTAATGCTGAACGTGCAATGCCAAACCCCAACGAGCTTCTCGCTATGGCATGCCCCATAGCGGCGAGGCTCCAGGCGAGGATTGACAAGGCATAACCCAACTTGGTACCCACTTTGTCAATAAATCTTCCGACGAAAAACATACCAACAGCATAGGATAACTGAAAAGCCATAACAATATATGAATAATCACCTTCTGTCCATTTAAATTGAACTTCAAGATAAGGTTTCAGCAGACTGATTACCGTACGATCGAGGTAATTTATGGTTGTCGCAAAAAAAAGTAAGGCACAAATCGTCCACCGGTAATTTCCCACAGTCTTTTGCATATCGCATAATTTTAAGAAGAACCCATCCAATAACTCCTAACCCCTTTTAACATACCTCCTGATACAATTTTACCCAAAAAAATCCTTGCCTAAAAGTGCGGGTTTTCAAGATTTTTATCCTGTCGATTATTACTGGAAATCTTAAATCCTGACACGGGCAATAGGTGTGGAATTAGAAAATAATGAACTTACAAAAGCAGAAGAACCCCGAAATTTCAAAACATTTTAATCCAAATTATTTACAATTATCTTAATTATTCTTGCTGCTTCAACAAATTAGAAAGAAATTCGATTAAGGAATATCTTTCAAAAATTTATTTAAAATACAATTTATATTTAAATGCCCATAAAAGTTGTAACTCTTGGTGAAATAATGCTTCGGTTATCACCTCCTGGTTTTGAAAGAATTGTACAGGCAGATAGCTTTGATATTACCTACGGCGGAGGTGAAGCAAATGTAGCTGCAGGCCTTTGTAGTTATGGCTTACAGGGAACTTTCGTTTCTAAAGTACCTGAAAATTCTTTAGGCCAGTCTGCCATCAATCATTTACGCAGGTACGGCGTAGATACACAATTTGTTGCAAGAGGTGGCAACAGATTAGGCATTTATTTTTTAGAAAATGGTGTATCAATGCGGCCATCACAGGTTATATATGACAGAAGCGGATCCTCATTCTCAGAAGCAAAAACAGATGACTTTGATTTTGATAAAATATTTGAAGAAGCAGTTTGGTTTCACACTTCCGGTATTACTCCGGCATTAGGTGATAATGCAGCCAAACTTACAGAAGCAGCATTGAAAACAGCAAGAAAAAAAGGAATAATTACCAGCCTTGATATTAATTACAGGAAAAAATTATGGAGTAAAGAAAAGGCCTTTGCCGTATTGTCCAACCTTTGGGAATATACAGATGTATGTTTTGGAATAGAAGAATTCGCCACAAATAATTTAAGAATACAAAAAACCACAGATGGTTTGGTAAAGGAAGAAATAAACATAGATGCATATAACGATATGTTTGAGCAAATGAAAAATAAATTTGGATTCACCTGCCTTGCTTCTACTATTCGCAAAAGTTATAGCGCCTCTGATAATGGCTTGAGCGCCTTGGTATTTGACGGATCAGCATTATATCAAACAAAAGAATATGATATTAGAATTGTAGACCGCGTAGGTAGTGGTGATGCCTTTATAAGTGGTTTAATTTATGGAATGATATCCAGGATGAAAATTAACGATGCAGCAGAATTTGGTATTGCTGCTTCAGCCCTGAAACATACTATTCCCGGGGATATGAATCATGCAACATTGGCTGAGGTAACAGAATTAATGAACGGAGATACGAGCGGGCGGGTGCAGAGATAAATCTATTTACTTCACGCCGGATAGAAAATTATCGCATTTACAGATTATGATCAGATTTATCATCCATTTTCGTGATAAACAAAAATATCACGTTTTTCCTGATAAAATGATGAAACAGTGTTACCTTTTTTGAAATATGAAATAAGCTACCAGCCAAAATAGTTTTTCGCATTGTAATAACAGATATCCTGAATAATTTTTCCTGTCCATTCAATATCATTAGGCAATTCCCCAGTCTCCATTTCTGTTCCAAACAAATTGCATAGAACTCTTCTAAAATATTCATGCCGTGGATAAGAGAGAAAACTTCTTGAGTCGGTGACCATACCAACAAACCGGCTTATCAAACCCATATTTGACAAAGCGTTTAATTGTTGTTCTATTCCATCTTTCTGATCTAAAAACCACCAAGCTGCGCCAAACTGAATTTTGCCGGGAATAGAACCGTCATTGAAATTTCCGGCCATTGTCGCCATCAATTCGTTATCTGAAGGATTAAGGTTGTATAAAATTGTTTTGGTGAGTTGATTAGCTGAATCCAACCGGTCAAAAAATTTAGGAATATACCTGGCTTGTGAAAAATCCCCGATAGAATCGCATCCCATGTCAGAACCTGCTGCTTCACACAACCTTGAATTATTATTTCTCAGTGCGCCCAAATGAAACTGTTGGACCCATCCTTTATCATGGTCCCAGGTTGCAAAAACATACAATATGGCAGATTTAAACTTAACTTTTTCATCTGTTGAAAGTTCCCTCCCATTAATTAATTTATTGAAACAGGCATTTATTTCTTCTTCCGTATAATTCTCCGCAAATATGTGTTCTAAACCATGATCAGAAACTAAACAGCCCATCTCTTCAAAAAAATCATGACGATGCTTTAAAGCATTTAAAAAGGCAGGATAAGATGTTATTTTTTTCCCAACTGATATTTCTAACTTTTCTAAATAGCTGATAAATTCGCCCACATCATCAACCTTCATAGCATTATCTGGCCGAAAGGTGGGAAATATTTTTATTTTAAAATCATCCGCCTTAATTTTTTTATGATACTCTAAATTATCTACCGGATCATTGGTAGTACAAACAACTTCAACATTCATTTTGCGAAGCAGGTTCCTGACAGAATATTCTTTTGATTGTAGTTTTTCACTACACTCGCCATAAATTCTTTCCGCACTTTCAGCATTCAATAGTTCATGGATTCCAAAATATCTTTGCAACTCAATATGTGTCCAGTGAAATAAAGGATTCCGCAAAGTATAAGGAAGTGTTTCGGCCCATTTCTGAAATTTTTCATAATCACTTTTATTCCCGGTGATATAACTTTCATCGATTCCATTGGCTCGCATAGCACGCCATTTATAATGATCGCCATATAACCAAATTTGGGTAAGGTTTTTAAAATTGATGTCTTCAGCAATTTCCCGAACAGGCAAGTGACAATGATAATCAATGATTGGCAACTTTGCCGTATAGTCATGATATAACCTTTTAGCAGTTTCATTTTGCAATAAGAAATTTTCATCTAAAAAACTCTTCATTCAATTATTTATCTATTTGGAAATTTTATCTTTTAATAAATAAATCATTATAGGCTTACTCCCCTTTTCCATGGTATAAAATCGTTCTGCTGGTGTCTGACGGCGCTAACTTCAATTTCTCCACTAGCCACTTTTATTACATATTCCAGGATTCGTTCACCTGCCTCTTCGATAGTTTCAAGACCTTCAATTATAGTACCGGTATCAATATCTATTATATCAGGCATTTTCTTGTATAAGGCTGTATTGCTGGAAATTTTAATTACCGGCGCAATGGGATTTCCTGTCGGTGTACCGAGACCAGTTGTAAATAAAACAATATTCGCCCCGGCTGCAACTTCTGCCGTTGTGCTTTCCACATCATTACCGGGGGTGCAGAGTAAATTCAATCCCCTCCTGTTTACCATTTCAGGATAATCCAAAACATCTACCACGGGGGAAGTTCCTCCTTTTTTGGCAGCACCGGCAGATTTAATAGCATCTGTAATGAGGCCATCTTTAATATTTCCGGGAGATGGATTCATATCAAAACCGGATCCGGAGGATTTGGCTCTTTCGTTATAATTAAACATTAATTCACCAAAGCGTGTAGCCTTTGCAGTGGTAACACAACGATCACTCAAATTCTGCTCAACTCCGCACAATTCAGGAAATTCAGAAAGTATAACAGAGCCTCCCAGCTCCACCAGCATATCTGAAGTGTAGCCAATTGCAGGATTTGCAGTTATCCCACTGAAGCCATCCGATCCCCCACATTCAAGGCCAATGATAATGTGATCGAGCGAAGCAGCTTTCCTTTCCAGGCTGTTGGCATGAATGAGGCCGCCAAAGGTCTGCTTGATTGCCTCTGTGATAAGATCAGATTCCTTACCAATTTTTTGTTGCTCCAAAATAAACAAGGGTTTTGAAAAATTTCCATCACGCTTTTTTATTTCGCCCAGTAACATTTCTACCTGTGCATTCTGGCAGCCGAGACTTAGAATTGTTGCCCCTGCAGTATTGGAATTAGTGATATAACCAGCGAGCAGGCCGCACAAGGCCTGTGCATCTTGTCTCGTGCCGCCGCAACCACCCTCATGCGTTAAAAATTTTATCCCGTCCACATTCGGAAAGAGCCTTTTATTTTTTAATTCTTCCACCTCCACTGAAATATCCGCCTGCAGTATCTCCTCTATACTACTACCTCTCTTATAATATTCAATAAGCCTGGAAACCTCGGCCCTCTTATTTTGATTTCTTCCATATCCTAATTCAGTCACGAGCGCTTCGCGAATTACTTCCAGGTTTCGGTTTTCGCAAAATACCAGCGGAATTACCAGCCAGTAATTGGCGGTACCAACCTTTCCGTCTTTCCGATGGAAACCTTTGAATGACCTGTTCTTAAATTTTGAAACGTCAGGTGCCTGCCATTTTAGTTTCCTTTCGCATGCTGTAAAGCTACTGGCAGCATGCTTTACATTCCTGGTTGTAATCCTTGAGCCACGAGGAATAAATTCCTGTGTCTTTCCAACCAAAACGCCATACATAATTATTTCATCCCCCGGTTGCAAATCCTTTGTAACTAATTTATGCTTTGCAGGAACCCTGCTTTTTATCAAATAGCTTTCACCGTTATAATTTACCTCTTCTCCTTCCTCAAGATTCGATAAGGCAATCAGAACATTATCATCAGGATGCACTTTCGTTACCTTCTGATTCATAATACATTTTTTTTGTGTTAATTTTTTTTAATGTAGCCTTTATTCCGACATTAATAATACTATTTAATTTGTCAACTACAGAATCGTAAAAACCTGCAACGCCAGAAAGGTCCTCACCCCAGGTAGTTTTATCGGTTAAAACATGGTGTACCAATTTATCAACAGGAAGTTCACTCCACAAATCATAATATTTTCCAGCCTTTTCGTCGTCAATTAAATAAAGTTGGCCATTGAATGTTCCGTAATATCCATTATTGATTTTTTTATCAGCCTTCATAAAAAAGAGATATGCTGAAAATCCTAATGAAAACATTTCTGGTATTTCCCCCTTCTTCCTGTAATAATTTAAGAGTAATGGGATACACCTTAGACTGATTTTAGAAGTATAATTGAGTGTAATATTCTTCCAATAATGGTTAATATGCGGATTTCGAAACCTATCCCGGACAAGGGATATATAACTGTTAATTGTGTTTGAATCTATCGGAATTGGAAGAGAGATACCAATTTCGTTATTCATCAAATCAGCAATATATTTTCCCATTACTTCATCTTCCATTGCCTCCCTTACCGTATCGATACCCGAGAGAAAAGCCACACCGCAACTCAGGGTATGCGTCCCGTTTAAAATCCTTAATTTCAGCTCACGATATAATTCTATATTCGGTTCAATTTTTACACCTTCATCAGCCTTTGCAAAGGATAATTTTTCTTTTACGGCAGCATTTCCTTCAATGGCCCATAACCGGTATACTTCACACACGGTCATTAAATCATCGTCATATCCCAATTCAGATTCGATTGACTTTTTTATTCTTTCTTCCGGTTTCCCCGTAACAATCCGATCTACTAATGAATTACAAAAATGATTGCAATCGCCAAGCCATGCAATAAACTTAGCAGGTAATTTGTTGAAGTGGGCTAATTCAGTTAGGATAGATTGTAATTTTTTTCCATTGTCAGGTATTAATTCTGTAGGTATGATAATACTGCCACTTTGTTCACTTCCCTCAAAGGCCTTGAATCTTTCAAATAGAAAACCAAGTAGTTTACCTGGGTAGGAAACCGGTGGCTGAAGATTTATATCTTCTTTCACAAGACTGATTCCCACTTCGGTTGTATTGGAAATGATAATCCCGAGATCAGGAATATGAGCACTCTTCAAAATTTCCAGCCATTCGGTATTAGCATTCAGTACGCGGCTAATGGAAGAATTAATGATATTTTCCTCAATTGGGTGTCCATCCTCGATTCCTCTAACACATAAGGTAAACAATCCATCCTGTTTATAAAACGAAGAAGCATCCCCACGATTTGTTGATTTTACCATTACAACACGTCCATTGAAAATACCCTTTCTGTTAGCCTTATCAATAAAATAATCCGGCAACCCTCTTAGTAAAATTCCTGTCCCAAACTGCAGCACTTTTTCCGGGAACTTTAATAATTCTTCATTAGGAACAATAACATTCCGGGAGTCTATTTTTTGCAGGATTGTTGTTGATAATTTCATAACGGTATTACCTTTCCTGATTCATTACTTCTATAAGCGGCTTCAATAATTTTGATAACAAGCAGCCCATCTTCAGCTGTTACCGGCAACGGTTTATCATTTCTAATGGATTGGTATATTCCGTCATAATAAGTTCCATAATTTCCCTGTTCCGAAGAAATATACTCTCTTATGACTTTTCCGTTTATTTCAGTGTTCAGCAAACCCTTTTCAGAATCGGGCTCCTTTCCCCAATCCGGGCCGCCCGGTATATTGCCGGCCTGCAGGCTTTCTTCCTGCACGTTTGTTTTAGGTTTAATAAAAGATCCTTTCAATCCATGAAAAATGTAACCCGGCAAGGGTTCCCTCACTACATAACTCGATTTTATGCGAACCCGTAATTTTTTATAATAAAATAATAATTCAAAATAATCATCGACCTGGGAAACGGGCCTTGCAATTCTAATGTCGGCAAAAAGCTGGTCAGGTGTTCCAAATAGCTGCAAAGCCTGGTCAATTAAATGAGCGCCCAAATCATATAATGAACCACTGCCCGGCCCGGGCGTTTCCTTATGCACCTTTGGACTAAGTTCTTCTTTAAACCGGTCAAAATGCATTTCAACTTCAACAAGATCACCAAGCAGGTTTTCGCTTAGTACCTTCTTTATGGTTTTATAATCGCTGTCAAACCTCCGGTTTTGATAAACAGATAATTTCTTATTCTGTTTTTTAGCAAGTGCTATTAAATTATTTCCTTCCTCAACAGTAATGGTAAAAGGTTTTTCTACGATTACATGTTTGCCTGCTTCCAGGGCCTTTTTCGTATAATCATAATGGGTAAAGTTTGGCGTATTCACTACTACAAGTTCTACAGCATTGTCTGCCAGCATATCTTCCAGGGTCCTGAATGTTTTTATCTTGGGGTATTTTTTTTCAGCTAGATTTTTAGATCGTTCCCAAACTGCATATAAATTAAACCCGGGGTTGATCTTAATAAACGGCGCATGAAAAACCCATCCGCTCATGCCAAAGGAACATAATGCTGTAATAATTGGTTCCATAATTATTAATTATTCGTTTCTGACTGAGTTTATATCATGGAAAAATCAACTTCTCATTGTTCATTTCTTACAACCAAACCCAATGGTAAAACAGTACGCCCATACATCTCGTTTAATAAAACTCCCGTTCCAGTATATATTGCGGATGCACCGCAAACAATGCCTTCGTAGCCGGTGAATGTTTTTAGAGAGGCATTGCCTGTGGCATCGCCCAATGCTAATAAAAAAAATAAAATAATCAGTGAGCCAAACACAAATTGCAAGGCTTTGCTTATCCGCAATGTTCCGAAAAAGAGACAAAAAGTAAATATTCCCCAGATGATAAGGTAAGCTACCATAGCATCTTCTGAAGCGGCAGGAATCCAGCCCAGCTTCGGCATAACGATTAAGCCTACCAGCGTAAGCCAGAAAAATCCATAAGAAGTAAATGCAGTAAGGCCAAATGCATTATTTTTTTTGCCCTCCATTATGCCGGCAATTACCTGTGCAATTCCTCCGTAAAAAATTCCCATGGCCAAAATCATGGAATTCATTTCGAAAATTCCGGCATTATGCAGATTTAATAAAACTGTGGTGGTCCCGAAAGCAAGCAGGCCTAAAGGAGCAGGGTTGGCATTCGTATCTTTTAAAGCAATCGTTGATGATTCCATAATTGAGTTATTGTTAAGGTTAAAAAAATTATTTGAACTCTTTTATTTTAATACTACGAAAACTAACGGTATTTCCATGGTCCTGCAACAGGATATGTCCCTGAGTGGCTTCTCCAAAATTTTCCCAAACCTTAAATTTACTTATAGACACCAGGTCGCGAAACTCCTGTGAACCCCTTACATATTCCAATACTTTTATTCCATTTAAATAATGTTCCACTCTATTATCCGGATATACAACGATTCTACCAGTATTCCACTCTCCTATTGGTCGTATCACTGATTTAGGTTTATTGGAAGGAATTAAATCATAAAGTGATGCAAGCGCTCTGTCACCGTTTCTGCCAAGTTTGGCATCAGGATGAAGCGAATCGTCTAACACCTGGTATTCAAGCCCAATCGCTGAACCAGTGTTATGTTCGGTAAGCGTCACAAAATATTTTACTCCGCTGTTTGCCCCAGGTGTTAGTTTAAATTCAAAGGAAAGATCGAAAGCTCTGTATTCATCATCGGTTACGATATCACCTCCTTCACCACCCTCTTTTCCTTCTGATCCAAGTACTGTGATAGTACTATTTCTTACCACCCAATCTTTTGAGGGGAAACCGGTTAAATTAGCGCCTCTCCAACCTTTAGAGTCTTTCCCATCAAATAATAACTTCCAACCATTTTTCCTTTCATAACTGCTAAGGTGATTGGGAACATAATCCACCACGAATATTCCGGGAGGAAAAGGTGTATCACGAAGATGTTTGGTTTTAATACGAATATTTTTAAAGTAAATTTTTTTACCTGCTTCATTGGGGCTGTTTACCTGGTGGACCTGTAAGGCAATAAAACCCTTGTGGTCTATAGTATCTACGAGGTAGGCAACAGGAATGCTATTTATCCATGTCCTTATTTCATTGCCTATGCACTCTATTTTATAATGATTGAAATCACTCACTTTAAAAGCAGTTTGTGCAGCTGTATCCAGCGTCAACGGATATAGCCATTGCCTTCTTCCTTCATCGTAAATACCACCGCTCCAGCGTCTCGGAGAAGGATCAACTTCTACCTGACGGCCATAAACGAGGCCTTTGCCATTGTGTCCCGATGGATCATAATGACTCCTGGTTTGCACGCCTGAATTACCTTTTACACTTTCGATCTTTATATCGAGTTCGAGAATAAAATCCCCATATTCTTTTTCAGTCGCCAGGAAAGTATTCCCTGAATTCAGAACGGTAGTTCCTACTATCATTCCGTCTTCTACAGAGTATACTGCCTTACCAGCAAGGCGCATCCAGCCATCGAGATTTTTTCCATTAAATAAGTTTTGCCAACCACGGGACTGTGAATCAGCATTAGCTCCGACCATAAAACAGAATACAGATAATGCTAGTTTCAAATATTTTCTCATAAATTTTCATTTGAATGTGATCATTAGGTTTTCTGATAAATAAAAATATTGGACTAAGCTACTTATTAATTTAATCCCACAAATGAGTAAATTAAACCAAAATAAAAATTTAAACGATAATTTTAGAAACAATTCATAAAGCTGATCAAATGGATCCTTTCTTTATAGGTTTAGATATTGGAACCGGAAGTGCCAAAGCGGTGGCTTTAAATGCTGAGAGAAAAGTTCTTGCATCTTCCCAATCTTATTATAATACTATTATGGGAGCCCCTGGCTTTTCTGAACAGGATCCTGAAATAATATGGAAAGCATTTGTCAGTTGTATAAAAGAAATTTTGTTAATAGTAAATCAAATGCCCTCGTGTATCAGCTTCAGTAGTTGTATGCATAGTGTTATGGTTGTTGATAAAGAAAATTCGGCAATTACTCCATTAATTACATGGGAAGATACCAGGAGTGAACATATTTCCGAAGCACTCAGAATGTCATCAACCGGGGAAAGTATTTATAAATCCACCGGCACTCCTATTCATTCCATGACGCCTCTATGCAAAATAAAATGGCTGCAGGAAAATGAAAAGGAAATCTTTGCAAAAGCATTCAAATTTATTTCCATCAAAGAATTCATCTGGTTTCGTTTATTTAATACCTATGAAGTGGATTATTCTATTGCTTCAGCAACGGGCTTATTTAACTTTACTACTCTTACATGGAATACTCCTTCCCTGCAGTTTTGCGGAATTGATGAATCGCAGCTTTCAAAACCCGTAAATACTAACTTCACAAGAAACCAGGTAAACCAGGAAATTGCTGCAGCATTGCAAATTGGTGCTGGCACTGAATTTTGCATTGGCGCCAGTGACGGCTGCGTGGCCAACCTGGGGAGCGATGCTATCCGGGAGGGAACCGCTGCACTTACCATAGGCACCAGCGGAGCAGTAAGAATTGCTGGCGCAAGGCCGGTAATAAATTTCAATGCAATGATCTTCAATTACCTGCTGGATGATAAAACTTTTATTATTGGCGGACCCATAAATAATGGCGGCAATGTTTTGAAATGGATGTTTAAAACATTTTTACAAAATTCTCATCCTTCCGAAGAAGACTATGCCAATATTTTTTCTGCTATTGAAAAAATACCGGCAGGCAGTAATGGTTTGATTTTTCTGCCTTATATCTATGGAGAGCGTGCTCCTATCTGGGATGAAAAGGCCAGTGGAGTATTTCTTGGCATCCAATCTTTTCACACACATGCTCATTTTTTCAGGGCTGCATTGGAAGGAATATGTTTTGCGCTAAAAGAAATTATGGAAATTATTGAAATTTCCACTTCTATAATAAAACAGGTAAATATTAGCGGAGGTTTCGTCCATTCCCCGGTTTGGACGCAAATTCTAAGTGATATAACGGGAAAAGAATTATGCCTCGTCCAGGCTGAAGACGCTTCTTCCATAGGCGCAGCTTTATTGGGAATGAAAGCAAAGCCCATCATCAAAAAATACGATGAAATAAAACCGGAAATCAAATTTACCTTAAAGCCGACCCGGCAAAACCAGGAGATATACAGCAGATCTTATAAAATTTACAAAATGCTGTATCAGATAACCAGAGAATCCATGCATCTGTTACATCAATAAGAGGCTCATAAAGTTTCCGTCACCAATATACGAGGCAAAATAATTAATGTGATTTTAAGTATATAAATAATTAATTTGCGCACCGAATGATCGTTCAATCGGACAAACTGAATAAAAAAGAAGCAATTCTTAGAAGCACGCTCGAGTTGATAATGGACAATGGGTTTCATGGAACTCCCATTAGCCTGATTACCAAACATGCCGGGGTTGCCGCAGGTACCATTTATCATTATTTCCCCAGTAAAGATGCTATTATACTGGAACTTCACTCGCTTATTAGAGATGAAATAGCGGCTGCCATGTTACTTGATAATCCTGATTACGGTGATTTTAAAAAGCAATTCTTTGATGGATGGATCAATTTGTGCCAGTACTTTATTACTAATCCTTCTTCCCTGTTTTTCATAGAGCAATTTAATAGTTCACCCTATGCAAAAGAGGCGGCAAAAAAGGATAAAAAAAATTCACTGAACAAATTCAATCAATTTTTTCAATATGGCATTGATAACGGTTACCTCAAAGAACTTGAGTATAAATTAATAGCCTCTGCAGTATTTGGTTGTATCATTGCAACTGCCAAATATCACATAAGCGGGCGATTTGGTTTTAAGGACAATGATTTATGTAAAATTGCCACTATTTTATGGGATGGTATTAAAGTCTGATAATTAAATAAACATAAAAGGTAATAGTTTGTTTTATTTTTTTGTTTTAAGGGATAAAGAACACAATTAAGAAGTATAATAAATATCTAAATGGCTAAAAAGAAACAACAATTTATCGTGAAGCACTGTAAAATTTCTATAATTGTACTTGCTGTTGTTTTTCCAACAATAATTTTTGGGCAACCAAAAGCTGATTCACTATTGAGCCACGCAACTTTAGAAAACTGCATTCATTATGCCTTGAAAAATAACCCGGCAATAAAAAATTCAGTTATTAATGAAGCTATAGTGGAAACCACCATAAAATCCAAGCTTTCCGAATGGTATCCCCAACTCAGTTTCACATACAACCTCCAGGATAATTTCCAATTACCAGAAATAAACATAGACGGGAATTTAATTAAATCAGGTACAAATGGAACATCCTCAGGTCAATTCGGGCTAACTCAAAATATTTTTAGCAGTGATGCCTTATTGGCATCCAGGAGTGCAAAGGATGTAAGGATACAAGCTAAGCAAAGCACCAAGGAGCAAAACATTAACCTGGCGGCAATGGTGAGTAAAGCATTTTATGATCTAATTCTCACTAAACAGCAAATACTGATTGCACAGGAAGATATAACCCGGCTGGAGCAAAGCCTCAAAGATGCCACTTACCAATACCAGGCCGGTATTACCGATAAAACAGATTATAAAAGGGCCACCATTTCACTGAATAATGCCAAAGCCCTAAAAAATGCCGACGATGAAACTTTAAAAGCGAAAAATGCCTATCTGAAGGAATTAATGGGCTATCCTGATTCTCTTGCTTTTGACCTGGTGTATGATACTACCCAACTCTCTAATGAAATTTATATCGACACTTTACAATCTGTCAATTACGATAACAGGATTGAAATTAATTTATTGGAAACTCAAAGAGAATTACAGGAATACAATCTTAAATATTATAAGTGGAGTTATCTCCCTGCCATTTCAGCTTTTGGAAATTACAATCTGAATTACCTTAATAATAACTTTTCTAAATTATACTCCGTTGCCTATCCCAATTCCTATGCAGGATTATTGCTTACACTCCCCATTTTCCAGGGAGGAAAAAGAATTCAGCAAATAAAACAGGCCCAGTTAGAAATAGTACAGGTTGATAATTCAATCAAAAGTTTACAAAATAATATTAACACTCAATACCAACAGGCAATGGCAGTATATAAAAGTAATTTGTATAATTATTTAGCGCTGAAAGAAAACGTGGATCTTGCCTCGGAGGTATACGATATCATAAGTTTTCAGTATCGTAACGGTGTAAAAACCTACCTGGATGTTATAACTGCAGAAACAGATTTGCGTACCGCACAAACCAATTATTATAATGCCCTTTATCAATTATTATCCAGCAAAATTGATGTATTACAATCATTAGGAAACATAACATATTAAACAATAATAAACATGAATTTTAAAAGTTTTCATATATTTTTTATAGCGGCTTTTCTATCATTTGCAATATCCTGCAGTGATAAACAAAACCAGCAACAGCAGGGGCCTCCATCTTCTGTTTCGGTTACGACCGAAGTTGTTCAGCCCACCAGTGCCATGTATTTTGATGAATTTCCTGGTATCGTGGTTGCCTTAAATGAAATAAAACTAACGTCGCAGGTTACGGGCTATGTTACCGGAATTTATTGTAAAGATGGGAGTACAGTAAAAAAAGGGCAGCAGCTTTATTCAATCGATAATGAGGTGTATAATGCAAATTACCAGCAATCAATAGCAGACCTTCAGGTTCAGGAAGCCAACCTGATGAAAGCTCAGAAAGATGCCGACAGGTATCATGAATTGGACAAACATGATGCGATTGCCAAGCAGCAGGTAGATTATGCGGATGCAGCGTTGGAATCCGCAAAAAAACAAGTTGCAGCGGCACAAGCCAATGTAACGGCGTTAAAATCAAATGTAAATTTTTCAACTATTTATGCTCCCTTCGACGGCACTATCGGAATTTCACAAGTAAAAAAAGGAACTCTTGTGGTAGCAGGGCAAACTGTATTAAATACGATCTCTTCAAACAACCCCATGGCCGTAGATTTTGCTGTTGACCAAAAAAATATTTATCGTTTTATTCAATTAGAACAAAATAATACCGAAGGTCAAAAGGATTCTACTTTTACTTTATCCTTCAGTGGCACCCCTTATCCTTTCCCCGGAAAAATAAGCTTTATAGACCGTGCTGTTGATCCTCAAACCGGAACAATTACTACGAGGCTAATTTTTCTAAATGAAAAAGATATGCTGAAGCCCGGAATGAACACCACTGTCAGGGTTAAGAACAGCACAAAAGCAAATTCTACGATTATTACTTACAAAGCCGTTACTGAGCAATTGGGCGAATTCTTTGTTTATAAAGTGGGGGATAGCAACAAAGTGCACCAGCAAAAAGTACAATTGGGTAATCCGATAGGAAATAAGATTGTAGTTACGGAAGGCTTGAAAGAAGGCGATAATATAGTTGTGCAGGGGGTTCAAAACCTGCACGAAGGATCTAAGGTTGCAATAAGTTCCCAGCAGGCATCTCCGGCAAATAAAAACTAACCAAAGAACGAATGCGCATCACCAAAAAAGATACTTAAAAATGATTGCCGAAACTTTTATAAGACGTCCTGTTACCGCTATTGTAATTTCAATAGTAATTGTGCTGGTGGGCATTATATCCTTAACTGCTTTACCAATTGCCCAATATCCTGATATAACCCCCCCCACAGTAAATATATCAGCAACCTTCACCGGAGCAGATGCCAAATCCGTGGAAGAAACGACCACAACTCCTATTGAGACGCAGATAAATGGTACGCCAGGCATGTCGTATATCAGCAGTAGCAGTACTTCCAGCGGACAAAGCAGTATCAGCGCTGTTTTCAATGTGGGTACAGATGTGAATATTGCTGCAAATGATCTGCAAAACAGGGTAAACATAGCCGTACCCACCTTACCCCAATCAGTACAGCGTTTAGGTATAACCGTTCGTAAACGCAACCCCAGCATTATGCTTGCGCTGGCTTTCTATTCACCTAGAGGAACGCATGACTCAAAATTTATTGGCAATTATGTTAATATTTATATGGTCAGCGCCCTGCAAAGGGTACCTGGTGTGGGCGATATTATTTCCAGGGGCGACGATTTTGGTATGCGCATCTGGCTCAACCCTGAAAAGCTTGCTGCCCTGGGAATGACACCTGCTGATGTGAACAATGCCATCACAGAACAGAACCTTCAGATTTCTGCAGGCACCATCGGCGATAATCCTCAGCCTAAAGACCAGAGTTTTGAATATACCGTTATCACTAACAGCCGTATTAATACCGTAGATCAATTTAAAAATATTATAGTAAGAACCGACCCGGCAACCGGCAGTGTCGTTTACCTTAAAGATATCGCCAGGGTGGAACTGGGCAAATATACATACGGCAACAATGCATTGGTAAATGGAAAACCCGCAACATTCCTGCTTATATACCAGGCGCCGGGAGCCAATGCAATAGATACCTACGATGGCATCATGAGCACCTTAGCGCAGTTAAAGAAAACTTTTCCAAGAGACATAGATTTCCTGATTCCATTGGAAACTGTTACCGTGGTAAAAACTTCTATAAATGAAGTAGTGTTCACCCTTTTGGAAGCATTAGCGCTGGTAACTATTGTGGTGTTTCTCTTCCTCCAGAACTGGCGTGCCACTTTAATCCCCATTCTGGCCATTCCTGTTTCCCTCATTGGAACATTTATACTCTTTACCATTTTTGGATTTACAATTAATACCCTCACTTTATTTGCCTTTGTGCTGGCAATTGGCATAGTGGTAGATGATGCCATTGTTGTGGTGGAGGCAGTTCAGCATAATATTGATTTTAATAAATTATCGCCGGTAGATGCCACCAGGAAAGCGATGAATGATATATCGGGGCCAGTTATTGCCATTGCACTCATATTGGCAGCAGTATTTATTCCTGTAGGATTCATTCCGGGAATTGTAGGAAGGCTTTATCAGCAATTTGCAATTACTATTGCTGTATCAGTAATCATATCGGCCTTTGTTGCCTTGTCACTTACGCCGGCACTTTGTTCCATCCTTATGAAACCATCCAAGGATAAAAATGCAAAGAAGACGTTGATGGATAAGTTTCATGCAGCATTCAATAAGAACTTCGGAAAAATAACTGAATCCTATTCAAGGGGAGTACGCAAATGGATTAAAGGAACTCCATACGTATTAATAATGATGGTGGTAATTTTTGTCGGATTAATTTTTTTATTCAAAAATAAACCAACCGGTTTCATACCTCCGGAAGATGAAGGTCGCCTTTATGTAACCTATGAATTGCCCGAAGCAGCTTCCACAAGCCGAAGTATAGCTATGTTGAAAGAAATACAATCAAGAGTGTTATCAATACCTGAAATTAAGGTTGTGGGAGGCTTGGCCGGGTTGAACATCATTAGTTTTTCCAATAAATCAAATGTGGGAACCATGTTCGTTTCACTGAAATCATGGGACCAAAGGAAAGGAAGTGAACATACTGCCCAAAGTGTTATCAAAAAAATTCTGAAGATAACCGCAGACATCAAAGAAGCCAGGATATTAGCAATATCACCTCCGGCAATACCAGGGCTCGGGCAAACTTCCGGCTTCACTTTTGAACTGGAACAAACAACCAGTACAGATGATATCAAACAGTTTGAGAATGTTTCCCGCAATTTTTTAGCAGCCGTGAATAAAAGGCCCGAGATTGCGGGCGCTTTCACATTTTTTAATGCACGCACACCCGGCTACCAGGTAGATGTGGACAGGGTGAAAGCCAAACAATTGGGGGTATCCGTTTCTGACATTTACAATACCATTTCTACTTTCCTCGGCAGCACCTATATCAATGATATATCCTTATATGGAAGAAATTTCAGGGTACTTTCAGAAGCGGACAGTTCTTACAGGACATCGCTTGCAAACCTTGAAAAATTTTATGTAAGAAACAGCCTGGGAAATATGGTTCCACTCGGATCTTTAATAACTGCTAAAGTAATAGAAAGCCCTTCATTAATATCCCATTACAACATTTACAGGTCAATAGAAATTAATGGTAATGCCAAAGCGGGCTTTAGCAGCGGACAGGCAATTGAAGCTTTAAGAGAAACTGCTGACCAAGTGCTGCCCGCCGGATATGGTTATGAATTTTCCGGCATGAGCAGTGAAGAAATAAAAGCGGGTACGAAGAGTACTACCATCTTTGCCATCTCCCTTGTTTTTGTTTTTCTCTTTTTGGCTGCACTATACGAAAGTTGGTCCATTCCATTTTCTGTACTTTTTGCTGTTCCAATAGGGGCCCTAGGATCAATTATTACTCTTACACTTTTACCCAATATTACCAATAATATTTATGCTCAAATTGGTCTGATAACACTAATCGGTCTGGCAGCAAAGAATGCAATATTAATAGTAGAGTTTGCAAAAACTAGAGTAGATGCAGGTATGGATATAATAAAAGCAACCATAGCTGCAGTAAAATTGCGGTTACGCCCAATTGTGATGACATCACTTGCTTTTATATTCGGTGTTTTGCCGTTGGCATTTGCAAGCGGAGCGGCAGCAGAATCCAGGAAAACAATAGGATGGACCGTATTTGGCGGGATGCTCGCTGCTACTACCCTGGCTATTTTTGTAGTACCTGTTTTATTTGCATTAATAACGAGGCTAGCCTACGGAAAGAAAAAACTTGCAGAGCTACAGGCAGATTATGATCCTGAAGAACATAAGGATATTGAAGAGTAATACCGAACCGGCAGTCATACTACAAGCTCACAACTCATAAATGATAGCATATTATTCAATCCACAAATGCGCTCCTTAAAGCGGCCTTACCCAAATGTTCCTGAAGCTGATAGGTTTGCTCGTATCGCCATGTGCCTGCAATTTTATTGGGTATGGGCCTTGTACACTATGTTTATAAGTGGGAATTCCAACGTAGACTGTAGGTCCTTTTAATTCAAAAATATTCTGCACCAGGATACCATTAAAAAATGCAATGACCCTTGCAGGACTTTTTAAAGAACTGTCTTTATTAAAGCGAGGGGCTGTCCAAATTACATCATACGTTTGCCATTCACCCGGCGGGCGGTTTGGATTTACCAGTGGTGCATTCTGCTTATAAATGCTTCCTGCCTGCCCATTGGTATATGTTGGATTATTATAATTATCCAGGATTTGCAATTCATAACCGTCATCACCCTTTCCTGTTGAAGCAAGGAATAAACCGCTGTTGCCCCGTTCCTGGTCTTTACCTTCAATATCTATTGGTTCACGCCATTCAAGATGTATCTGGTAATCCATAAAAGCCTGCCTGGTCTGGATACTACCGACCTTCTTGTTCACAGTTAGAATACCATCATTAATAATCCAGTCGGCCGGCTTGGTGGTATCTTTTGTCAAAACCCATTTATCCTGGTTGGTGCCATCGAATAAAATGATTGCATCTGATGGAGCATCGCCACAAGATTTTCCAGGTGTAACCACAGGTGGTACTGGTGTGTAGAATTCTGTGTCCTGGTGCTTCATTTTTTGCTGGGCATTTACCGTGATAAGTACAAATAATAAAAAAGAGGCGAAAAGAAATAATGGTTTTTTCATGATCAAGTGAGGTTAAAAATTATTATTAAAGTAAACAATCAAAATAAACAAAAGCAATCATCAATTCTTACCTAATAAAAAATCATCAGGCAATCGTAATTTTATTTTTAAGAAAAACTAACACACTCTTTTAATTCTTTTTCAGTATAAGCAAGGTTATATTGTTTCAAAACATCACCAGGAACGCCATTCCATTGATTGGGTGCATTACCCAAATAACCAACATCTTTCACACCGATCTCTGAAGTATAGAAACCGGTTGCTGTTAAATTGCGCATAAGATTAAAAAAAGAAACACCCTGCAGCATTTCAGGCTTTGCTTTTTTCGGGTAAGCGATTTCATCGACTATTTCCATTTGCTGATCCTTATTGCAATCGGTAAAAACATTATTGAATCGGTTGAGACATTGCATATCCAGCCAGCGCAATCCACCCCGCATAGGTACCTGGTAATCGGGCATATCTTTTACAATAAATTCAATGAATGCCGGCACTTTAGCGTCCGAAGCACTTCCGCTTACCTCATCCTTTGGAATAATAATATCTCCCAAAACAGTAATGATAGCCATCTCTTCAGGAGTAAAGAATGTATAGGCAGTTTCTTCTTTATAATGTTCCATCTCTTCCTTCATCCTGTTGATCCCACCTGGATTATTTTCAGGTGAATTATTATTCCCATTAGTTTCCGAAGTCTTCTTATCTGTAAGTTTACAGGCATCCAGAAATAATCCTGTAGAAACAGTTCCTAAGGCAATTGCTTTTAATGATTTTCGTCTATCCATTAGTTTTATTTTATAGGTATCAGCTTTAACTATCAGCAATCAATTTTTGTTTTACCTTGTTCGATTAAATTTTTACTCACTTCTCACTTCTCACTTCTCACTTCTCACTTCTCACTTCTCACTTCTCACTTCTCACTTCTCACTTCTCACTTCTCACTTCTACCTTCTCACTTCTACCTTCTCACTTCTCACTTCTACCTCTAACTTATAACTTATAACTTCTAACTTCTAACTTCTCAAATCTCATTTTTCTTCAATTGATCAACGATATATTCCGAAGTCCGCATGGATAAAGCAAGTATGGTCCAGGTGATATTTTTATCTCCCTGCGAAACAAACATGCCACCATCTACATTAAACAAATTTTTGCAATCATGCGCCTGAGCCCATTTATTGAGAGGGGCATTTTTAGGATCATTTCCCATACGCACTGTTCCTGCTTCATGAATGATATTTCCCGGGGCATGCAATCCATAATTATTTTCCGGACCATCATCCCCACCCCATGTGATGACTGCCCCCATCGAATTAAGAATTTCAGAGAAGGTTTCTTTCATGTGCTTCGCTTGCTTAATTTCATATTCTGAATAAGTTGTATGAAATTTTAAAACCGGAATTCCATATTTATCCACTACGTCCGGATCAATGGCGCAATAACTATCTTCCCGGGCAACAGCCTCTCCACGACCAGCCATTCCCACATGCGCACCAAAGAAATAGCGGTAATCTTCTTTTAAAGAAGCACCATATCCGCCGGCTTCTTTTTGTTTTCCTTTGATTTTATAGGTACCATTCAGGTTTTCGATACCCCAGTTAAAGCCATATAAAGGCATTCCAAAACCTCCGCCATACTCGATATGATATCCACGTGGAAAATCCAGTTTCTTATTATCCAGCCACCACGGCGTATAAACATGCATACCTCCTACTCCATCTTCATTATAACGCTTACGATCAAAAAGTTCCGGTATAATGCCGCCCATATCAGCACCTGTAGAATCATGAAGATATTTACCAACTATATTACTTGAATTAGCCAATCCGTTTGGATGCCTGGTCGATTTTGAATTTAATAATAACCTTGCAGATTCACATGCGCTGGCGCCAAGCACAACCGTCCTGCCCCTAACCTGGTATTCCTGCATATCAGGTTTGTGTACATACGATACGCCGGTTGCGAGTCCTTCCTTATTTGTAAGCACCTCACGAACCATTGAGTCGGTTATCAAATCCACATTACCGGTTCTTAAAGCCGGAATTATCAAGGCTGAAGAAGAAGAAAAGTCGGCATAGATTTTACAACTCCTTCCGCATTGGGCACAATAAAAACATTCGCCACGATCATTATTTATTTTTTTAGTAAGAATAGATAAGCGGGAAGGGATTACCGGTATTCCAATATTGGTAGCGGCCTTCTTAATAAATAACTCATGCAGGCGTGGCTTTGGCGGGGGCAGGAAAATTCCATCAGGATCATCAACCAAACCTTCATTGGTTCCAAACACACCAAGCAATTTATCAATCTTATCGTAATAAGGTTTTACATCATCATAACTTATGGGCCAGTCATCCCCAAGGCCATCAATACTTTTTCTTTTAAAATCTTTGGGACCGAAACGTAAAGAAATTCTCCCCCAGTGATTGGTACGGCCGCCCAGCATGCGGGCCCGCCACCATTCCCATTTTGTACCTTCTGCCTGCGTATAGGGTTCACCGTCTATTTCCCAGCCCCAGTAGCACCCGTCAAAATCACCGAAAGGGCGAAACTTGGTACTGGCACCTCTCCGGGGAGATTCCCACGGATTTTTCAACTGGTTGGAATCTTTTGCAGGGTCATACATCGGACCTGCTTCAATTAAGCAAACCTTTAACCCTGCATTGGCAAGAACATATGTTGCCATTCCGCCACCGGCTCCCGAACCTACAATAATTGCATCGTAATTTTTGGGTTGGATCTTAATCTGGAGTTTTCCCATATAATTAAAAAAAATTCAGAAGAGTAAAAAAATAAGAGAGCGTGAATGTAGAACTAAAGTGATCAATTTTGAAATTTATTTTATAAAAAACCAAGTATAAATATAATTTTATAAGCCCTG
>OCTA010000457.1_pt1 | contig 37435 bp, 27 predicted proteins | sample 1538991 | NCBI WGS metagenome assembly OCTA01 (sample SAMEA3539302, study PRJEB22396) | soil metagenome | biome: tundra; feature: field; material: soil | place: USA | collected 2010-05 | depth 0.15 m | reverse complement strand
GGTGAACCTCATCAACCGTATGGATCCCGCCCGGTTCGAGCATGTGGTGTGCACCCTGCGGGGCCTGGGACCGAATGCGGATCGCCTGCCTCGCGACCGGGTAAGGATCCAGTGCCTCGCCAAGCAGAACGACTCGCGCTTTCAGGCGGCTTTGCTGGCACGCGCCATCCGACAAGTGGAGCCGGATATTGTGCATTCGCGGAATTGGGCGGCGATCGAAGCGGTATTCGCCGGGCGATGGGTTCGTGCCGGCGCGGTGGTACACAGCGAACATGGCCTGGATTCGAACGCCCATGCCAAGGAGCCCTGGAGGAGAGTCTGCTTCCGGAGACTTGCCTTTGAGCTGGCGCACCGGGTGTTGTCGGTTTCCTATCAATTGCGGGATTTCCATGCCCGGAACACCGGGTTTGGGGCGCCAAAAATCACTGTCATCCATAACGGCGTGGACAGCCGGCACTTCTTTCCTGATCCTCTCAGACGGGCCAGCGTGCGGCGGGAACTGGGGTTGAGCGAGGGCGAGTTTTGCATTGGATGCGTGGGAAGCCTGTTTCCCATCAAGGATCATAGGACGCTCCTCCAGGCCATCGCGCAAGCGGCGGGAGAGATGAAAAACTGGCGGCTGCTGCTGGCCGGCGAAGGACCGGAACTGCCCAATTTGCAGGCGTTCGTCGAAAGCCACCCCGAATGGAGCACCCGGGTTTTCTTCCTGGGAACCGCCGACCGGGTAGCAGACTTGCTGAATGCCTTGGACGTGTATGTGCTGCCCTCCGTCTCAGAGGGGATTTCGAACTCTCTTCTGGAGGCCATGGCGAGTGGTCTGGCGACCGTTGCTACGGCGGCCGGCGGGAATCCGGAAGTGGTCGTGGATGGGCAATCGGGGCTCTTGTTCCCTGTTGCGGACGCGCGGAAATTAGCGGAGCAGTTGTGTCTCCTGGCGGGACGGCCGGAATTACGCGCGCACCTCGGAAAGGGGGCGGTCCGCCGCGTACGCGAGGAGTTTTCGATCGATTCGATGGTCCGGAAGTACGAACACGTTTATGAGAGCCTGGCGCCGGCAATGACTAGCCCGGCACCGGCCGTCGCTAGAGTATAAAGACATATGTGCGGAATTTGCGGCATCTTTGAATCGGGATCTGAAGCCATCGTGCGGCGCGCCACCCTGAAGGCGATGGCAGACCAGTTGCGCCACCGGGGACCGGACGACGAAGGTTTCTACGCATGCGGTGGAGTGGGCCTGGCGCACCGGCGGCTTTCGATTATCGATCTGTCTGGCGGCCACCAGCCGCTCTCGAACGAAGATGACACCATCTGGATCGTATTCAACGGTGAAATCTACAATTTCGAGGAGTTGAACCGGAAGTATCTCTCCAGCGGACACACCTTCAAGACCCGGTCGGACACAGAGACCATCATTCACCTTTACGAAGAGCTGGGTGAAGCCTGCTTTGCGGAGTTGCGGGGCATGTTCACGATCGCGCTGTGGGACGGCAGGCGGAAACGGCTGGTGCTGGCCCGCGACCGTGTGGGAAAGAAGCCGCTGTTTTATTCCTGGGACGGCCGCCGCTTGGTGTTCGGCTCCGAAATCAAGGCGCTGTGGCCAGCCGGCGGCGTCTCGGCGGAAATGGACATCGAGGCGCTCTCCGACTATTTTTCGTACCAATACGTTCCCGCTCCCAAGACGATTTACCGCGGCGTTCGCAAGCTGCGCCCCGCGCACTATTTGGTGGTGGAGGGAACGAGTCTTCGCGAGACGCCCTATTGGGACATCCGCTTCGATCGGACGCGGCAGCTTTCGGAAGCCTCGTGGTGCGAATGTTTTCTCGAAGAATACCGCACGGCGGTAAAATCGCGGCTGGTCAGCGATGTCCCCCTGGGCGCTTTTCTGAGCGGCGGCGTGGACTCCTCCTCGGTGGTGTCGCTGATGAACGAATTTCAGCGGCCCGTGACCACCTGCTCGATCGGCTTCACCGAAGACAGCTACGACGAAGCCAAGGACGCGCGGGCGTACGCCTCCACGCTCCAAGCAAATCATTTCGACCAGGTTGTGAAGCCTCGTGCCATCGACCTGGTTTCGAAGCTGGCGTGGCACTATGACGAGCCGTTTGGGGATTCCTCGGCGGTGCCCACGTACTACGTTTCGCAGATCGCGCGGCAGCATGTAACCGTGGCTCTCTCCGGCGATGGCGGCGACGAAAACTTCGCCGGGTACCGGCGCTACAAATTGACGATGTGGGAAGAGAAGCTTCGGTCCCGCGTTCCCGCGGGCCTGCGGAAGAGCATTTTCGGACCGCTCGGGCAACTGTATCCCAAGCTGGGATGGGCGCCGCGCGTGATCCGCGCGAAATCCACGTTCCAGAGCCTGGCGCGCGATCCCATCGACGGTTATTTCCATGGCATTTCGTGCTGCCCGCCGGGCATGAAGAGCAAACTCCTTAGCGGCGATGTCTGGAAGCAACTTGGAGGCTACGATTCCTCCGACGTGCTGCGCTATCACTACGACCGCGCCAACACGACGGATCCGCTTTCGCGTATTCAGTACGTCGACATCAAAACCTACCTGGTTGACGACATCCTGACCAAAGTGGACCGCGCCAGTATGGCGGTTTCCCTCGAGGTGCGGTGCCCGCTGCTCGATCACAAGCTGATGGAATTGATTGCGCAGATGCCCTCGGGGTTGAAACTGCGCAACGGCCAGGGGAAATACATTTTCAAGAAAGCGTTGGAGAGGATTCTTCCGCCGGCCGTGCTGAACCGGAAGAAAAGAGGATTTGCGGTTCCGGTGGCGGAATGGTTCCGCGGAGAACTGAAGGAGTACGCCTACGACCGCTTGATCGGCCGTCCGGACGACGCGTTGAATAGCGTGTTTCTGACGCGCTGTTGGAACCAGCACCAGCGCGGGCAGCGTGACTGGTCGGCGCTGTTATGGTGCGTTTTGATGTTCAAGAGCTGGCGGGAGGTCTGTAAGGCGGCATGAGCGGAATCTGCGCAGTCTGGCGGCAACAGAACCCCGAGCGCGTAGCGGAGACACTCGCGTCGTTCCACGCCGGGCTCTCGATTGTGGGGGAGGAGCGGTTTGCCCGGGAGATCGACCAGGGAGCGGGAGTCGGTGTGTCGGCGCGCTTCGACGAGCATCAGATCTACAAGGACGATCGTGTGCTGCTCGCCTGCGACGCCGACCTGCTGAACGAAAAGGACCTCGCACGCGAGGCCGGAATCGCGCTGGCCGTGCCGCGGGAGGCGAAGACGGCGGCCCTGCTGGCGGCCCTCTACGCGCGGTTCGGCTCCGGGTTCGTCGAAAAGTTGCGCGGCGGTTTTTCGCTGGTTCTGTGGGACCGGCGCGAGAGGCGGATGCTCGCCGCGATTGACGGCTTCGGCATCAAGCGGCTGGCATATTACCGGAGCGGCAACCTGCTGGCCATCGCCTCGCGGGTGGATGCGCTGGCGCGGACCGGCGAGGTGGCTCTCGAGATCAACCCCCGGGCGATCGTCAACCTGTTGAATTTCAGCGCGAATCTGGCGCCGGAGACGATCTTTACCAAGGTCTCACGGCTGATTCCGGGCGCGATGCTGGTGGCGACCGACCGCGAGATGCGCATCGAGAAGTATTGGGACATGCGCTACGGCGTCGGCAACGAGCGCGATGAATCGCACCTCGGCCGCGAACTGGAGTCGGTGGTGGAGCAGTCTGTCGCCGCTCACTGCAAGGACGATCCACTTCCCACGCTGGGCGCCTTCCTAAGCGGTGGGACTGACAGCAGCACGGTCCTCGGCATGATGACGCGCGCGTCCGGCGGCCCGGTGAGGTCCTTTTCGATCGGTTTCGAAGACCAATCCTTCAACGAGCTCGGATATGCCGAGTTGGCGGCCCGAAAATTCCAGTCCGAACACCATACCTACCTGGTGGGCCCACGGGACTGTTTTGAAGCTCTGCCGCGGATGATCCGCAGCGTGGACGAGCCGTTCGGCAACTCGTCCGCCATCCCCACCTACTTCTGCGCGCGGCTGGCGGCGCAGAACGGGGTCAAAACGCTCCTGGCGGGCGACGGCGGCGATGAGTTGTTCGGGGGCAACGAGCGCTATGCGACCGATAAGATTTTCGAGATATACCACAACCTTCCCCGCGTGTTACGCAAGGGGCTGATCGAGCCCGCGCTGCGCATCCTGCCCACCGGCATCGGTCCGTTCCGCAGGGCTAGGGGGTACGTCCGTCGTGCCAATATGTCCGGCGTGGAGCGTATGCTCTCGTTCCAGTTTCTCCGCACGCATCCTCCGGAGGAGATCTTCCAGGGCGATTTTCTGCGGGCGCTCGGCGGGTACACCATTCTGGACATTCCCTCGCGGCACTACGAGCAGGCGCTGGCGCACACTCATCTCGACCGCCTGCTTTATGTCGATATGAAGATTACGCTCGCCGACAACGACCTGCCGAAGGTAACTTCCATGTCGGAGTTGGCGGGGATTCAAACGAGATTCCCGTTTCTCGACCGGTCCGTGGCCGAGTTCTCCGGGCGCATTCCGGCCGGGTTGAAGGTGAAGGGATTCGACAAGCGATACCTGTTCAAACGGGCGTTTCGGGAACTGTTGCCAGTCGAAATCATCCAGAAAAAGAAGCATGGGTTTGGCATCCCGGTGGCAACCTGGATGAAATCCGATCGGCGTATGCGGGAACTCTCGCGCGATACCCTGCTTTCCCCGCGCGCATTTGCGCGGGGATATTTCCAGCGGGCGTTTATCGAGGAGCTATTTGCGAAACACGAGGCGGACGATACGACCTACTACGGCGACACGCTCTGGACGTTCCTGACACTGGAGCTATGGCACCGCCAGGCGGTGGATCAGCCGGCGGCGGTGGGCGCATGAACGCCATGGAGATCCCGCGGGGAGCGAGTGTACCAGAGACGCATCCGCCCAAATCGCCCGAGATGGGATGGAGGCAGAAGGCCATCGCGAACTGCTATTTTCATTCACCCGCTCCGCGGGTGCTGCGGATTCTGCGGGACCGGTATCGTCTGACGGTTTCGCGAAATGGCAAATGGCCCCGAGCCTCCCTCGAGAAAAGGACGGGGCCTAGCGCTCGAATCCTGTACTACCACCGGGTGAACGACCACAACGACGCCTTCTTCCCCGCCATCACGACGGCATTATTCGACGCCCAGATGCGATACGTGAGCCGGCACTATCGCGTAGTCAGTCTGGCGGAGCTGGTGAGGAGACTGGAAGGCCAATCGTCCCAGCCGGTAGTGGCGATTACGTTTGACGACGGATATCGGGACAATTACCAGAACGCGTTACCCGTGCTCGAGCGTTACGGTCTGCCGGCGACCATCTTCCTGACGACGGGAAACCTGGATTCGCGCGAGCCCATGTGGTTCGAGCAACTGGCGGCAGCCATCCAAAAATCTCTCCGGGACTTTGTCGACCTGGAGATCGATTCCGGACGCCGGTATTGGCTGCGCACGTCCGCCGAGCGGTTAGAATGCCTCGACCGCGTGTTTAGTATTTTCCGGGACCTTCCGGATGCGGAGCGCCGGATATGGCTGCCGAAAATCCTCCAAAAGCTCGCCGTCCCCGATAAGGGCGAACACATGGGAAAGATGCTGACCTGGGACCAGGTCCGCTTCATGCAGAAACGCGGCATCGATTTCGGCGGCCATACGGTCACGCACCCGTTTTTGTCCCGTATGCCGGGCGAGCAGGTGAGTTGGGAGGTTTCCGAATGCAAGAGACGCATCGAAGAGGAACTCCAGCAACCGGTGGCGCATTTTGCCTACCCGAACGGGCGGGAGAAAGATTTCGGCGTGTGGAATAAGGACTTGATCCGGAAGGCGGGCTACCGGTCGGCGGTGACGACCATCTGGGGCCCAAACTACCGCTCGACAGATCCCATGGAGTTGAGGCGGGGCGGACCTTGGGAAAAGAGTCCTGCCGTCTTTGCGTATAAACTCGATTGGTACCAGTGGGTTGACAGTTAGGCAACGAGATTGCTAAAGGTTTACGAAACTTATGTTCAGCTCCAAAGATCGCGAGAAATGTCAGCGGCTATATGAGAAGTATTACGCCGGGTACAAGTTTCACGACGCCCTTTACCGCGGGCTGATCCAGAAGTATTTGCCACGCGGCGGCCGGCTTTTGGACGCCGGCTGCGGGCGGTACTTGAAATTCTCGAAGGAATTCGCCCGTACCGCCGAAGTGGTCGGTATCGACCTGGAATCCACTTTGGAAACCGCTAATACCAGCTCTCCATTTGGCGTTCGCGGCGATCTGAGCCGTTTACCATTCCCCGAGGGCCACTTCGATCTGGTCATCTCCCGCTACGTCATCGAGCACCTCGAAGACCCCGGACAGGTCTTCCGCGAGTTCCGGCGCGTCCTGAAGCCCGGCGGCAAAGTCATCCTGGCGACCCCCAATAAGTACGACTACGTTTCCCTGGTCGCCGCCATCACTCCATACCGATGGCATCGCGCGCTGGTGAGCCGGATTTTCCGGGTTTCCGAGGACGATGTCTATCCGACACTATATCGCGCTAATACCCTCGGCCAGATCGACAAAGAGCTTCGATCGGCGGGGCTGGTCAAGAAAGAGCTCAGCGCCATCACACACTACCCGGCCTACCTGATGATTTCTCCCGTGCTCTTCCGCCTGGGAGTATTATACGAGCGGTTGACGGCGCTCGATATGTTCCGTTCCCTGCGGAGCGTCATCCTTTGTGTGTTTGAGAAGGAAAGGGGTCAGAACTCCGCCGGTAACCTGGATGCGCCGGCGGAAGCGCGCCGATTGACATCGGCCAGCACATAACGCGTAGCTTATGTATTCCGTCCGCGACATCATCATCATGGCCGTGCTGTTCGGAAGCCTGCCGTTCTGTTTCTTTCGGCCGGCCTATGGCATCGTGTTATGGACCATCATGTCCTTCGTGAATCCGCAGAGCCTGGGATGGGGCGCTGCGCAGCAGGCCCAACCTGCGCTGCTGGTCGCGATTCCGACGTTGCTCGGCTGTCTCGTGTTCACTACCGGATGGCACCGTTTGGCCAACCGGGAAGTCGTTCTGACATTGATCCTCTGGCTGTGGTTTACGGTGACGACCATCAACAGCGGCTACGATCCGTCCTTCGCGGAAAAGTCGGAGACCGCCTGGTACCACTGGAATATGGTCTCGAAGGTTCTCTTGATGACGATAGTGACGGTGGCCATCGTCAGCAGCTGGCAGCGTCTGCGGTGGCTGATCCTGACCATCGCCGGATCGTTTGGATTCCTTGTGGTCAAGAACCTTCCGATCATGATTCTGACAGACGGTGCTTCGCGCGTCTATGGCCCGACGTTCTCGATGATCGCAGACAACAACGATTTCGGGCTGGCTTTGAATATGGCCCTCCCCTTTTTCTTCTTTCTGGCTAAGACGGAGGAGGACCGCCGGGTCAGGTGGCTGATGATGTTTCTCTTTCTGGCGACCATTCCCGCCATCCTGTTCACCTACTCTCGCGGCGCGCTGCTTGGCTTGATCGCCATCCTCGGTTGCCTGCTGTTGCAAGCGAAACAGAAAGCCGTCCTCATTCCGGTGTTGATCCTCGTGTTTGTGTTTGCCGCCTTTTTCACGCCGCAGGCCTGGCGCGACCGCATGAACACCGATAATGCGCTGGACTCCTCCGCGCAATCCCGACTGAACGTGTGGCAATACTCCTGGGCCCTGGCAATGGACTACCCGTTGATGGGCGGTGGCTTCGATGCCTTCACCCCCTCTCTTTTCCTCCGCTACGCTCCCAATCCCAAGGACGTGCACGGGCCGCACAGCATCTACTTCGGTGTCTTGGCCGAGCACGGCTTTACCGGTCTGGCTCTTTATCTGACTTTGATCGGCTCCTGCCTCGTAGGTCTGCGCAGGATCGTCAAGGTCGCCCGTTTTCATGGCGACAACCTCAGCGTCAATTACGCCAATATGCTGCGGTTCAGTTTCGTGGGTTTCCTGGTCTCAGGAGCCTTTCTTGGGCGTGCCTATTTCGATTTCCTTTACACGATTGTTGCCTGTATCTCGATCCTGAGATGCCTCTTCTGGACCGGTATGGCGCACGGCCCGGAAAGCGGTTCTGCAGCGCTCGACGGCGACCCCGAAATGGTGCTCGTTGAACGGGCGGAAGGAATCTGATGGCCGCCCCGGCCAATCCCATAGTGCAACGCCAATCGCTTAGCGGCGAGATCGGCACCGCGGTCAAGCACAGCTTCATCTACGGAGTCGGTGGCGTTCTCGTAAAGATGGTCGGCTTCCTCCTGTTGCCCTTCTATACGCACTATTTGAGCCCGGTGGATTACGGCGTGCTCGAGGTCCTGGACGTCACCATGTCGTTGTTGGGCATGTTTTTGAACATGGGGATTACGGCAGCACTCCTGCGCTATTACGGAGCCGCTCAAACCGAAGAGGAGCGGCGGAAGGTCGTCGGCACCATTTTCGTTTTCACGGTCGTCACGGGTCTCGCGGTGCTGTTTGCGGGCTTGGCTGCCGTACCCGCTGTTTCCCGGCTCGTCCTTGGCCCGTCCATTCCGGCTACCTATCTCCTGCTGGCCTTTTGCTGTTTCGTGATCGGCTACATCGGCAATATACCGTTTGCTTATCTGCGGGCGAAAGAAGCCTCGGGGCGCGTCGTTCTGATTGACACGCTTGCCACGGTCGGAATTCTGATTCTCAGCATCGTGTTTCTCGGAGGGCTCAAAATGGCGATTTTGGGGATGCTGATCAGTCCCCTGATTGTCGGCGCCATCAAGCTGACAGTGCTCATCGCGTGGATGAGGCGCGATATGACGCTAGGCGTCGATTGGGGTCTTCTCCGCCGGATGCTTCGGTTTGGGGCCCCTCTGGTGTTCGCCAACCTGACGATGTTCACGTTGAATTTCTCCGACCGCTTGTTCCTGCAACGGCTGGTGTCGCTGGACGCCGTCGGTGTGTATGCGGTTGGCTACAAGTTCGGGTACCTAATAAATTTCGTGCTGATTCAGCCCTTCAACATGATGTGGCAGGCGCGGATGTATGTGGTCCACCGCCGGCCCGACCATCGGCTGGTCTTCGGCCAGGTCTTTGTCCTGTATTCGTTCCTGCTGACCTTTGCGGCGTTGGGGATTGCCCTGTTCAGCCACGAAGTCGTTCGCATCATGGTGGACCCCCGATACGTCGCGGGCGAGCAGGTGGTGGGCGTGGTGGCTCTGGGATACGTGTTTCTTGGAATCGCCTACTATGTGCAGCTCGCCATGTTTCTGGGCGATCGAACCGGCCTGGTCGGGGGCGTCAGCACCGCGGCTGCGGCACTCAATCTCGCTGCCAATTACATCTTGATTTCGCGATTTGGGATAATGGGCGCGGGGCTGGCTACGCTCATCGGGTTTCTCGCGCTTGCGGCCGGAAGCTACTACTGTTCCGAGCGGGTCATGCAGTTGCGACTGCCGGTGGGTCGCGTATTGCTGGGCCTCTCGGCGGCGATCGCCATTTATCTGGCTGGCCAGAAGTTCACTCCGGAGAGCATAGCCGCGGCGATCTCCTTCAAGTGCGTGCTGCTGGCGGGCTTTGCGGCCCTGCTTCGGTTCGTTTTGCTCTCGCGAGCGGAGATCGCGACGGTCGACCAGTTGGCCCACAGCACCGCGCACGCGGCGGCACGCCGGTTAGGGTGGGCCAGAGCATAATGACAGCGATAAGATCAGAGGCTTTATGTTTGCGATAACAGAAGAGTGGCGGCGCCCGATGAGTTGCGCGGTCCGGTGCTTCGGCGTGGCCCTGTTGCTCGCCTCCCTGCTTCCAGCCGCCGAGTGGCGGGTCGGAACGTTGGAGGACAGCATCGGCGGAAAATACTCGTCCCTCCGGATGGACACGTTCGGCAATGTCCATGTCTGTTACTGCTCCCTTTCGCAAGGCCTGGTCGGGTACGGTTTCTGGGACAAGAACCTGAATCGATGGTTTACCACCACGGTCGGCCGGTGCTCGGGATTCACTTCGATGGTCCTGGATTCGAAGCAGCATCCCCATATCTCCTACCCCGACGGTACGGGAAACGTTAATCACAGTTACTGGGATGGGACCTCCTGGCAGAAACAGACGGTCGAACTCCATGCCGTAGTGATCAATTACTATACCTCCATAAGTGTGGATCTTAACGATTACCCCAGCATCAGTTATTACGAAGAGCGCGGCGCCGGCGAAAATGGCCTCAGACTTCGCGTGGTTACCTGGAACGGCAAGTTTTGGGAAGCTCGCACCGTAGATAGCGATCAAGGCAGCGGCAAGTTCAACTCCATGGAGGCCGACTCGAAGGGCAATCCGCAGATCGCTTATGGAAATGTGGAGTACAAGAACGCCAGCCTGCGCTATGCCCAATGGAACGGCCATTCCTGGGATGTCGAAATTCTGGAAGGAAAAGGGGTTCCCGGAACCAGCATGTGGTCTGTAGCGCTGGTTCTGGGCAAGGACGGCGTCCCTCACATCGCGTATACCGACGTGAAGAACCGCATCCTGAAGTACGGCACGCGCATAGATGGCAAGTGGGAGCTGGTCGGCGTGGACACCCTTCGGGGTGTGGCATACCCGGACCGCAACGGGATCGCCCTCGACGAACGGGGAAACGCCTATATCAGTTATTATGACTCCGGCCTGGGGGTGTTGAAGGTGGCCCATCGGCTGGGCCGGCAATGGGTGGTCGAGGTGGTCGACCAGAACTCAGCCGGGTTCGCCAGTTCGATTCAGATCGGCCAAGGGGATATCTGGGTGAGTTACGCCAATGAAACTGGGGAACAGTTGAAGGTTGCACGGCGTCCCTTGCAGGACCCGGAGACCCCAGCCAAACCAGGTGAGGCGCGATAGGGTATGCCTCCGGGAATAACATCACCGACGCGGGCGGCCGGCCGGGTGCTGTTGATCGCGCCCGTGCCGCCTCCTTACGGAGGAATGGCCCTGCAGGCCGGCCTCCTCGAGCGCCTCCTGCGCCAGGATTGCACGCCCGTCGAATTACTCGGCCACAATCAGGCGTTTTCGCGCTGCCGGTTCCTCGAGCGCGTGCCGGGCGTGCGCACCGTTCTTCGGACGGCGCTCTTCTCGGTGCGCTTCTGCCGGCAGGCCCGGCGGGCGGACGTGGTCCATATCTTGTCCGCTTCGGGGCTTAACTTCTTCCTGGTGGTCTGCTCCGCCATCGTGCTCGGCCGCCTCATGGGCAAACGGATGATCCTGAACTACCGCGCGGGGAACGCGGACAGCTTTTTCCGCTACTGGGGCTGGCTTGCCGGCCTCTTCATCCGGATGGCACACGTCACTACCGCGCCCTCGGGGTTCCTGGCCGAAGTCATTCAACGGCGCATCGGCGTGCCGGTTACCATCGTCGCCAACATCCTGAACTTTTCCATCTTCCGCTACCGGGAGCGGCCGTCGTTCGGTCCGCGGATGATTGTCACCCGGCACCTGGAAAAGCTCTATGACGTGGAACTGGTGGTTCGGGCGTTTCGGGAAGTCCAGCGGAACTATCCGGCTGCCTCGTTGCGGATCGCGGGCACAGGCAGCCAGGAGCGGCGGCTCCGCGAACTGGTGGCGGAATGGAATCTGACGGACGTCCGATTCCTGGGATACGTCGATCATAAAACGCTGCCTGCGATATACGATGACTGCGACATCCTGCTGAATGCGTCAAGGGTCGACAATTTCCCCGGATCCTTGATGGAGGCTTCCGCCGCCGGTCTCGTCGTCGTTTCCACGAACGCAGGCGGCATTCCATACCTCTACCAGGACGGCAAGAACGCGCTGTTGGTGGAAGTCGGGGATTGGGAGGGGCTCGCCCGAGGCGTGGAGCGCGTGTTGCAGGACCAGGAGCTGAGCCGGAAACTGGCCTTTGGCGGCGTGGAACTCTGCCGCCAATGCGAATGGGAAACCGTGCGGCGCGCGCTTTATCGCGTGTACGGGTTCAATCTATCAGCCACCCGGACGGATGCCGAGCCCGGCCGCACGGAGTTCGTTTCGACGGCCGGATCATGACAGATACAACAAGAAAGGGAATCTTATGAAACTTGCAGCGGTAGGTGCGGGATATTGGGGAGTGAATCTGATTCGCGTCTTTCACCGGCTCGGCGTACTCGGCCGGATCTGTGATTTCAACGTGCCCAGACTCCAACAACTGGCGGCGGAGTATCCGGATGTTCCCGTCGAGCCTTCTTACGATGCGATCCTGAACGATTCTTCAATCGATGCGGTGGTCATCGCCACGCCCGCCGAAACGCACTACGATCTCGCGCGCCGCGCGCTCCGCGCCGGCAAGGACGTTTTTGTCGAAAAACCTTTGGTGTTGCGGGCTGACGAAGCGGAGGAGCTGACCGCGTTGAGCGCGCGCATGGGGCGAATCCTGATGGTGGGACATTTACTCGAGTATCACCCCGCCATCGCGCGTCTTCAACAATTGATCACCGAAGGGGAAATGGGCCGCATTGAATACATCTATTCCAATCGGCTCAACCTGGGCAAAGTGCGCCGCGAGGAAAACGCGCTCTGGAGTTTCGCACCCCACGATATCTCCGTAATCCTTCTTCTACTGAAGGAACTGCCGATTCAGGTTACGGCGACCGGCGGCACGTACCTCCAGCCGAATATCGCCGACGTGACCGTCTCGACCATGCTTTTCAGCCATGGAACGCGGGCCCACCTGTTTGTCAGTTGGCTGCATCCTTATAAGGAGCAGAAGCTGGTCGTGGTCGGAGAGAAGCGCATGGCAGTCTTCGACGACGTGCGCAAGACCGAGAAACTTCAGCTATACGATAAGCGCATCGACCTGGTGAACGGGCAGTTCGTCGTCGAACGGCCTACCGCCCAAGCCGTCGACTTTCCGGCCGACGAGCCCCTGATGGTCGAATGCCGGCATTTCATCGAATGCGTCGAAACGCGCCGCACGCCGAAGAGTGATGGAGTCGACGCATGGCGTGTCCTGAAGGTCCTCGAGGCCAGCCAGCGCTCCTTGAGCATGAACGGTGAGCCGGTGCAACTGGAAACGCTGCGTTCCATGGAGGTGGTGCGTGCCTGACGTGCTACTGGCGCCTGTGTAACCTCGATAGCCTCCGCTCCTCCCACACCGAGAGCTGCGCAGGCTGGCGCCGGTCGTGCGGAAGTGATGTGGCCCGTGCCATTCACGCCGCCTGCCTAACGCCCGTTTTCTTCGTCTGGGCACCGCAACTGAAGGTTCCGCTGTGTGGAAGCGTACGGCCGCGCCATACCACATGCGCGGCAAGCCAAACTAAGAGAGGAAAGCGCGCTTCCAAGGTTCGGGGCTTTCGAAATACTGTTGAATTGTCCGATACATGTCTTCCGTGAATGCTTTCCGGCCCTCCTTGAGGTGGGCGTAAAACCAGTTGATCAGGGCGAGGGGAAGCAGCCGGGAAACATCCGCGGGTGTCAGGTCCAGTCTCTGGGCGTAGGATCGAATCAGGGAAGGGAACTGGCTCATCAGAGTTGGGTCCCACGCTGTCGGGGTTTTCCCAGTATCTCGAAGGAGCGAATAGAGCAAGATCAACAAGTCACAAAACGGCAGGTCGATGCCTCCAAAACCCTCCCAATCCACTACATAATAGCGGTCCCTGTGCGAGAGGATATTGCCGGAATAGAGGTCTCCATGTTGCGGGATGACTGGCAATGAATTCAGCCACTGCGCGGAGATCGCGGCCGCAACTTCGGCGCATCCTGCCTTCACGGCAGTCGAGGGACCAAACTGCGCCACCGCTTCCAGGGGTTCTTGTACCATGTGCTGGTACCGGCCCGGCTCAGGCTTTTCCCGGCCACGGCGGATTGCCGAATGGAACGAGGCAACCAATTCGACCACAGAGCGCAGGACATCCGGCGCATAGCACTTAGCGGTCGTAAGGACCGAACCGGGAACACCTTCCATCCACAAACCCCAGAGATGCCCCTGACGCCCGAAGTGTAGTGGATTAGGAGCAACGGCTGGCGCACATTCGTGAACTCGCCGAATGTTCTCAAATTCCCTTTCCAACTGGGCAGGATTATCAGAGTACTTTGCCACCACGCGCGGGAACGCGCCACCGTTGTGAAACCACATCACATTCAGATTATTGCAGTGCGGGTGGTAGTTGTTATGGAGTACAAAGTTCCACTCTCCCCCCGCAGGGAGGCGCCATTCCGCAAGTCTGTCGAGTAGAAAGCCCTTCCAGATGCCAATCATAGAATTACTTCCATGCCAGAATTACAAACGAATATTCAAAATACTTCAGGACGCCAAGTCTAAGCAGCAGCGCGTGCAAAAGTCTGCGGATTCCTCTGGCGTGGACGTGGTTGAAATTCCGCGAATAGTACGAAAACCCGTTGCCCGTCAGGGGAACCAGAAAACGGGGATGATTGTAGCTGGGAATCGCCAGATAAAACTCGCAGCGTGTAAACCCGGCGCGGCTTAAGAGTTTGCGATATCCGGCGCTCGAGTACAGATAGTTTCGGTATCCTTTAAGGCCTTTCTTGCGCGCGTACCAGTGGGCGAGGGGCCTTGGCAGAACGGTGACGAAGGGAATGTGAGCGTGTGGATCGGGATACCCGATAAAATAGCCGGGGCTGAATCGGTTTTCGATTCCCACATACAAATACCCACCCGGGCGCAGGAGGCGGAAGGCGTTTCGTAAAGCGCTCTCCTGTACCTCTCCCGGATCCCCGGCGCGCTCTTCGGCGACCCATTCAAGAACACCGTTCATCGCGACTAGGTCGAAGCTCTCCGGGGCGAAGGGCAGCGTCCAGAGGGAGCTTCGAACGAGCCGGACGTTCGACAGGTTTTCTTGCGCGAAACGTTGCTGCATGAACTGAACCCGTTCCAGAACAGGCTCCAGCGCGACTACCTCGCGGTAGTGCATGGCCAACGCATGAGATGTGGTTCCAGTGCCTGCTCCAAGGTCCAGTACGCGGCTGTCCGGGGACAGGTCGAGTAAGTAGTGCCAATTGGCCCGCGCCAGATTCAGAATCATCGTGGAGGCGCTCTGTACGCTGGGTTCCGGGCTCTCAGTCAGCACGTTCTTCCAGTTTCCTGTTTGCGCCAGCCGATTGACCTCCCGCATCTGTTCTTGTGGGACTTCTCCCCAATAGGGAAACTCACTGACAAAGTGCGGGATACCATCGACAATCGGCCAACCTTGCCGGCATGAGGGGCAATCCAACTTGTCGGCCGCCCTGTCTAAAGGCCCTCCGCAGTCGGGGCAGACCAAATTCTCACATGCATTCCGGTTGTTCGGGAGGGGCTGGTTGGCAGCAGCGTTGAGGGGGACAGCCCGTGAGGTCATCGTAACTGTGTTAGCAATCCAGTTGCCATCGGAGCTTTAGGGCCGAGCTAGATTGACTTCCACGATTTGTTTAGCGGCTAGGGCCTAACCGGCAGTTTCCAAATAGTGGGGAATAGTGGCCGGTAATTGGGAATGCGCTGCGAAAATCCCTCAGCCGAAGCAATCTCAAGCAACGACACCGTCATTCGACCATAGCGTTGTTGCACTGTGCCGCTCAAGAGAAACCTCTTGGGAATTCCGGCCTTCGATGTGGCTGGAAGGACTGGCGGGCCGCCTGAAGCCACTTTCCGGCCTGCCGATGCAACTTCCAGCGGAGTGGAGTTTGCAACGTGGTCCCGATGCTCCTGGCTGGCTCGATCCCAGACGGTTCTTCTGGGCGGCAAACTGGCCGCCCACGTTTCGGCGCGGTTGCTCCCGACCGGCTTGGATGTGCTGTTGTTCCTCACCGGCAATCGCATGTTTTGAACCGCTTCGGCCCGGTGGCCGGCTCCGTCCGACGTGAATGCCGCCCTCGAAAATGGCCCCAGGATTGCTCCTGATTGTGCTGATTTCTAAACCACCTGAAAGTGGAAAGGTCCTTGAATGACATTCGCGAAGGGAGAGCAATTCCCCGTCACTTCCGATTTGGCCGCCAGCGTCCGAGAGTTCATTCTGAAGCAGTTTCCGTTAGCCCGTAAGCACCAGATCAAGAACTCCGACCCCTTGCTCGAAAGCGGCATGCTGGACTCCATGGGAGTCCTCGAAGTGGTGACCTTCATCGAGCGGGAATACTCCATCGGCGTGTCCGACGACGATCTCGTTCCCGAACATTTTCAGAGCATCGATCGCATCGCTGCTTTTATCCACAGCAGGACCCTGTAAGTACCTAAACAATCCTTCAGGGCTCAAGACTTGACTATCACCTTCCTAACAAACGGCGGCACTCATGGTCAATGTATTTTGCAGGCCCTCCGCCGGCGTAATCTACTCCCCTCCACAATCCTTATCGAGCGGCCACCGAACAGCCGGCTGGCCCGCCTCCGCCGCTCAATCAACAAATACGGAGTATGGGAGACAGCGCTCGATGTGCTGGCTTTCGTCGGATCCAAGTTGGCGGTGCGGTCCAATTCGGCGGCACGGTTTCGGTACGAGGACTACGCCAGTGCTGTCTTTACGGTTGCCGATTTCAATCACCCCGATGCTGTCGCGCTAGTCCAGTCTGGCGCGCCGGATTTATTGGTCCTGGGCGGCTCGCGGATCCTGCGGCCGCCAATTCTGAGTACCGCCCGGCTAGCCGTTCTCAATGCGCACCCCGGACAGCTTCCCACCTACCGCGGCGTGGATGTAGTTCCATGGGCAATCTATAACGGTCATATCCCGGTTGTTAGCGTGCATTGCGTCGATGCGGGAGTCGATACGGGCGCCGTCGTCTCGGAGCAGCCGCTGTCCATCGAAGTCGGAGACACCATTTCCACTCTCCGCCGCAAAGCCGAGCGCCTGGCGGGTGAGATGATGGCGGAAGCAGTTCAATCCATACTGGAAACCCGTACTGTCAAGAGTGCGCGTCAACCGGAATGCGAAGGAAAGCAATATTACAGAATGCCAAGACAACTAATGCGACAAGCGGAAAACAGACTGAGGTGCCAATGGAAACCCCATGCGTAAAGTACCATATACAGAATCGTACGCCCATCAAGGCATACGCAATTGAGTTCGCCTTGCATGCCCTCGGCTATCGTGCGGAGCAAGCAAGCTTCGAGGGATGTAGCTTGTGCTATGGCAACCGCCAGCGCGCTGGAGTCATATGTATACCGGATGCGCCTGAGCACGGCCCATTGTGGCGCGAAGCTCTGGACCCCGACTTTGATTGCGGCCCGATACTGCCATTCGATATCGTTAACGCAATCGCGATGCTCCTTGCGGACGCGGTCAATCGATACGACGGTTCTACAAATGGTGCCTCAAAGCCGCGCCTCTACGACCCGCACGATCGGCTTGTTTATACATCGAGCTGGCAGTCGGAGAACGGCTGCGGCGACATTCCTGTAGTAAATGCATATGTGCTTGCGCTCGGCAAGGTGATTCTGCGCCAAATCCCCGGTACGCCTCTTCCGTTGTGGCCCCAGGGCAAGGTTGCCGCCATTGGACTCTCGCATGATGTTGATCGTTTAGATGCCTGGTCGGAGGTCAAGGGTTGTTCGCAGCGTCCTGGTCTGGCATATCTGTTGGATGCCGCGCGGTCGCTCGTCCGGAACACCATAAGGCGACATGATGACCTTGAATTGTTCCGTGATGTGATTCGATACGAGTCTGATCTTGGGTTCCGGTCGACTTTCATGTTTGCATCACGGAACCGATACAGCGAGTATGGCGATTCACACGATGTCGCTTACGACATAAGCTGCCGGAAGATGCGGCCGCTTTTCGAGTTCATTCAATCCAGCGGTTTTGAAATAGGACTTCACTCGAGTTATAACGCCCGGGAGGATGCTTCCCGGTTTCTCTCTGAACGGCAGCGGCTGGAAGAGCTGACCGGGGCGACGGTAGCGGGCCAACGGCACCACTTTTGGCATACTTCGAGGCTCGCCGAAGCAACGCTCAGGCAACATGAAGAAGCTGGTTTTACGTACGACAGCTCCATTGCCTTCAACGATCATCTTGGCTTTCGGCGTAATGTCGCGTTGCCATATTATCCATGGCTGCCCGAACGCAACGCCGCCGTCACAGTCATGGAGTTGCCTGTATTTTGTATGGATGGCAATGTTTTCTCCCGGCCGGGACAGACAGGCGCCGATCAAGCGGACAGAATTTGCGCTTTGGCCAAAACATTGAAGCGCTACCGCGGTGTGGGCGTTGTCGATTGGCATAGCGATACGTCGAACCCTGAAACTCCTGGCTACAGGGCGTGGGGGGCGTGTTACTTTGCCGTGTTGCGGGCGTTCGCCGACGATTCATCGCTTTGGGTTGCGAATCTCGGGGAACTGGCGACGTGGATACAACAACGGCAGTCAAAACTTGAAAACCGTCAAGATGCGGTTCGGGCGGGTTAACGGACTGAGCTTTATCCCAACTCGGAAGTCGTGTACGAAAAACCGGGCGTCAGGCTGCTCCCAGCCTATCCATCTTCCCTCGTCCTCATGAGATGTCGCAACGTTACGGGGCACACTCGCACTGGCGGCTGGCATTACCCCAAATGGCCCCAGGATTGCTCCTCAGTGGCTGGTTTCGAAAGTGCTGAACTAGAAGGGTTGGAATGCCATTGTTGAAGTCGAAACCCGTTGATCGTAATCCGAACGCCGGCGTACGTGAGTTTATCCTGAAGCAGTTTCCGCTGGCGCGCAAGCGACAGATCAGAGACTCCGGTCCTCTGCTGGAGAGCGGTATGCTGGACTCGATGGGAGTACTCGACGTCGTGACCTTCATAGAGCAGGAGTACTCCCTCTATGTGGCCGACGAAGATCTCAGCCCCGAGAATTTTCAGACCATCGATCGTATCGCGGCCTTTATCCAGAGCAAGGCAAAGGCCTAGCTTTCGCAATGACGATATCCGTGTACCCAGTTCGATCTGCGTCTGAGAGCCAGGAGTTGATCGATACCCTACAGACCAACTTGCCCTATCTGCACCACGCGCGTCTTTTTCCCTGGCTCTACCTCCGAAATCCGGAAGGGCGCGCTCTGGTATGGGTTGCGACCGATTCGGATACCCATCGGATCATCGGGGCTGCGGCGGCGTTTCCCCGGCGCACTTACTATCGCGGAGACGAAGTGCGCAGTTATGTCCTCGGCGATTTTTTCATCGACGCTGGCCATCGCAGCTTGGGACTCGCAGTGACTCTCCAGCGAGCCTGCCTGGCGGGCTTATCCGGCGGAGAGGCCGGCTTTGCCTTCGACTTTCCCAGCCGCACCATGCTGGCGGTGTACAAGCGAATGCGGATTGATGCGAACGCCGCTATGATTCGCCACGCTAAGCTGTTGCGCGCTGACCGCAAGATTGCCGAACGCGTGCCGGTTCCTGCGGTCGCCCGCACGCTCAGTGTGGTGGTGAACGCCGGCCTCCGACTGCGCGGCCACGGCGGAAAACACGCTGCCGATTGGACGATCGCGGCGGAAGGGGGCCCATGGGGAGAGCAATTCACGCAGGCAGCGCGGGAATGGAGTCCGCGTACCGGCGTCTGTGTGCTTCGCACCGCGGATTATCTGAATTGGCGCTACCGGGAACATCCCACGCAATCCTACGAAATGTTGGCCGCGCGTCAGGGCGACAAACTCCGTGGCTATCTGATTCTTCACATGAATGGCGAAGATTGCACGATCGACGACTTGCTGGCCGAAGACGACGTGGCTCGCACTGCTCTCCTGACAGAAGCCACCGCCGTGAGTCGCCAACGCCATGTTCATACCCTCAGTGCACCCTGGCTTTCCACCCACCCCGGCCGGCAACTCCTCGAAAAATGCGGTTTCCGGCCGCGCGAATCGAGCCCCGTTGTTCTGCTGGCGCTACCGCAGCCGACCCAACGCCAGGCCGGGCCGGCAAACGACGAGTGGTATCTCACTAGCGGGGACTGGGAAAGCTGATCCATGTCCCTTCGCCCCGAAATTCGGCCGTTGTCGACGCGGCGAATCTCAACCCGCTCGGAACACCGTGGCAACGGCATCGGCGATCAGATCCAAATGCGCCGTTTCCAGATCCTGATGGATAGGTAGAAAAACGAGATGCTCGTACAGGAAATCGGCCTCGGGAAACTCCCTGGCTGAAATCCGCCGGTCCCTTACTCCACCCCAGGTAACAGCGGGAATCCCCAGAGCACGCAGTGCAGTGTGTGCGTCGGACCTTTCCCCGATCGTTAGTGGCAGCACCCATGGGACAACATCGGGGGCCCATCGTTCGAACAGGGGTTGGACCCCTTCAAGCCGCGAAAGTCTCTCGAGCAGCCTGTCGTAGTTGGCTCTCCGCCTGGAGGCGATATTCAGTATCGGGAAATGCGTAAGCAAATGCTTCGACAGCCGAGACATCGGGAAGGTGGCCATCCACGGCAAGAATGAAGTGCTGTTTGGGAAGACATCCAGAGGCTTTCCTGGACGGCCTCGATCAAGAACCAACTCTCGTTCACTTCGGACTGCCTCCGCTTGCGGCTCAGGAGGAGGCGGCGCCCCAAGTGAAGCGCTTGGCGGCTTCCGGCGATCGAAGAGGTCCTTTGCCTCCCGGAATGTGAATAGCGGGCTTTCGAACTGGAATCGGACCTGAAACCCCGGCGCGGGCCGGTTTAAGCGTAGTCTGCCACCATCGAAAACAGGAAGGTACTTCCTGGGGCTAAAGACGCTGAAATCTCCGAACTCACCGAAACCATGCTGATTCGGTACGCCTTCCAGCACGTGGGCACAATCTTCAATTAAGAAGAGACTGTATTGGTCGCAGAGCGCGCAAAACTTCTCAATGTCGCAGGGGAAGCCAAAGTAGTGGACCGCCATGATGGCGCGGACATTGCCACGGATTTTCGCCTCCAGATCCGACCAATCCGGCAAGCAATTTCGTCGAATCGCATAGAATTCAACTTCCGCACCGAAGTACTCGATTGGTTCAATAGCCGCCGTGCAAAGATAAGCGGGAACCAGAATTTTCTGCCCGGGCCGGATCCCCAAGGCGCGCAAACCATGAAAAATGGCGTTGCGCGCCCAAAAGAAATCGAAGTACACCGTGCCTGCGGTCCCGAGCGTGCCAGATCGAAATACCAGCGCACTCGGCGAAAAGAGCGGGTACTGCGGGACCAGAGGCCGGGCATCGCTGTGCGTGGATGGTCTGTTCAATCTATTCCCGCTGACGCTGAGAGATGGGCCGCCGGTTGGCGGGTTCGTATCCGCTTTGCAAAATCCCTCGCGGAGCGAACCCATCGATGGCGAAAGCACGTCAGGTGATAAAGGGTTCGGATGTTTCGGGTCCAGCGCAACTGATAATCCATCAGCGGACCGTAAAACTCAAAACTCCGAACCCGACCACCGGAGTAGAGGTCCCGAACTATGTCTTCGCGAAGCAGAAATGCTGGTGAATAGACGCTCCAATCTTCGTCGTATGCTGTCTTCAGGAGAACTATCATTTCTCCTCGTACGACACAAATATCCGTGGCGACAACATGGCCGTCGATTCGTAACTGATAGATGATGCCTTCACCGCGCGCGCAGAAATCCTCGAACACTGCCTGATAGAAGCGCCCTTGAGCGTTGTCCACCGACACGGCCGTGCCTTCCTTCGCCTTCCAACCCTTCGATTCCAAGCGGCCGAGCTCCCGAATGGCATCTTCCACGTCGCCAGGATCGCGAATCACAGTGAAATCCAGGCGTAAGCCTTGCTCCGCCATCCGACGCCGCAACCGGTCGTTATTCTTCCGAAGCCGGCCCTCCCGGCCCGCCCAGTACTCCTGAAAGGTCCCTTCTAGTGGGATTCGAGCAGTTTGGATGTAGTCCGACTTTTCAATCCAATCGCAGCCGGTCAGCGCTGAAAATCCGGAGCAGTCCGGATCCTGCTGCAAGACACCCAATTGGAGCGTATAACCCGGCAGAGATCGCATGAGGGAGACAAGGTTTTCTCTGCCACTCTCTCCTGCTCCGTAGAGGATCGGCCCGAGAGGCGCGCAGTATGGCTGAAACGTCTCCCAGATGCCTGGAGCTTTGCGCTCCATCAGCGCAATGGCGGGATTACTGGCGTCTTCATTGATTCCTAGTACTACGTCGCGCGAGGCGAAATGACGGAGAAGAGCTGCGACAAATCCCGAGTCCAGGAGAATATGATTGTTCTGCGCGAGATTCAAAGCGTCCCATCGGTCCCGAAGCTGGTGGAACGCGTCGAGCGCAGGATGGAATGACCACGTCATATCGCTTGGGACAAAACCGTTACTACTGATATCATAGCCTACGGTTGGCGATGCAGCCTGGAGTGGATGTTGATAAAGTGGTTGAGGTAAACTATTTGTCCGGCGACAATGCATGCAAGATAGATGGGATGTCGCGCCGCCGCGAGCGATGGGGTTGCCCACGATGAGTCCCCGGACCCTCCGCGGCCTTCTGGCGATTTCTCGGCACGTTGGTGGGCGTACGATGAAGAGCGCCGTCTGATGGCTGTCCCGCTACCTGCGGCCTGGAGACGGCCAAGCGAGGTGATTCGAACAACGCTATGGATTTCCTGATCTGGCATCTCTTGCGTGAGAGCGCGCGGCGTTTTCCGGGGAAAGAGGCTCTCGTTCACGGAGAGGAACGGCTCACCTACCGTGAGGTTGCGGACCGGGTGGCGCGGCTGGCCGCCGGATTGCAAATGGCCGGACTCCGCCGCGGAGACCGCATCGGCGTCTATCTGGAGCCCTCCGTCGCGCAGGTGCTCTCCATCTTCGCTGTCTCCCAGGCCGGCGGCGTCTTCGTCCCCATCAATGCCCAGCTCTTTCCCGAGCAGGTTGCCCACATCGCCAAAGACTGCGCAATGAAGGGCCTCATCACCAGGCCGGCGAGGTTTTCCGGTTTGGCTCCACTTCTTCCGCGGATTCCTTCTCTCGGTTTTGCCGTGCTGGCGGGAAAGGCGGAAGAGCCGCCTCAGGCCTCGCTTCCGTCGCATCGCCTGGAGGATCTGTGCCAATCCGCTCCGCAAGATTGCCCCGAACAGCCCATCAGTAAGGACCTGGCGGCCATTCTTTACACCTCCGGCTCGACCGGCAAACCCAAGGGAGTAATGCTCAGCCATGCCAATGTGATCGCCGGCAGCAGCATTGTCTCGGCCTATCTGGAAATTACCTCCGCCGACCGTATTCTGGCCGCCCTTCCATTCAGCTTCGACGCCGGCATGAACCAATTGATGACCGCTTTCCACCAGGGCGGAACCATTGTCCTCATCAACTTCGTTTTTGCCCGCGAGGTGGTGCAAATGCTCCTCAAGGAACGGATCACCGGGCTAGCAGGCGTTCCCACGCTCTGGAGCCTCCTGGCGCAGCCAAACTCCAGTTTGCGGAAGCAGCCCCTTCCCGATTTGCGTTACATCACCAATACCGGGGGCGCCATGCCGCAAGCGGTGCTCGCCATCCTGCGAAATGCGCTTCCCACCACCAAGGTCTTCCTCATGTACGGGCTCACCGAGGCGTTCCGTTCCACTTACCTGCCGCCTTCGGAGGTCGATCGCCGCCCCACTTCGATGGGCAAAGCGATTCCCGATACCGAAATTCTGGTGATCGATGAAAACGGCCGACTGTGCAAGCCTGGCGAAATCGGCGAACTCGTGCATCGCGGGCCAACCGTTTCGATGGGCTACTGGGGTCGGCCCGAAGACACCAACAAAGCGCTACGCCCCAATCCACTGGTGCCGCCCGAACTGGGCGACTGCGAGCGGGTATGCTACTCCGGAGATCTGGTGAAAACCGACGAAGACGGCTTTCTCTATTTCGTCGGCCGCCGCGACACCATGATCAAGTCCTCCGGCTTCCGTATCAGCCCGACTGAGGTGGAGGAAGTGCTTTTCCAGAGCGGTCAACTGCGGCAGGCCGCCGTCATCGGCATCCCCGATGAGGCTCTGGGCCAAACGATTAAAGCCTTTGTCGTCGCGCGCGACGGCGGTACCGTGAGCACGGACGCCCTGCTCGCCTGGTGTGGCGAAAAGATGCCCCGCTACATGGTTCCCAAAACGGTCGAAATACTGGACGAGCTGCCGAAGACCACCAGCGGCAAAGTCGATTACCCGGCCCTGCGGCGCCGGGAAGGCCTGTAGCAATGGACCTGGCTTCAGCCCTGATCGAGCGCTATTTCCCTTCCCCATCGGGCGAACTCTGGATCGGCGGCGTGCCGGTTTCGAGTTTGGCCGATCGCTATGGAACGCCGCTCTTCGTCTATGACGCGGGAATCCTGGCGAAAAAGTGGCATCTCCTGCGCGGCTCCCTGCCGCCGGAGTTTTCCATCTGCTACTCGGTCAAGGCTAATCCCAGCCAGGCGATTCTGCGATTCTTCCTCGCCCAAGGCGCGGGTCTCGAAATCGCTTCCGCGGGAGAATTCCGTCAGGCCTTGCACGCCGGTTGCGACCCCAGGAAGATCATTTTCGCCGGTCCTGGGAAGACCGAAGCGGAGCTGGACTTCGTCCTGGAGCACGGCATCGGAGAGATCCACGTCGAATCGCCCCGCGAAGCGGAGCGTGTCGCCGCCATCGCCCAGCGTCGCGGCGTCGCCGCTCCCGTGGCGTTACGCGTGAATCCCGGCGGCGAAGCCGAGGGAGGCGCCATGCGCATGGGCGGCCGGCCCGCCCCCTTCGGTGTGGACGAGGAGAATCTCGACGAAGTGCTCGATCTTTTGCTCTCGTCTCCCGAGATCGATTTTCACGGCATCCATCTATTCGCGGGCACCCAGATTCTCGATTTCGAGGTTCTAGTCAACCAGTATCGCAAGGGAATCGAAATCGCCCGGCGCGTCGCCGCCCGCCTGCAACGCCCGCTCCATACGCTCGATTTCGGTGGAGGCTTGGGTATCCCCTATTTCCCGCACGAACGGGAACTGGATATGGGCAAGCTGAAAGAAGCGCTCCGCGATCTCATCGGCGAGTTGCGCTCCGATCCGCTTTTTTCCGGCACGCGGTTCGTGGTCGAGCCCGGCCGGTACCTGGCCGGTGAAGCCGGTGTCTATGTGGCTCGTGTGACCGATGTGAAGACTTCGCGCGGCAAGAAGTTCCTCATCCTCGATGGCGGCATGCACCACCATCTCGGCGCCTCGGGCAACCTGGGACAGACCATCAAACGCAACTATCCCGTAGCCGTGCTCAATAAGTTTCACGAGCCGCCGGGTGAGACGGTCGACGTGGTCGGCCCGCTCTGCACCCCGCTCGATGTGCTGGCGCGCAATATCGATCTGCCCCGCGCCGTTGCCGGCGATCTGATCGGCGTCTTCCAGTCGGGTGCCTATGCGCGCTCGGCTAGCCCGCTTGGTTTCCTCAGCCATCCGGCTCCCGCCGAAGTGTGGGTGGCTTCCGGGCGCGACCGCCTGATTCGCCGGTCCGGCCAGTTGGATGACTACCTTCGCGACCAGTGCCCCGACCCCGGCCCTACGGCTTGACCGGTTGGCCGTTCCACGAGTCGGCTTCGCAGTTCAGGTTGACCACCAGCGGCCACCGGTCGATGCCAATCTGCGTGTTGGCGAAAATCTCCGGCGGCGACGCTCCCACCGCGCTGCCATTGCCAGGCTCAGCCGAACGATAAATCCTCACCGCCATCTTCTCATCGTCGCCCGCGAACGATCCGGACAGCTTCCATCGGCTCGACGGGTTATCTACAATCTCCATGAGTTCTTCGTGATGCCGGTAACTTCGTTTCCGCGCGGGCGATACATCCAGAATCAGGTACTGTACGCGGGTCTTTTCCAGACACGAGTTCAACACCTCGGGAGTGGCGTATCGGACATGGTAGTACATGTCGTTCCAGTCGTTGTCGGCCAGCACCTTGCTCGCACGCAGCATCACCGCCGGATTGTGGCGGCCGGCCATTGCAGCTTCGGAAATGAAAATCCCTTCGCCCAGATTGGTATTTGAGGAAACCATGCTCAACGATGTTTCGAAGTCGGGACGGGAAACCAGGTCCCGGGCGGCGCCCCGGAATCCGTACGAGATCTTCTTCGGGACTTCGAAGGATGTGGCCAGGAAGACTGCCACAGTTGCCAGAACCAGGGCGTTCCGTCGTGTCCCCGGCTGCAGGGAACCGATCGGAATCCGATGGGCAATGTAGTCGGCGCCAGCAACGAAAAACATGAAGAGCGGTGGCAGTGCGGCGATTACGTAGCGAGCCTCGGTGCCTGCTGGCACTGCGCAGTAAAAGATCGCCAGGCACAAAAGCAAGGCCGCCGCTGCGATCCACTTGCTCCCCGCCCGATTCTCCAGGGGACGAATCACACGGGTAAAGAATCCCACCGCGGCAAATGCCAGGATCAGCGGACCAACCGACTTCCAAAGAACCATCGAATAGAAGCGGATGGCCGTTTCCGTGAACTTCAGGCCAAGCGTGGCGCCAAAAGTCGGCAGCATCAGGTGCATGGTCAACACGTGCACCGGAACCGATACCAGTAGCACGATAATGGCGGGAATCCAGAATCCCGCGCGCTTCAACAGACCGAATCGGCGCGTCAGCAGAACCGCCAGCGGCGGCACGAGGGCCAGATCGAATGCGTTCCCTTTGGTCAGGATCGCGATGGCGCTGAGTATCCCAAACCCGGCGCCATCCTGCCAGCGCTCGGTATCCAGAAAACGGGCGAAATAAAGCACCGCCCAAAAGCTCAGCACGGCCAGCAGGGTGTCCAGCATGACCATCGCGGAATAGAGTTGGACCAGGGGGAGCAGCACCAGCAGAACCGCCGCCGCCGCCGCCGAAAGACGCCCGAAGTCTTCCCGTATCACCTTGTATGTGCTAACCGCGATCAACGCCGTGATCAGCGCCATCAATATCATCACCGAGACCCGCGCCGGCGAGAACAGCAGCATCCAGCAGCCCTCGAGCGCATAAAATAATGGCGGCCAATGGCCGATTCCGATGTAAGGGTATCGGATATAGAACTTCTCGGCGAACGGCATCGGGTTCGGCAATCCGGCCGCAATATAGTCCCTCACCAACAATCCGGAGAGGTAGTGGGATGCCTCGTCGGGATATCCGCTGAACTCCGCGGTAAACGCGCCCGCCTTCCATTGCAGTAGGACCACGCCCGCGAAGGCGAGTAGCGCGACCGCGATCAATCCTAAAGCCGGCCGCAGCCTCCTTACCGCAACTCGGTTTTCGGGCTGCTCGACTGTTTCGTTCGATTCCGCTAATTGCATGTTCTCTTTCAAGTCGCTTGCGAGATCCGCTCTCTAAGTGCTCGTCGGATACTTCCGCGACACCTGCCGGGGTCCTGGTTTTCAACCAATCCAAGCACGCCACGTGCCGTTCCCCGCATTGGCGGCGGCCGCGTGTCGTGAGGTTGCGCCGTCTGTCCTCGGTAGCTCGCTCGCAAGCCCATTTGCCACAATACTTTGCATCCCAATCATCGGGATTTGTGGCAACATTTTGGCCAATCGGCAACGAAAAAAGCCCGTGTCGAATCAATGCGTTAGGTGAGAGTGGAATTGGCATCAGACTTGCCACTCGAGAAGGTAACCGCCATTACAGCGCGGGCTCTTTACGGCTGCCTCGATCATTCTATGGCAGTACGGTGAGCCATCCGCTAGACGGAACCTGACCGACCGGGGGGGCACTTTTGGGATGTCGCAAACCACCAGCACACTAGCCTTTGATTACATGGCCGGCACTGTCTCCGCCCGCGCCCGTCTCCGCGAGGCGGAGTTGCTGGCGGACTGCCGTGGCAAACGGATCGGCATCCTCATTGTCACCTACAACGCTGTGACTACGCTGGCCCAGGTGTTGCGCCGCATTGCGCCCGAGGTCTGGAAAAACGTGGAAGAGGTGGTCGTGCTGGACGATGCCAGCGCCGATGCCACGTATGAACTCGCCGTCGGCCTCAAGGCGCTGGCCGAAATGGACAAGCTCCGCGTCATCAAGAACAGCCGCAACCTGGGTTATGGCGGCAATCAGAAAGCCGGCTACCAATACTTTATCGAAAAGGGATTCGATGCAGTCGTTCTGCTGCATGGAGACGGCCAGTACGCTCCCGAGGTCCTCTCCAGCATTTATCACCCTCTCGTGACGGGAGAAGCCGACGCCGTCTTCGGCTCCCGCATGATGAAGGCCTATGGCGGCCCGCTCAAAGGTGGGATGCCGTTATACAAGTACGTCGGCAACCGCATCTTGACGGCCTTCGAGAACCAGGCCATCGGCATGCGCCTGACCGAGTTTCATAGCGGGTACCGGGCTTACAGCCTGGAGGCCCTGCGCCACATCGACTTCACCCACATGACCGATGATTTCCATTTCGATACGGAGATCATCATCAAGCTGAACCACCAGGGATACCGTATCGAGGAAGTGCCCATCCCGACTTACTACGGCGACGAGATCTGCTATGTGAACGGGATGAAATACGCCAGGGACGTCGTGCGCTCCGTCCGCCGCTACCGGTCTACCATCCGCTCCGTCACCCGCCACCCGGAGTATCGGGAATACTTCGTCCATTACCCGCTCAAGGAAAGCAAGTATTCCAGCCACTACTACTTCCAACGCCTCACCGGCAGTAGCCAGGACGTCCTCGACATCGGATGCGGCGAAGGCTTCATGGCCGAAAAAATTGCCGCACGCGGTAACCGCATGGTCGGCATCGACGTTTTGGATCAGCCCGCCCGCATCGAGGCCTTCGACAAGTACATCTCGTCCGACCTCAGCCACGGCCTCGGTACGGCAGTTCAGGAGTTGGGCGGCACGACGTTCGACAAAATCCTGCTGATGGACGTCCTCGAACACCTGGCAAGCCCGGAGACGGTGTTGCAGCAGGCGCGCGGACTGCTCAGGCCCTCCGGCCGATTGCTGCTCTCGGTCCCCAACGTCGCCAATGTGACCGTCCGCCTGGCCCTGGCATTTGGGCAGTTCAACTACACCGAGCGCGGGATCTTGGATAAGACGCACCGCTGGTTCTTCACCCGTAAAACCGCGCGCCGGTTGCTTGAAGCCAACGGCTACGAGGTAGTCGGCGAAAAACTGACGGTGATGCCCATCGAACTCGTCCTCGGGCTGTCCCCCAAGAACCCCTTAATGAAGTTCGCTACCAGCATCCTCGCCTTTTTCACGGCGCTCCTGCCATCGTTACTCGGTTATCAGACGGTACTGGTGGCCCGTGCCCGGCAAACCGGCCCCTCGGAGGCCTAACCGTGGGCGTCAACCGGGCCCCGGGCCAGCAGCCTCTACGCTATATCCCCACTCTCGACGGCTGGCGCGCGGTCGCCATCTCGCTCGTCATCGTATCTCATGGCCTCACCGGCGCCTTCCCTGCTGCCTCGAAGCTCGGCGCCCTCGGAGTCAGCCTGTTTTTCGCCCTCAGCGGATACCTGATCTGCACCCTGTTACTCATCGAACGCGAAGATACGGGAAGAATCTCGCTCACCGCCTTCTACAAAAGGCGTATCTTCCGGATCATTCCTCCGGCCTTAGCTTACCTGGTCGTTCTCGGTCTTCTGGGCGCCCTTGGTGTCGTCGCACTCCGCAAAGGCGAGCTGGTTTCCGCCTTCTATGCGGCCAATTACTTTCATAACAGGTCCTGGTTTACCGAACATTTCTGGAGCCTCAGCATGGAGGAGCACTTTTACTTGTTCTGGCCGGCGATCCTCATGCTGGCCGGACCTCGCAAAGCCCGCATCTCGGCCCTCGTCATCGTGGGCGCTCTTCTGGTCTACAGGCCCTGGGGAGAGCGGACTTTCGACGCCAGTTCCTACCAGCACACCGATATGCGGCTGGATTCCTTTCTCCTGCCCTGCGTACTTGCTATCCTCCTCCGGCAGCCGGCTTGGCGCCAGCGTTTCGTCAACCTGCTTCGACCCTGGGTATGCGCCCTGTTGGGCGCGGTGGTATTCGTCCTGGCCGCTTTCGCGGCGGCCCATCCGGCATGGGGCAATGCTCAGAAGTTCATTCAGGCGGGGATCCTTCCCTTACTAATCGTCAGCACGGTGTTGCGGCCTTCGTTCCTGGGTGTCTTACTGGAGCTCCCCGTGGCCCGCTGGGTCGGCCGCATTTCGTACAGTCTATACCTCTGGCAGCAGCTCTTTCTGTTTCATGTACAGCCGGGTCCCTCCTTTTGGTTACGCCTGCCGCTCATCTTCCTTTTCGCTGCCTGCAGTTTCTACCTCATCGAACGGCCGATGATCCGGCTCGGCCATCGCGTAGAACGCGCCTCGGCGCTCGCTCCGCCGCTCGACCTCACCGTCCGCGTATCCGCTTCGTAACGTGCCGCCGCGCGGCGGGCAACTTCCGGCGCCGGCGGCGTCTGCATCCGGAACTCGACCTTCAGATCTTCGGCTCTCAGCACGAGTCCGTGGAACCCTGCGTCAATTGAGAGTCGGCTTCATGATGACGGCAGGGCGTGGCGGCGATTGCCGACCACCCATCAAAGCGGCCTTGGACCTCGTGGGGGCGGCCTTTCCGCGCGGCGAACACGGTCGCACGGCGTCGGGCACCACTAACCGGTGGAGGTCGACGGTGGCATCCGATCTCGCGTCCCGCAACTCACAATCCTTCTGGATCGCGTGGGGGTTAAGTTCCGCAACCCATCCGAGGACAAAAAAGGTGGCCTTGGTCCGCCTCTCGTCTGGAAGTCGTAGAATTGAAGGAGTTGATCCTCAAATCCGGGAGGGAAGGTCTGCCCACTGCCTTTGGTCTACCGCCATTATTAGCCCTCTCGGAATTTTGTTTTTCCTCCACCCAGCAGTAATAAGTGAGATCCGGTGATTTCCCAGCTCACTAGGAAATAGACAGGCGCTTGCGCCGATAAGAATCACCCTTGAGCCGGGATAAGACCTTGGTGAATATGGGGGTTCATATCCATTGCGGCCATGATGTTGTTGACTTTAGACTGTAGTCTTCTCTCATTACGGACGGCAAATTTATGAAAATAAAGCGGTTTCTTGGGAGTCTTACCTTCCCGATAGCTCTCTTGTTGCCGGCGTGCAATCCCTTGCAGGCCCGGAACACCTTAGCGCTTTCCCCTGCCACGGCGTCTCCAGGCGCCGCCGCGCTCAGGCTATCTCTCTCCTCGCCTACTTTGGAGAGGTTCCCTGCCCATAACGAGCGCCAACTGGACCTGCAACCAACGAAGGCGGTAATGTACCAACTTGGACCTACTGCTATAATGGCACCATTCGCAAGGTATCGAACCTGAGCAAGCGCGGATTCGGTCGCTTCGGTGTCCCCCAGTAGACAGAACGAAACGAATGACATTTCTGAAGTGCGCGTGCGGTTACGCCGCCGACCAGAGGTTAAATACAATGAAACAATTGCTCTTACTCTTCACGCTTGCCGTCATGGCTCATGCGCAAACCGGCCTTGGAAAAAGCTCCTTAACCTGCCTCGATAAAGACGGTGATGGGTGGGGCGTTGGTCCTGGGTGTCTCGGCCCCGATGCCGATGATAACGATGCCTCGGTCCATTCGGCGGCGCAGGTGATTACTGCTTACGGCTCAGTCAACGCATTCTTGGTTAACCGTGGATATCAGTCCTCCAGCACGCCCGCGACCGTCTGGTGCATCTCCCCGGCCGGGAACGATTCCACCGGGGCCAGCTCGGCCAACGCCGATACGGCTTGCACAAAACCGTATCAGCACCTGAATGGGTCTCCATCCGTCATCTCTAGCCTTGTATCCCCGTACATCGTTATCTTTCGAACCGGCACATACACCCAGATTATTTACGAACCCCCCTCTGGGACGTCGTCGCAGAAGAATGTCTTCATGTCGTATCCCGGTGAACAGGCGACTCTCGACATATCGGCGGGGGTCGGAAACGCTATCTCCATGGGAGCGAAGAGCTATGTGATTGTGGACGGCTTGAAGGTTCTCGCCAATCCGAGCGGCTCTGGCTACAGCGGCGGCACTTATATTCTGTACAACACCGGCAGCCAGACGATCGCTTTCGTCGGCAACGTCCTGCGCAATTGCGAGATCTCCGGCGGCGGTACCGACTCCAACGTGGATGCCGACAACATCACGGATTTTCTGGTCGAGGATAACGTCATCCACGATCCCTACCCGAAGGGCGGTCAGCACAACATCTACCTCGGATCGAACACGGTCGCTTCCTCGGGCGTGATCGTCCGGCGGAACATTCTCTACAGCGTGCACACAGGCGGCTATCCCAATCTCCAGTTTAACGGCCGCTGCACGGGCTGCTACTTCGAATCGAACCTGCTCTACAACGCCGACGGCCAGCAGATCGCCTTGCTCGAAGGCGTCAGCAATTCGTTCGTGCGCAACAACCTGGCGTTTAATACCGGCAGCACTGGCAACCCTCCCATGAACTTCGTCATGCAGGATTACGATTCGGGGCAGTGCCAGCAAACTGGCGTTCCTTCCATCTGCCCCTGGAGCCAGACCGGAAACACCATCGAGAACAACACCTTCTGGGCAGGGACCACGAATCAGGACGGGAGTGCTGCTGCTGGGGAGACTTTCATTATCGCCAACTACGCCCTCACCGGACCGTGCGGGGACGGAGGCAGCCCCCCGTGCGGGAACCTGGGCGGCAATTTCTATCGCAACAACATCATCGTCGGTCCAGGCCCGGTGAACCACGCTGCGGGCACCGGCTATCCTCCAGTCGTGTACCTCAACACCAACCCCAACTATCTCGCCTCGGACACCTGGACGAACAACCTGATCGAATCCCTGGACGGCTCAGCCTATATTCTGGGGGTCGGAGCGGTCAATGGCGGCGCCAGCTACAACTGCGGCTCGTTCAATTCCCTGGCCGCAACCGGAAGCGGCTGCCTGAATGCCGACCCGAAATTCGCGGCGGTGAATTCCAGCTATTGGAACAGCCCTGGCAGTTTCCAGTTCGGCCTCCTGAGTGGTTCGCCGGCCATCGCCGCGGGGACTTCCACCGGCGCACCGGCCGCCGATATTTGGGGAACGGCTCGGGCCACCCCAACGGCAATCGGAGCTATTGAGTTCGGCGCAGGCACAGCGCCCGTGAACCAGGTCTCGTCGGTCACCTGCGCGCCTACAAGCCTCAGTTCAGGTGCGACGGCGACCTGCACGATGGCGCTGGCTCAGGCTGCGTCTACCGGCGGGGCGGCGGTGGCTCTTTCGAGCAATACGCCCGATCTGGTGGTCCCGGCAAGTGCCGTTGTCCCGGTCGGGTCCATGGGAACTACCTTTGCCGCCGCTGCCGGTACCGTTTCCAGCGCCGAAACTGCGGTCATTACCGCGACGCTAAACGGCTTCTCGCAAACTCTATCCGTAGGCCTTAGCGCTGCAAGCACAACTCTCGTCTCTCTCACTTGTGCTCCGGCCACCTTAACTTCGGGAACAGCCTCGACCTGCACGGTTACGCTGAGTCAAAACGCCGGTGCGACTGGAACTACGGTAGCGCTGTCGAGCAACATAGCGGTGCTTACAGTACCAGCTACGGTTGCTATTCTGAGCGGCTCCAGCACCGCAACATTTGCCGCTACGGCGGGCAGCATTTCCGCCGCGCAGACTGCTGTGGTGACCGCCACTTTAAGTGGTGCTTCAAAAACGGCATCCATAACACTTGCGACCGGCCAAACGACAGGTGGTTGGCAGGACATTACCAATACAACACTGCAGAGTGTTTGCCCCCCCAACAATTTTGGAGGAATGACCTATCCGTTTAATTCGATGTGCCCGTATGTCATCAATGCATGGGGCGGCGCCGCGGCCGACACGAAACGCAACCGGCTTATCATATGGGGAGGCGGGCACACCGACTACAGCGGCAATGAGGTGTATTCGCTCAATCTGAACTCCACCCCTCCGGCGATGGCCCGTCTGACCGACCCGAGCGTATTCGACCCGACGAATTGCCCTGATGCCAATGCCGACGGGACCCCGGTCTCGCGGCATACCTACAACGGCCTGGTCTACATACCCACCGCCGACCGCCTGTTTTCCTTCGATGGGGCCAAGGCTCCTTGCGGCACTGGGTCGAAGCACACCTACACGTTAGATCTTTCGGCCTCTCCTCCCGTGTGGAAGGCAATGGACCCGACGAACGGCTATAGTCCTCTCAACGCCTTGGGTTCCGTCGACGGTGCCATCTGCGCCTATGATCCCAACTCGGACTCCGTGATCTGCAACTGGGGCAACAACTACATGTTCCTCCGCTATACGTATCAAAACAATACGTGGGCTGAACTGACCGCCTACTGCGATTCCATAGTCCCGGCGCAATCGACGGCCGTCGTGGATCCCGCTAGAAAACTAATGATCTTTGTGGGGAATACCGCGGGCGTCCCGCAGGTCATGGCCGTCGATATCTCGAGCGGAAGCAACTTCGCCGTCCAGGATTGGAGCTCCGCCGTCACCGGGTGTGACGTGCTGGCGACAGCCAATTCCCCCGGTCTGGCCTATGACGCGGCGTTGGATCGCATCGTTGGTTGGCCAAATTCCGGCAATACTGTATATCTGTTCAATCCCGATACCAAGACCTGTACGGCGCAGACATTCGGCGGTGGCCCGCAGAATGCTGCGGCCACAATCAGTTCTGGTACCTTCGGCCGGTTTCAGTACTTCCCGAGCTTGGGAGCCTTCGCCCTGGTCAACGCAGCGAACCTGGACGCCTACCTCCTCCGCTTAAACACAAAAGCGGGCACCGTTCCCTCATGCGACGTCAACGGCGATGGTGTAGTGGACAGTAGTGACGTCCAGGCCGCGATTAATCAGGCGCTTCGGATCGCCCCGTGCGTTACCGCGGACCTCCAGCAGAACGGTGTCTGTAGTGTGATTGACGTCCAGCGCGTGATCAACGCCGTACTGGGCGGGGCATGTGTCGTCGGACAGTGATCTCCGCTGAAGCAAGGGCAAGTGCGCGATAGCAACAGAACTGTGGGCTAAGCCTCGCTCTACCCCTCCATGGAAGGCGCGATACTCACCAGTTCACCTTGCGGTTCGTTGTCCAGTTCCGGCGCTTCATATGCTTCCTCGCGACAATTCCAGGAGCAGGAATCCGCCGAACGCCAAAGCATTTTGCGCCGGATCTCTCGCATTTTCGGGCTATTGTAGATTTCTTCAAACGTCTGCTCGCGAAAGTTGCCCAGCTTCCGATGCGTCGAGCATACGCGGTAATCTCCGTTCCAGGAAATGATCGCCTGCATCCACGGCAGGAGACAGTATTGGTTGGCTTCCAACTGGCTCGGATCGGTGAGGCAGGTCTTGCCCGTCATGTGCTGGCGGCTGCTCACGGGGTCGGGCAGAAATAAATCGATGCCGCGTGACCTTGCCTCGTTCTTCGCCTCCTCGGCGAACCCGTTGAAAACTTTAAGATACGACATCTGCTCGCGGCAACTATTCTGCTCGTCTGTGTAAGACAACAGATGGCGAACATGCAGACTGCCGGCTCCATGTTCTGCCGCAAATCTGACCATGGCGGGCAGCTCATGAATGTTGCTCAGCATGCACGTGAAATTGATTCTGGTCACCGGGTTCTTGGCGCCTGCCCGCTGTTTCATCGATGCCAGCAGGTCCAACTTCTCCAGCAACCGGCCCCACTTGCCCCCGCGACGAATCTCCTCATAGGTTTCCGCGGTCGCACCATCCACCGAAAAGATGATTTCGGAAATCTTTGCGTCAATGCATGCCTGGATCACATCTTCCCTAAGCATCTGCCCATTCGTGCAGAATGAGGTGAAAGGAACTCCGTACTCTCCGGTCGTCCGCACGATACTGGCAAACTGCTTATTCATCGTCGGTTCAGTAGCACAACTCAAATACAGAAACCGGGTTTTTGGGAAGACCTGCTCGGCAATCTTCCGGAAGAGTGGCAGATCCATCTCCTCCTTCTTGCGATTGTAGTCTGAGGAGTAGTAGCACATCTTGCAGCGGAGGTTGCATAGGTTAATCGTGTCCATCCGGATTACCAAATGGCGCAAGCCTAAAACACGCATGGCATTCAAGCCAAACGCCTTGACTTTACGGCCCTTCATGCGGCGATTAACCTGAACCAGAAACTCGGGACTGAGCATCGGCAAATCTCCTCCTAACGTATGCCGTTTAGTTACGGACATTTCTGCGGACGCCGGCATGCCAATAACGTGAAGACAGCGATGGGATGTCGAGCAATTCCAATGCCAATTCATGCCTCATTGAATTCCGTCAGGCCATTTGGAACGATCGATGGAAACCATTGAGTTGGGCGGACATGCGTCGTCTTTGGGCCGACAGGCCGCCTTTCCAATAGTGGGGAATTATAGACGATTGTTGGGACTGTAGCCGACCTCCGGCATCGCGTGCGGCCCAACTGGCTCGTGCCCCTGTTCACCGCGGAATTCGGCAAACCGATAGAATAGTTCGGTGACCTACACCGAGCCGCTCATCCTGGTCTTTGTGCTGCTTGCCCTGGCTGGATTGGTGCGCCGGCGGCTGGCGCTGGCCACCATAGGTGTGTTAGGTCTCCTGCTAGTGTCGTGGCCGCCGGTTGGGCATTCCGGCGAAGTCGAACAGCATTCCGGAGGGAAGTCGAACAGGATTCCGGGATGAAGGCGAACACCATTCGGAGCGTAGCGACGCTGGCTTTCTGATTGTGCGGGAAGTGTTCGGCTTGGCCAAGGAAAACGAGCCAGGTGGACCGATCCGGAGCGCAGCGGAGGCAGGCGGCCACAAGCTGGGAAAGGGGTGCGCCGTGTCGGCTTTTCCGTTGCCGTCCAGAACCTCAGATCGGAGCCTCAGGCTGCTTCAGCCTCCATCTCCCGCCGGAGTTCACGCATCCTGCGAATCGCTGGCGTCACCCCGGTCTGGGTGGATCCCAGCTCATACTCCTGATCTCCGACGCGACCCACGAAGACCCCCGATTCCACGCGAATCCACGGTTTCGCACTCAGACGAGCGACGATCGCCAGGATATTCACCTGATGGACTTCGGCGAACTTCCGAGGCCCGAGCTTGTGGTACGAATCATCCCCGGTACGGTGGTGCCTTACGCACAGGGGAATGGCACACAAATCTGACGACTTCTGGCTCAAGCCGTGCGGCCCGGTATGGGCCGCCTCGACCGCACACGTCGTGCGGCACACCGAACAGGGAAGGGTCCGGATCCACTGCGGGTATTCCGGCTCACGGACTGGTTTCACCCTCAGCTCCTCCGCAACGAGTGGCGTCCCACGGCCAGGCCGGCCCCGGGTACGTCCGCACCGCCGTCGATCGCCGCCTTGATAAAACGTTTGTCCACGGTGACCTCGGGACTCCTGACCTGCCCGAGAACTGCGGAGCGCTGCTCGATCTCCAGTCCATCCAGCAATTGCTCCCACGCCACGGCAGGTAGCTTCAGCAGGAGCATCTTGTATTCCGAAGGGATGACTGTCTCGTCGGTGACCTCCACCGATGTCGGACAGGCACGCAGGCTGAAAGTGGTGGTCCTTCCCTCCAGCCTGCGATACTTCCCCTTGCTATCGGTCCCGAGTTGCTCGATGGTCTCGATCACGTAGTTCTCCAGACGTGCCAGAGCGCGTTCGCAGGTCGCCTTGCGTTGCCGCAGCCGGTTGATCTCGAACCTGGCAAAGTCGATCTGCTGCTCCAGATGGGCCAGGAACTGGCCCACCC
>OCTA010000454.1_pt1 | contig 37455 bp, 35 predicted proteins | sample 1538991 | NCBI WGS metagenome assembly OCTA01 (sample SAMEA3539302, study PRJEB22396) | soil metagenome | biome: tundra; feature: field; material: soil | place: USA | collected 2010-05 | depth 0.15 m | reverse complement strand
CCGCACAGGCGCCTGTTCCGAATGTCGAAAGCCTCCCTCATTGTGGTGACATGGAGAATTTGCTGAGTGAGGTTGTCGCAGACACCTCAGTGTTTCAGCGAGAGATAGTGGCGCTGCTCTACCTAACGGCCCATACTGCTTTGAGTCCGGAGACCTTCTGGATCAGACGACAGGCTAAAGGGGTGCACGTTGGTAATTTCTCCGCACTTGGTTCTCCGGGACCGCGGGAGACGCAGTGCCCCAGATTGCCTGCTGCCACATGATTAGCTCGATCAGTCCAGCCGCGCTCGAAGGCGGTTGCGGCTCGTCCTGGCCGCGACGGGCGGCCTCATCTTGCTACGCTTGGGCCGCGCCTCTTGCAAGAGCCAGTGCCCGCCCCTGGCGGAGCCATCGCCACGCCGCGCTCGACTGGTCAAGTGCGGATTCTGGTCCGGCAGTCGCCAGGTAAGCGCCCGAAATACATCAGACCGTTGCAACCATCCATGGAAGCGGACTAACAATGCTCGCTCTAGCCACGCATTCGAGATTCCGGCGCAAAGGACTACCCTCTGATGGTCATTTCGCGTCGAGAATCCCCTTCCGCATCGCTGGTGCCGTCTGCGTCGCCGCATGCGCATCGACGGCCGTCGCCGTCTCGACGCCCGCGGCTGCAGCCCAGGCACTTGGAACGTTCACATCCGCCCCCGGCTCCTCGCGATCCATCGTTGTCAAGAACCTCAGAAGCTCCGGAGCGGATTCACTCCGGGCGGCGATTGAGGCCGCTGATGCGGGTCCCCCCGCAAACGCCACGGTCATCTACTTCTCCGTCCACGGAACCATCACCCTCGCCAGCCAGCTGCCTGCCATCTCCAGGACGGTGACAATCGACGGAAGGTCGGCGCCCACGTACGCCAGTGGCGGACCGCCGGTGGTGGAGATTGACTGCAAAGCGCACGCAGGCCTGCGATTTGCGGCAGGCTCGCGCGGGTCGCAGCTCCTGGCTCTCGCCGTTGACGACGCCACCGGCAGCGGCGTGACCCTGGACGCCAGCTCAGTCACTCTCGATGACAACTACATCGGCCTGAACCTGACTGGAGCCGCATTCGGCAACCATGGTCCCGGCGTGTACGCGTCGCCGACATCGTCGAAGAATTTCATTGGACTGAATCGCTCGGGCGCCTCTGGTGTTGTCGCGAATGTGATCTCCGCAAACAAGGGAAGCGGCATCGTGCTCCTCGGATCGTCACATAACACCGTGGTATCCAATCACATCGGGACTAATCCAGCTGGTACGTCAGCCATTGCCAACGGCGGCGACGGTATATCGATCATCGGCAAGTCAGACAGCAATGACATCGGCGGCACTGAGTTTGTCGACACCGCTACGGGCCAGGCCAATAATCCGACTGGAGACAAGGGCACGGTGACTCCTGTCTTCGTAGTTCCTCCGCTGGGCAATCTCATATCGGGCAATAGCCAGAATGGCGTTATGATCGACACGGATTCCGAGTACAACGTCTTGAACGGCAACTTCATCGGAACGACGGCCAATGGCGACGCCGCGATCGGCAATGCCGGCAACGGAGTATGGATCCACCGCGCGAACAAGAATTTGCTGGCAGGCTGTAAGTTCGTCAATAACCCGTTTGTCTACTATAACGTCGTTAGCGGTAATGGCAAAAATGGCCTGCGCATTACGGACTCGAATAATATCACGGTTCAAGGAAATTTCTTCGGCATCGGAGCCAACAATACGGCTATCGTTCGTAATCGACTAGACGGCATTCGTGTTGATGGATCTTCGGCTAATACTCAGGTGGGAGGAGTGATTCCCTTGGGAAACGTGTCCTCCGGCAACCGCCGAAACGGAATAGATGTGACGGGCACGGCGAAAGGATTCATCACCTTCAATACTTTTGGCGGCCTGCTGGCATTCAAGGGCGCTGCGCCTAACGGCAATGACGGCCTGCTTATTACCTCTACCGGGGGCGACAATCTGGCTCGAACGAATGTGTTCTCAGGAAATAGGAATAACGGTGTCGAACTGGCAGGTAATGCTTCCGGGGTGACGATCGATCCCGATATCGTCGGTCTAACGACCAACGGTGGCGCTGCGCTGCCCAATGGCGGCGATGGCCTCCTGATTGACGGTGCCGCGCACGACAATGTAATTGGCGGATCTCGGCGTTCGGTGATCCCGCAGAATACTTTTTCTGGCAATGCTAGCTATGGGCTTGCAATAGTAGGAAGAGCGCATAACAACAGGGTCTTCAGCAGCTTCATCGGAACTGGGATCCTTGGCTTGAAGCCGCTGGGCAACAAGAAGGGCGGCGTTCTGATCGGCGGTAAGGCTTACAGCAATTCTATCGGCAACGTTAGCTCGAACCCCTCTGATCTTATTAGTGGCAATACGGGAAATGGTGTGACACTGCGAGCGGATACACGGCGAAATCAAGTAATCAATAACTACATCGGTCTTGACCGAATCGGACGGCGCTTGCGGAACACCGGCCGCGCGGTCGTTAACAAGGGCCGCCATAACACGATCCGGGGTAACCGGTACCAGCCGCGCAGCACGGTTGCCTCGAACTGAGCTGGCCACCGTGCAGGTCACATGGTGCCTTCAGCCGGATCTCCAGGCACCGCGGCGCCCGCTGGGTCCTGCGGAGCCCCGTCGCCTGCATCGTCCCGTCGCACCTGGCGGCCGTCGGCGCTAGCGCGAGCAGCTCAAGGCCCTAGTCGCGGAGCGGCTGGCCGTCGAAGGTGTCCGCGCTGGCGAAGTCAGCGACCGGCCGTCGCGTCAGCCGGGTGGGCAGCGGACCGGCCGGCCAGCCGACACCGAGGTGCGCCGCGATCAGGTGCCCGGCCGGGATGCGCGGTAGCTCCTAATGCCTCGGCTTCCACCGTGATCAGCACCGTCGAGAGTTTGGTGCCCAGGCCCGCTACGTGAACGCCGAGCGATGTTCTGGACGAAGGGTAGATCCCAGCGCCGCCAGCGGCACGGCTGCCATCAGTCGGCTGGATCGTCGTCGTGATGACCGCCAGTGCGACGGTAATCACCAGGTGCACGGGAACTTGATCCAGGTGATCGGCGTAGGCGTCCGGGGCGGGTTCCTCGCCGGGCGCCTCGAAAAGCGGTGCGTGGTACTGGTACTGGCGCCGCTGGGCGCAAAGCGCGCATTGTCCAGAACTCGGTGGATCAGGTCGGACGGCACCGGGTCGGGCCGAACGAGCGCGTACTTCCCGCCCGCGTGGCTTCAGTGAGATCCACGAGCGAAGTTTCGTGCCACGGCCGGATGAGACCGGAGCGCACGGCCGGATACGTGCGCGGCGGCCGGCGCGCGATGCAGGTACACCAGAATCCGCGGGCTCGCCAGTAGTGCGGGACACGCGTCATCGCAGGCATGGTTCCGCCGCCGCGAGCACGAGATGCACTGTATTGCGCGTCACATCAGCAAGTACCGGGGCCAATGGTGAAATTCCTTTCAATCCAGGCCTATAGTGAGCATGTCTGGCGGCGCGCCGACTACGATGCGCTCTTCAGCGCGGCGCCCGAGGGTGCGCGGCGCTGCGACGCCGTTCTATCTGCACGATCGAGCCGCCCCGCGGCGGATTCGGGAGCTTATCCCGCAGGCGAGGCTCATCGTGATTGTGCGTGACCCTGTGGAGCGCGCGCATTCCTGCTGGACGCACCTGTGGTCAGCCGGGCTTGAGCCGATCAACGACGTCGTCCGCGCGTGCGCCGCCGAAGAGGAACGCGTCGCGGCAGGCTGGAACTCGTTCTGGCAGTACGTCAGCCCCGGCAAATACGGGAAGCAGCTGCAGCATCTCTACCCGCTGTTTCCCCGCGACCAGGTCTTGGTGCTGTGCTACAAGGAGATCGTCGACGCCCCGGTCGAAACGCAGTATCTGATCTGCGCGTTCCTCGAGGTTAAGCAGGGAGTTATCACCGAACTGCCGAAGGAGAACGTCACTGCTCATCTGGACCGGACGCTCACTTACCTCGCGGTGTCCCCGCGCCCTGCGGGCAGCCGCCGCCCGTGGGCCGACATCTGCCCGGGGCGCTTGGCACAGCTATCACAGACCCGCTTGAGCGCATCCTGCAGCAGAAGGCCCGGCAGCGTCAGCCGCTCACCTGGGAGCAGCGTCAGCAGCTGATCCCCTATTTCGAAGACGATATCCGGCTGCTGGAGCAGGTGACGGATTCGGATTTCAGCGACTGGGCGCAGCCGCGAGACCGGTCAGGTGGCATGGTCGGCAGTCGGCCTGCAGGCCACCGCCAGGCAAGAAACGGCAGGGTCAGTCAGCAGTGACCTACGGCTGATGCCTGGCCGCGCCGACCGGAAGCGCGGCAGAACCCCGATCCGCTGGTCTGACGTTCACCGGAGTTCTGTGCGCAGCTCGTGTGCGCCGTCGGCGCGGGTCATCTCGTAGTACAGTCGGTGGCGTCCGTCCGGCAGCGTCAGGATGTCCAGGTAGCGCAGGCCGGCACTACCGAACGGGGATACAGCGAGCGGGGTGCTGCCGCGCGGCACTAGGGCTGTCGGCTCGGCGCCGGTGGCGACGCCGGTCAGCTCCTCGTAATTCTCCGCAGCGGTAGCGCGACCGTCATAGCTGGCAATGATCTTGTCGGCGAGGAAGCACACGGATGTGACCCTGGTACCCCGGGCATCCCAGAAGCCGGGCCGACCGCTCAGAGCCGTGCCATGCCAGGTCCAGTCGATTCCGTTCCGGCTGGTGGCGTAATCGGTCACCATCTGGTCCGTCTCGCCGGGATCGGCCAGCGGATGACACGAGGCCCAGAGCTGCCAGATGGAGTCGCGATACCTGATCACCGGATCCTTGACGCCGGTCTTGGCGTCGCCGGGCAGCACGACCCGGCTGTCTTGCGAATCGAACTCAGCGGGATCACCAGCTTCCATCATCTCCACTCGCCAGTGCTTGGTTCCCTTGGTCGCGCAGCTCACATACAGCCGCCAGGTGCCGTCCGGCGTGCGGACGAGGGCCGGTCGCTCCAGCGAAGGGGTGCCAAATTCGTCATTGCGGAGTGTCAGAATCGTCTCGAAGTTCTCTCCGTCATCAGATCTGGCCACCGCCACGGCATAGCCACGCCCCCGGCCTAGCGGTCGGCGGAGCCGGTAAGCAAGGTAGACCTGACCATTCACAAACGCTGCACTCGGCGCGCCGGCCCAGTAGCCCGGGCCGCTGGCCGGCGGCGGGACTGCGACCACGGAGCGGCCCGGCTCCGGCAGGAATACATCCAACGCGGTATCCACTTCACCAAGATGCATATATGGATAATAGGCAATTCTAGGCCACGCTGCGTCCGGAGGGCTGCGGCACGCGTGGCTTCCGCTTAGGGTGGGTCAGATGGCAGTCGGCCGAACGTCGGGATACCGGCTATCGGCAGATAAGCGCGACTGCGTCCGCCGAGGCGCGGACCCTGAGCGCACATGCCGAAGGCGTGTCTCGCAGTACCAGCGCCGCTCGTCATTTCACGCGGTATGCTTGGTATAGTTTGCAGAGAGGACTAACACCAGGAGGACAGATGATTGACGCCCGAGCTATCAGCCAGGAGCTACAGGAACAGGTTCTGGGCCAGGTCCGCAAAGGCCAGGACTCCGTGACCAGCGCCGTAAGAACGTGGGCGGAGGCGGTTCAGACGGTCAGGCCGCAGATTCCCGGCCTGAGGGCCCCGACGGTCCGCCTGCCCGTAGTGGCGGACATACTGCCCAGTCCGTTGGCGCTGATATCAGGTGCTTTCGACTTGGCCGAGCAGCTGCTGGCGGCTCAGCGCGCGCTGGTCGAACAGCTGGTTGACGAGCTGACCGAGCAGACCGTGCCACCGGCCGAGCCAATCCTGATCGCCTCGGCAGCTGTCGCGGTTGAGTTCGAGCCCGAGGAGAAGGTCGCCGAACCGCAGCCGCCGGCAGCCGTCCGCGCAGTTGCGCCGGAGCCTGCTGCGGCGCCCGAGCCGGCATCCGTCAGGGAGCCCGCCGCAGTCAGGGAGCCCGCCGCAGTCAGGGAGCCCGCCGCAGTCAGGGAGCCGGCCGTCAAGCAGAGTGCTGCTGCAGGGAAGCCCGCTACCGCCCGCAAGCCAACAGCAGCGCGCAAGCCCGCGACTGCAAAGAACGGCACCGGGACCACTGCAAAGAACGGCACCGGGACCACCGAAACCGGTCCAGCGGCGAAAGAGGCCTGAACGATAAGTCGGGATGAACGTCCCTGCGTGCCTGCTCAGCCGAGCAGGCACGCACGTTCATGATCACGGATGATCGTCGGCGACAATCGCTGATAATTATCCGTGATCATGCAGCGCGGCGGCGGCGGCGAGACGGCGAGCTGCCGTCATCGGGCCCGGCACCCGGGAGTACTGTGCAACGGCAACTTCATCAGTTTCCGGGCTGAACATCCCAGAACAACGTCATGCCTTGCGATTCCCGATTACGATACGTCAGCGTGAATGAGCCGAGCCAGGACGCGGAGCCGCTGCCCCGCCGTGAGCAGCAGCTCCCCAGCCGGGAGCCGAGCGAGCGGCATGATTCCAGGCCGCTCGACGGGGATCCGATGTCGGGCCTGGACGGCCCGCCTGCCCAGTCTGGCGCGACCGATCAGCCGGGCGATCTGTTTCGGCCCAGGAGACCCTCGGCAGACCGGGGGCAGGAACCCGAGTTCAGCGAGCCCCTGCCGCACCGCGGCGGGGCATATCCGCATCCCGGGCAGACGCCGCAAGATGGCGAGCCCTTGCCCCAGCGCGGGGAGGCCATGCCCCAGCGCGGGGAAGCACTCCCGAGCCGCGGCGACGCCCTGCCCCAGCGCGGGCAGCCGCCGCAACCCGGCGACCTGCTGCCCCGGCGGACCTCACGCACTAGGCCGGGTGGTCGCCATCGCAGTCCGCACCGGCTTACTGTCGCCTCGGACGCACCATCGCTGGTGCTGGCCGTGCCTGGCGCTGCTACGCCAGCCACAGCCGAGCTGGCGGACGAGATCGCCAGTGCCACTCAGCTTTCCTGTCCGGGCGTGGACGTCCGCATCGGCTTCCTGGCCGGTGACACGGAGCCGCTTGACGATGCACTGAGATTCCCGGACGCCCCCGCCGGGCAGCTAGACCTGCGGGCGGTCGTGGTTCCGCTGCTGGCAGGTCCGAACCCCTCGGTGGACGCCGAACTCGCCGACGCGGCCGGCCGGGCCGCGGAGCCCGTCATGCTCGCCGCGCATCTCGGCCCGCACCCGCTGCTCGCCGAGGCACTGCATGCCCGCCTTGCCGACGCGGGACTGGCACGCGCCGGGCGCGCGCGCGGGCTCAGCATCGTGACCGGCGTGAACGGAGTCCTCGTGCTCGCCGATCGCGGGGATGAGGCGATCCAGGCGGCGGGGGTAGTCGCGGTCCTGCTGGCGGCCCGGCTTGCCGTGCCTGCCGTGCCTGCTTCCCTGGGCGACACCGCAAGCGTGAACAGCGCACTCGTGCGGCTTCGCGAGGCCGGCGCCTCCCGCCCTGCCCTCTCGCCGTGCGTCATAGGCCCGGAGACACCGCCGGACGAAATCGAGGCCATCCGGGCAATGCTCGGCGCGCCGAGCGCGCCGCCGCTCGGTTCCCACCCCGCGATCGCGCAGCTGGTTGCGATCCGCTACGGCGCCGCGCTGGCGCGACTGGCCATGGCGGGCTCGGCAGGCTAGCCGGAAACCTCGGGCTGGAGCAACGCAGCTCGCCCGATCACGATTCCGGCAGCACGTAGCGGATGCTCTCGTCGGCGGCCCGGTAGATCCCGGGCCCCGCCGGATTGCGCATCTCCTCGGCGAGGTGGCCGAGCAGCCCGGCGGCGCGGGCGAGCAGCGCGAATCCCCGCAGCATGTCCGCGTCGAAACCGAGATCAGCCAGCGCCGCTCCGCAGACCCCGGCTCCGTTGAGCGGCAGTGTCTTGCCGATGACGGCGCTGTGCGTCCTGCCGATAGCCTCGAAGAGCTTCAGGTGCGGCCCCTTGAGCCCTTCCTCGGCCGCGATGCGCAGCAGTGCGGGCGTGCGGGGATCGCCGGTCTTGTGCACAGGGTGACCAAGTCCGGGCACCAGCTGCCCGGCCTCCCGCCGCTCCCAGACCGCCGTGATCGCCAGCGCATCCCAGCCGGCGTCGTCCTGCGGCAGCGCGTCGCCATGCGCGGCAAGCGCGGCGGCAAGGAACCTGCCGCAGTCCTCCGTCACCCCTAGGAAGCGGGAGCCGCCGCCGAGCAGGCCCGCTGCCAGCGCGCCCTGCAGCGACTCGGGCGCCCCGGTGAGGGTAAGCCTGGCGGCAATCGCGGACGGCGTGAATCCGTGATCAGCGAGCGCCACCAGCGCGGCTTCGAAAACGCGCAGCTCGCCGGGCGCCGGCCGGTGCAGCGCAACCAGCCAGAAGGCCAGCTCTCCGAAGCTGACCTGGCCCATCAGCTCGCTGGCCAGGTCGTGCCCCAGCAGGGTGATGGACGTCGCGTCCGAGACGCCGATCGAGGTGGGATAGTCAGTCATGGAATGTCCTCCACGGGAAGTCGGGAAGCGGCAATGCCGGCGCCTTCGCAGTCATACTCCCCCCGCTGATGCCCGGCCGGCAGCCGGTGCTTGGCAACCCGCGCCATGGGTGTGCGCGGCAGATCGCCGATGGCCTGCCTGCCGGGTGCTGCTCAAGCGCCTCCTCGACCTCCAGCGGCGACAGGTTCTCGCCCCGCTGCCGCAGCACCTCCTTCTTCCGGCCGGCGAACGTGTAGGTACCGTCGGTGCCGACGGTGACCAGATCGCCGGTATGCAGCCAGCCATCGACGATCGTGGCAGCTGTCACCTCGGGCATCCCCCAGTAGCCGGGGGTGACGGCCGGGTTGCGCAGCAGCAGCTCGCCGGTCGCGCCGGGACCCAGGTCCGCACCGGTGCGCCACCACGCGTGCCTCGTTGATAGTCCCGAGGGTCGGGTGCTGCCGGACCGAGCCCAGAGTTCCGAACGGCCGGTCACCGCGGGCCCAGATCAGCCCGTACGGCGATTCCGACATGGCGTAGCCGACCACGATGCGCAGCCCGAACCTGGCCTCGATCTCCTCCTGCCTGCCTCCCTCCGGAGCGGGCCCGGTATAGCAGAGCCGCAGCGGGGTGTCGGCGTCATCGGGCCGCGGCGGCTGGCGCATGAGGATCTCCAGCATCGCGCCGATCGCGTTGAACTCGGTGGCCCCGTGTCTGCGTGCCGCGTCCAGGAATCCGCCGGCCGAGAACGCGGCAGCAGCACCAGGCCGGCTCCGCAGGCCAGTGAGCCCATGACCGTACGCCGGGGCGTTGATATGGAAGAACGGCAGCGACGTGCTGGCGTCGGGCAGCCTTGCCGATCCTGATGCCGGCCCCACGACTGGCACGCTGACCGGCGCACCGACCGCCGCCCTGGACGGCGCCCTCCAGCCGGGCACGAGCGATCCGACGTCCGGCACGCCAAGCTCCGGTGCGGCGGCGGCCGAGGTGGACGCCGCGGCCAGCTCGCTGAGGCCCGCGTCGGTGATCAGCGGCCGCGGCCGGGTCTGGGCGACCAGCCCGGCCAGTTCCGCCGGGGCGCTGCGCGGATTGACCGGCACGGTCACTGCCCCGATAGACGCGAGCGCCAGCCAGCACAGCAGGTAGGGCGGGTTAGTTCGGGCCGTCACCACGACCAGGTCGCCGTGGCCGATCCCGGCGTCCCGCAGGGCCGCGGCGGTGACGCCAGCCGCGGCTGCCGCACCGGTGAAGCTCAGGGTGCCCGCATCTGCCCGCAGCCAGATGCCGCCGGGATCGCGGTCCGCCGCAGCGGTCAGCAGCGCGGGAATGGTACCCGGATAGCGAGCGGCCCCGGTCATGGACCCGACGATACGTCCGTGCCCGTTGCCGTGCCCCTCTCCGTCTCCGCATCCGTTGCCGGGTCTGGCGGCGCGGCGGTGGGCGGCAGCCCGCGAGCGAGGACCAGCATCAGGTCGTCGAGCACGTCGTCAGGGACCCTGCCGCCGGCCGTCCACTCGGCCCACCTCATGCCGACGAAATGGCCGAGCCCGGTGTACACGTAGGCGATCAGCTCCGGGTCATACCGTGCGTCGACCTCGCCGGCCAGCTGGGCGGCGCGGACGCCGCGGGCGTAGCCGCGCGCCAGCCGCTCGTAGTACTCGCGAAACTCCCCTGGCGCCAGGAACTCGGCCTCTCGAACAATCCGGTAGATCCACGGCCGCTGCGACATGAGGTCGAAATAGGCACGGAACGCGGCTCGCTCCCGGCCGCGCTGGTTGTCGGCCTCGGCCAGCGCCGCCCGCATCGCCGTCCTCAGGTCGGCGTTGATCTGCCGGATGACCGCGGCGAAGATCTCCGCCTTCGAGCTGAAGTGCGCGTAGAAGCTGCCGGTGGCCATGCCCGCCCTGGCGCAGATGCCGGCAACGGTGGTGTGCCGGTAGCTGAGCTCGCCGAACAGCTGCTCGGCGGCACGCAGCAGCCGCTGCGCGGGCGGCCGTTCGTCGCCCGTCGCGGGCTTGCGGCTGGTCACCAGGCTCACCGCCCATTACCCCTATACAGCGAAACGGGCCTCCGGTGCCGGTCGGGCCGGCCACCCGGTGCCGTCCGAGCGCACCGGCCGCCCGCAGTGCGGGCGGCCGGCACCCTCGTGGTGATCAGGGCGACGGTATCCCGCTCGCTGGCGCCACGGGCGGTGACGCCGCAGTGCTGAACCCGCCAGCGGGAGTGTCATCGGTGACCAGGACCGGGCCGATCGGGGACAGCACCCCGTTGTTGATCGTGGCCATGTAAGCGCCAGTGATCCCGTTGTGATCGGACGCCGAGTAGGCGTAGGGTGCGACGGCCGGACCCTGCGGCAGCCCGCCGTTAATGGCGTTCACCAGATCCTGCCGGGTCGGGTTGTGCCCCGCCTTGAGCATCGCCTGGACCAAGGTGTAGCCGGCGGCCATGCCGTAGGCCACGTTGAAGTCCATCGGCACCTTCGGCAGGTATTGCAGGTGGATCTTGCCGAACAACTGGATCCAGCTGTTGCTCGCGTCGCCCAGCGACGGCAGGTATCCGTCGGTGATGATCCCATGGATCAGCGCACTGCCGGACACGGTGTGACCGCCCTGCTTAGCGAACGCCTCGAGCAGGCCGGCCAGGGTGATCGGGTCCGAGCCGACGCTGCTGACGACCAGCTGCTGGGGGGTGTAGCTGACCCCGAGCATGTTCAGCTTCAGCAGCGCGGTGAAGTCGGGCACCGAGAACGAGACCACGACCTGGGCACCGGCTGCCTTCAGCGCGGCGACCTGGGGGCCGATCTTGGTGTTGGTCGGGGCATAAGCCTGCTGCGACACGATCTGTTTCGCCGGTATCTCGTCCTTCAGTCCTTTGACGCCATCCTGGCCGAACTCGTCGTCCTGGTAGAAGAAGCCAATCTTCTTGCCCTGGAAGTGCTGCTCGATGTAGTGACCAAGGAGCTTGCCCTCGCGCACGTAGTCAAGCTGCCAGCCGAACGTGTACGGCCAGGTCGACGGCGCATTCCAGCACTCGCAGCCGGAGGCGACGAACACGTCAGGCACCTTCGATTGGTTCAGGAACGGCGCGACTGCCAGGTGGGTTGGCGTTCCGAGACCGTTGAAGATCGCGTAGACGTTGTCCTGCAGCACGAGCTGGTGCACCACGCTCGAGGTCGTGGCCGGGTTGTACTGGTCATTGAGGAACTTGTAGACGATCTTGCGACCGTAAATGCCGCCGTGGGCGTTGACGTACTGGAAGTAGGCACTGGACGCCGGGGCGATCTCGTCGTAGCCGGGCGCGGCGATACCGGTCAGCGGCTGATGGCTGCCGATCGTAATCGTTGTCGCCGTGATGCCCGGTGCCGAGGCAGTGCGGGCAGAGCTCGACGAGCTGCCCGATGACGGGGTTCCGCTGGAACCGCAGGCGGCGGCCACCATCGCAACGGCGGCGATCCCTGCCACGGCGGCCAGATTCAGCCGATGTGATCTCTTCATGTCGTGCCTTCCTCCTGGTGTTCACTGGCCGGCGCGTGCCGGCGCAAGGCGTTCAAGGGGGCCACCGCGACCGGTGCCGCGGTCCCGAGCAGCCGGCCCAGCGCGCCCTGGATGCCCGCCGGGAACGCCAGCATGACGGCGATCAGGACCAGCCCGTATGCGGCGATGGGCACGCTCGCGCTCGCTCCGCTGGACAGGCCGTGACTGGCGCCCAGATTGACTAGATAGCCCTGGGCAAGAACGAAGATGAGGCTTCCCCACAGCGCACCGAGCAGAGTGCCGAGGCCGCCCAGGACAGCAGCGGTGAGCAGTCCGATCGACAGGGCCAGGGTGAATTCGCCTGGCGTCGCGCTCGCCGCCCAGATGGCGAGCAGCGAGCCGCCAAGGCCCGCGCAGGCCGCGCTGACGATGAACGCGAGGATCTGCAGCCTGGCCACGTTCAGTCCGGCCAGTGCGGCGGCCACCTCGTCGTCGCGCAGCGCACGCCAGCTGCGGCCAACCCTGCTGCGGGCGAGATTGGCCAGCAGGACAAGCGCGATCAGGGCGGCGGCGCACGCCAGCCAGGCCAGCCAGCGGGTCAGCGGGAACGTCGGGCCGAGGAAGCCCGGCACGGCGACGTTGAGGGCCAGCCCCTGATCACCGCCGAAGACACCCTGGAACTTGTCCGCCACCGATGGCAGCGCCACCGCGAGCATCAGGGTCGCGCCGGCTAGATAAGGACCGCGGAGCCGGGCGGCGGCGATGCCGAAGAGCCCTCCGGCCGCCGCTGCGATGACGGCGCTGGCAACAAGGATCAGCTCAATCGGCCAGCCGAGGTGCAGCAGCAGCAAGGCGCCCACGTAAGCGCCGATCGCCATGAAGGCGCCGTTGCCGATCGAGATCTGCCCGCTCAGTCCGATCAGCACGGTCAGCCCGGCCACGGCGACGACGTATGCGGCGATCTCGGTGATCTGGTAGTCGCGATAGGCGTCGAGCTGCACCGTCAGGATGAGCAGGACAACCGCGACGAGCAGCGCTGCCCCGAGATGCCTGGCGAGAGTCATGATCACACCTGCCGGGTCGCGGCTGGAGAGAACAGGCCGGCGGGCCGCACCATGAGCACGAGCAGCAGGGCGCCGAGGCCGAAGAGTTCCACCAGGTCGCTGCCGAGGTATCCGCCCGCGTAGCTCAGCACCACGCCCAGGGTGAGACCGCCCACGACAGCCCCGAGCGGGCTTTCCAGGCCGCCGATCACGGCCGCGGTAAAGCCCAGCACGAAGATCGCGTCCATGCTGTTGGGGTAGAGGAATGTCGAGGGTGTCACCAGCATGCCGGCCAGCGCGCCGATCAGGCCGGCCAGCGCCCAGCCGAGCGTCAGCACCCGGCCGACCCGGACCCCCATCAGCCGGGCAATGCCGGGGTTGAAGGCGGTGGCCCGCAGCCGCAGCCCCACCCTGGTGAACCCGAACGTCAGCGCGAGCGCGACCGCAGCGGCGAGCACGGCGCCAGCGGTGAAGACGTCGTTCCAGGAGATGCCCAGCGCCACCGAGCCGATGCTCAGCCCGTTGATGGAGAAGGCAGGCGGAAAGGACCGGTACTGGCCGCCGAAGATGATGCCGGCCAGGCCCTCGATGAAGATGAGCAGGCCGATCGACACGATGACCGCGTTCAGCGGCGGCTTGCCGGCCACCGGCCGGACAACTACCCGCTCCAGCACCGCGCCGAGGACCAGCCCGGCCGCGAGCGCGGCGGCGAACCCCGCCCAGTAATTGCCCGTGCGCTGGATCACGATCAGTGCTATGTAGGCGGTGAACATGGCCATCCCGCCCTGGGCATAGTTGAGGATCCGCGTTCCGCGCCAGATCAGCACCAGCGACAGCGCGATCGCCGCGTAGATCATCCCGGCACTGATGCCCCCGAGCGTGAATTCCAGGAACTCCTGCATCTCCCGCCTTCCTAGAAGCCCAGATAGTGACGGCGCAGCGAGTCGTCAGCCGCCAGGTCGGCGGCCTCGGCCTCGGCGACGATCTTGCCGAGGTTCAGCACGACTCCCTTATCGGCGATGGCCAGGGCACTGCGGGCGTTCTGCTCGACCAGCAGCACGGTCAGGCCGCCGTCGTCGCGCAGCTGCCGGATCAGCTCCATGACCTGGGCGACAATTTTCGGCGCCAGGCCCAGCGACGGCTCGTCCAGCAGCAGCACCCGCGGACCGGTCATCAGCGCCCTGGCGATGACCAGGATCTGCCGCTCGCCGCCCGACAGCGTCGCGGCGGCGGCGCGCCTGCGCTCGGCGAGGACGGGGAACCGCTGGTAGGCGTCGGCCAGGGCCGCCTTGCCGTCCCGGCTGTCGCGCAGCAGGCCACCGAGACGGAGATTCTCCTCGACGGTGAGCTCGGTGATGACCCCCTGACCCTCGGGGACATGGGCGACGCCGGCCCGGGCGATTTCCTCGGGGCGTCCGCTGGCCAGGCTGAGCCCGTCCAGCAGGATGCGTCCGCGGCGCGGCCGGATGAATCCGCCGATCGTGCGCAGCAGCGTGGTCTTTCCCGCCCCGTTGGCGCCGAGCACCGCGGTGATCGTCCCGGCAGCCGCCGAGATCGATACGCCGTCGAGGACGCGAACCGCACCGTACCCGGCAACGACATCCTCGGTGGCCAGCGCGGCTGCCTTAGCCATCGGCCGCCGCCTCGCCGCCCAGGTTCCCCGCCGCCTGGCTGCGCTGCTCCCCCGGCAGCTCGGCGCCCAGGTAGGCCGCCGTGACGGCCGGATCGGACTGCACCTGCTCCGGCGAGCCTGCCGCGATGACCTTGCCGAAATCGAGGACGAAGATCGTGTCGCAGACCGACATCATCAGGTCCATCCGGTGCTCGATGACTACCACGGCGGTGTCCTCGGCGAGCTTGGAGATCAGGTCGCCCAGCTCGGGCAGCTCGGCTTCGGACAGGCCGCTGGCCGGCTCGTCCAGCAGCAGCAGGCGCGGCTGCGCCACCAGCGCGCGGGCCAGCGCCACCCGCTTGCGTGGGCCATGCGCGAGCGCATCCGGCATGCTGTCAGCCAGATCGGCGACGGCGACCCGGTCAAGCGCCTGCAAAGCCAGCCCGCGCAGCCGCCGCTCGTCGGAGTCTGACCGCGGCAGCCCAAGCAACGCGGACCAGAAGCCGGCCCTGGCAAGCGGAGTCGCCCCGACCATCACGTTCTCCAGGACCGACAAGGCCCGGAACAGGCCGGCTCCCTGCAGGGTCCGGGCGATGCCGAGGCCCGCCAGCCGGTGCGGCCGGAGCTGGGTAAGGTCACGGCCAGCAAAGTGAATGGTGCCGGTATCGGGCCGGACAAACCCGCACAGCACGTTAAGAAGCGTGGTCTTGCCTGCTCCGTTCGGACCGATGATTCCGGTGACCTGACGCGGCGCGGCTGTCAACGATACGTCGTCAAGCGCGGTGAGGCCGCCGAACCGCACGGTGATTCCCCGGACTTGCAATGAACCGTCATTCACCGGCCTAGTCCTTGCTCCGAGAGCACGCGATGGCTTGCCGTGAACACAGATTCATCGGGTGCTTGCCGCTGCGCAACCCTTGATCCGAATCTTGGCCAAACCGAGACCAGCGGGATTCTGCGGCCCTTTGCCGGGAAATCGTGCTATCGGCCAGCTGGCGGGCGCAGCGCGCATCGCTGAGGCTTAGCCTCTTCCCTGGTGGCGGCGCACCAGTTCGGTCAGCGCCGCCAGCTCGGCGGCGGGCGCGGCACGGCCCTGGCGGGTGATGCGCACCCAGGTTCTCGGGCGGCGGCCCTCCCAGCCCTTGTCGACGTGGATCAGGCCGGCCTTCTCGAGCACCGTCAGGTGCCGGTTCAAGTTACCGGCCGTCAGGTCCAGCATGCTGCGCAGGTAACCGAATTCGACGCGCTGCGCTTCCGCGGCGATGGTCAGGATGCCGAGCCGGTGCCGCTGGTGCACCGTTTCGTCGATGCCATTCGTCGGGTGCGGCTCGCTGACCTGGTCCGCGCTGACGCGCTCCGGCGGGCGGTCCGTCGCCCCGCTCATGCGGCTTTCCGATGCCGCCGCTGCACCGCGAACGCACCGGCACCCGCGGCCAGCAGCACCAGCGCGGGCAGCAGCGTCGCCAGCAAGCCGACAAGCAGCGCGGCCAGCGGGAACCAGCAGGCATGCCGGGCCGTGCGGGCCTGGCGGCGCAGCTGCTTCATCTCGCCGAGCAGTTCCGCTCCGTCGCCCAGCCGCTCCGCCTGCTCGTCGTCGCCCATCGCGGCCTCCCGCGTGCGCGCCCCATGCCGGTCATTGCCTTGCTGGATGTCGCGCATATGCCGGTCAAGCTTGTCGAATCGCTCGGCCCAGATCTGCCGATGCTCGTCAAGCCACCCCGCGGCCATGTCCAGTGCCTGCGGCTCGAGGCAGCACGGGCGGACTGGGCCCGCCGAGCGCGTGAAATGAGCCCGCACCGTTCGAGCACCTTCAGGTGCTTGGAGATCGCCGGCAGCGTCATATCGAACGGCTCGGCCAGCTCGTTCACCGTGGCGTCCCCGGCTGCGAGCCTCGCCTGGATCGCCCGCCTGGTCGGGTCTGCCAGCGCGGCGAACGTGGCATCGAGGCGATCGCTGGCCACGGTCATGGCGACCGCTTCAGCTGCCCGGCGAGCAGCGGCACTCCGTCACCACAGTGCGGCATCTTGACGGGCGACGCGGTCAGCCACCCGGTTGAAGTTCCCGCGTGCACCGAGAAGCCTGACCATGACCTGGGCACGGGAGTAGCGGAAGGGCATCACCAGATACGCTGCCACGTGGCGCATTTTCCAGCCCACTGACAGGCTGGCCGCCGCCCACTGCTCGGGCGTCGGGACCGCGAGGGCCTCGGCCACGCTGCGGCGCGCGCCGGCAAGAAGACCTCGGCTGTCCACTCGGCCAGCTTTGCCATTGGGTTAGTTAACTTGTCGCTCAAGTACGGCAATGAACCCGCGCGGCTCAGCCGCGCGCAGGCCTGCAGGGAAGCCGCGAAATCACGTGCAGGCGGTAGAGTTATTGCTCACAGCATCTGATCGACTACGATCTGTCGTTTGGCCGGAGGTTCGATGGTGAGCGACGGGATGGCCAGCGCCGTTCTCGACGCGTTGCCGGACGCGACCGCGGTGCTGGACAGGTCGGGTTCGATCGTGGCGGTTAACCGCACCTGGCGGACGTTCGCCCTGGACAACGGGGGTCGCCCCGACACCACTGGCGTCGGAGTGAACTACCTGGACCTGTGCGCCCGGTCTGCCGACATCGGCTGCAACGACGCGAGCGTGGCCGCCGCCGGCCTGCGTGCCGTGCTGGCCGGCGAGAAGGCTCAGAGCGAGCTCGAGTACCCGTGCCCGTCCCCGGCCGCCAATCGCTGGTTCCTGCTGCGGATCACCCCGCTAGCCGGAACAGCGGCCGGCGCGGTCACATCTCATGTCAACATCACCCGGCGCAAACTGGCCGAGCAGGCCCTGGCTCACGAGGCCGCGCACGACTCGCTGACCGGCCTGGCGAACCGTGACTTGTTCACCGGCCGGCTGACGACCGCGCTGACCCGCCCCAGCGAGCGGCCTGGCGGCGGTGACGTCGGCGTGCTGTATCTCGACCTGGATGAGTTCAAGCAGGTCAATGACAGGTACGGCCATGAAGCGGGCGACGAGGTACTGCTCACCATTGCCCACCGGCTCCGCGGCCAGGTCCGGCCCCAGGACACCGTCGCCCGGCTCGGCGGCGACGAATTCGCCGTCACCGCGCCGCGGATCACCGCCGACGGGCTGGCCGGGCTGGCTACGCGTATCAGCCGCGCACTCGCCGAACCGCACACCGTGCACGGGCAGGACGTCCGGGTCCTGGCCAGCGTCGGCGCCTACCTGACCTCCCCCGGCGACGCGGCCGACCACGCGCTGCGGCAGGCCGACCAGGCCATGTACGCCGTTAAGCACGCCCGCGCGGCTCAGCGCACCGCGCTCTAGTCCCAGGGCAGCGCTCTCTAGGGCCAGCCATCCGTCCAGCCCGTTCGCGACCTGCACGCTGCTCACTGCCTTGCCCAGGCTGACTTTGGGCGTCTCGACGAAGCGCCAGCTCGCGCCGCCATTGACCGTGGCCACCAGCCGGGACGCGCAGGGCCTGATCGCCGCGCAGCTCACCCCGCCCAGAACAAGGCCCGAGGTGGCAGACATGAAGCTCGCCGCTGCCGCCTGGAAACCCGCACCTACAGCTGCCGCTGAACCCGGCTTCCGCCCGCACGCGGTCGAAGCTGCCGTCAGGGGTGCTCGAGTCGGCGGTGAACTGAACGCGCATGAAGAACCGGCCGGTTGCCGGGTTCGCCGTACTGCTGACTTTCCACGATGTTGGCACCGCGGCGGCCAGCAGGCCGGACACCGCGGCGACGATACCGGGCCGGTCAGGGCAGGGTGAGGACATACTCCGCCACGGGCAATTCTCCAGCTCGGGTCGTTGCTCGGATCCGACCCTCACGAGTATGCGTTCTCGCCGCTGCGGACGATCCGCCAGCCGGGAGCGGGCCAGCCCCGGGCACCCTTTGGACCCGGCGGCGTAGCACGCTCCATACTGCTGCTGTGACGTCCGGCGAGGAAGACACCTTCGAGCTGGGGACCGACGGGCCGAAGACCATCCTTGTCGGCGTCGACGGTTCCACTACCTCGCTGCGAGCCGCCTGGTACGCGGCCGGAATGGCACGCCGGCAGGGATCCTGCATCGTCGCGGTCTACGTAGGGTCCATGTCGTCGCTGTCCGCCGGGGCGCCCAACGCGGGCGCCATTGCTGTCGCGCGCGCCGAGGCTTTCGACGACTATGCGGCGGATCTGCGCCGCCGGGCGCAGACCGTCGCCAGGGAACTCGGCATCACCGTTCACTTCATCGCCACTCGCGGTGATCCGCTCGCCGAGCTTCGCCGCATCGCCGACGAGATCCAGGCGGATGCCATCGTCGTTGGGGCGTCCACCCAGACCGGCCACCGGCTGGTGGGCTCCCTGGCTGTCCGGCTCGTGCGAGCGGGCAGGTGGCCGGTCACCGTCGTGCCCTGACGCAAGTAACGGGGGAGAAACAATGACCGCGGAACTGGAGCTGGAGCTGGCCGGCTGGCGGCGCGGAGTCAGCGAGCTTTACGCGGCCGTCCGCGCCGAGGACAAGCCCGAGCGGGCGCACGCGCTGTGGCGTTCTGGCCGCGACGAGCTTTTCCGCATGCATCCGCAGAGCCCGCTGCCGCCAGGCGACCCGCTGCGCACGACCGGCCTGCCGTGCTGGCCGTACAACGCGGATCTTCGTTTCGAATTGCCGATCTTGCCGGCGAGCGAGCCGACTGATCTGACGGCAGCGACCGGCACTGATGGCAGCACGTCGCTGCGGCTGATCGGCCGGGTGGAATTGCCTGCGCCGGTGGCCGCCAGTATCGACGTGTGGTGGCTGCAGCAGTACGCCGGCGGCCTCTTCCTCCCGTTGCGGGACGGCACCTCGGGCGAGACCAGCTATGGCGGCGGCCGGTACGCGCTCGACACAGCTAAAGGCGCCGACCTTGGCGGCGGGCCCGGCACGCTGGTCGTCGACCTGAACTTCCTCTACCACCCGTCATGCCGGTACAGCGACCAGTGGCAGTGCCCGCTGGCCCCGGAGGGCAACGTCATCAGTGCCGCCGTGCACGCCGGGGAGTGCCTCTGAGCGCGCGGTAGCGTGCTCGCATGGATCTCGGTCTGCGCGGGACCCGCGCGCTCATCACCGGAGGAAGCCGGGGCATCGGCTTCGCCATCGCCGACGCGCTCGCCGCCGAGGGAGCCGCGGTCGGCATCATCGGCCGGGACAGCGGCGGCCTCGCGGCTGCCGCCCGCCAGCTTGGCCGCCATGGCGGGTCTGTCAGCACTGCTGCCGCTGACGTCAGCGACGCTGCCATGCTGGGCCGCGCCGTCATTGACATCGCGTCCGCGCTTGGCGGCCTGGACCATCTGGTGGCCAACGCGGGCGGCACCGTCGGCGGAAACCTCGCCGACTCTGGTCCCGGCGACTTCACGGCCACCTTCACGCTGAACGCCGGGCATGCCGCCGAGCTCATCCGGGCCGGGCTGCCGCATTTGCGCACGTCGGGCGGCGGCTCTGTGGTGATCGTCTCCTCGATCACCGGCATGCGCCCGGCCCCGCGGACTAATTACGCCGTCGCCAAGGCAGCGGAGATCCATCTCGCCGCGACCGCCGCCGCTGAGCTGGCCGCCTACAAGATCCGGGTGAATGCCGTCAGTCCGGGGTCGATCTTCTTCCCCGGCGGCTCGTGGCAGACGTTTCAAAAAGAAAATCCCGAGGCCTTCGCGGCCTTCCTCGATACGCAGTTCCCGCTCGGGCGGCTCGGACGTCCGGAGGAGGTCGCCGATGTGGTCGCCTTCCTGCTTTCCGGCCGGGCGTCATGGATCACTGGCGCCAACATCGTCGTCGATGGCGCCCAGCGCTACCCCAGTGCCCGGAGCTTCAGGTAACCACCGACCCGCGGACCGAGGCGCACCGCCTGCGTCCTGCTCTCGGGCCGAGTCATCAAGAAGTATTAATTAAGACTTCTTGATTAAACTATCTTAATCAAGGTATCTTGCTGAACATGGCAGATACCCACGAGCCGCCGGCCGCAGACGATGCCAGCGATGCCAGGACGGGCACTGATCCGCTGGCCCTGCGGGCGCTTGCTCATCCGCTGCGGTGGAAGCTGATCGACCTGCTGGGCAGCGAGCGCTCGGCAACGGCCACCCGGTGCGCCGAGGTACTCGGCGAGAGCGTGGCCAGCTGCGCGTATCACCTCGGCATCCTGGCCAAATACGGCTACCTCGAGCTGGTCCCTGGCCAGCCGGGGCGGGAGAAGCCGTGGCGGCTGACCAGCAGCCAGCAAGATCTGTCCTCCGACGGCCTGGGCATCGACGGCCAGCTCGCGGCGGAGGCTGCGGCTGAGGCGTTCCTCGACCACGAGCTTGTCCGCACCAAGGACCGGCTGCGCAGGCGGGCGCTCGAGGCAGCCGAGTGGCGCGACGCCTTCTGCATTGTCGGATCGACCATCTGGGTCACCGCCAGCGAGCTGCGCGAGATCAAGGACCAGCTGATGGAGATCGCGCTGCGCTATACCGAGCGGGAAGACGATCCGGCCCTGCGGCCGGAGGGAGCACGCGAGGCGCGCTGCTTCGCCAGCACCTCCGTCGCGCCCCGAATTTCGCCGCCGAAGCGGGCGACCTGAGCATGAGCGGCCCGATCATGAATGGCGCGTTCGCCGATCCCCGGTTCCGCCGGCTGCTGGCCGGCCAGTCGCTGTCCACGTTCGGCGACACAGCGCTGTATCTGACGCTGGGGATCTGGGCGAAGGCGCTGACGCACAGCAACGCCGCGGCCGGCGGCGTCTTCCTGGCGCTCGGCATTCCGACGCTCTTCGCCCCGCTGTTCGGCCACCTGGCCGACCGAGTGCGGCGGCGGCCGCTGCTCATCGGCGCGAACGCGCTCACCGGCGCCATGGTGCTTTCGCTGCTTGCCGTGAATTCCCGCGCCCAGCTCTGGATCATCTACCTGGTCGCGTTCTGCTACCGGATCTCGTTTAGCGTGCTCAGCAGCGGCCAGTCCGGGCTGTGGAAGGACATGCTGGCCGGTGATGACCTGGCGGCGGCGAACGCCGCCATGCAATCCGTTAGCCAGGGCCTGCGCATAGCCGCGCCATTGGCGGGAGCCGGCCTGTTCGTCACGTTCGGCGGCGGCGCAGTGGCCATTCTCGACGCCGTGACCTTCGCTGCCGCAATCGTCGCGCTTGCCTCGGTCAAGGTCACCGAGTCGCAGCCGGAGACAGTGTCCAGGGGATCTTTCCGGCATGACTTCGCAGCCGGGTTCCGGCATATCCGGGCGGTGCCGCTGCTCGCCCAGATCACATTGGTGACCGCTTGCGCGTTCAGCGTGATCGGGCTGAACGAGACGATCATCTTCGCCGTCATCGGCCAGGGGCTGAACCGGCCGCCGTCGTTCCTCGGCACCTACAGCAGCGTGCAGGGAGCTGGCGCGATCGCCGGCGGGATCGCGTCAGTATGGCTGCTGCGGCGGCTGGGTTCCGCCCGCATCATCGGCCTGGGGCTGGCGGCATTCGCGCTGGCGTCGGCTGCCTACATCTCTCACTCGCTTGCGCTCTGCCTGGCTGGCGCCGTGGCCGACGGCGTCGGGCTGGTCTGGCTGGTCACTGCGTTTGGCACCGCGATGCAGCGCTTTACCCCGCCGCGGCTGCAGGGCCGGGTCAATGCCGCCTGGACGATGCTGATCACCACGCCGCAGACGGTGTCCATCGCGGCGGGGATGGTGCTGATCTCGTTCGTCGACTACCGCCTGCTGCTGCTGGCCGTGTTCGCCGCCACCGGCGCATGCGCACTGCTGCTGCTGGTCCGCCCCGCTCCCGAGCCGGTGATCGTTCCCGAGCCCGTTCCCGAGCCCGAGCCGGTGGCCGCTCCTGACCCGGTGTCCGCTCCCGGAGCATCTTGCCCTGGACCGGGCATTGCAGTTGAATCTGCTGCCGAGGCAGTTGACCCAGCGGCTGCCACGGCCCCGCGTTAGACGGGGTAGGGGTCTGGTGTGGCGCGGTAGCTGCGGCCGTGCGGGAGTGTCCAGATCATGAGTCCGGGTTGCGGCTGGTCGAGGTGCCAGCCGGGGGTGTGCTTGGCCCGGTGGTGGCGCCGGCAGACGGGGGCGCAGTTACATTCGCAGGTCCGGCCGCCCTGGTCGTAGGGGATCGTGTGATCGTCGTCGCAGGCGATGGCGGGCCGCCGGCAGCCCCGGCGGGAGCAGGTCCGCTGCCGGATCTTGATCAGGTGCCGCAGCGATGGCGAGGGCCGGTAGCCGTGGCTTTCGCGCTGGTGGGTGCAGGTGCCTGATTCGAGGAACCTGACCTTGAGTCGGGCCAGCCAGCGCACGGGGTCGCTGCCGGGCGGTCCCGGTCCGGCGCGGGCGCAGGCGTGGGCGACGGCGCGGCCGTCGGGCCCGGTGATCGTCAGGCACCAGCGCGCGCCGGGCCCGGCCGACAGGGCGGCGGCCAGGTCACGGCAGGGGGCTGCGTCGGCGGGCCCGTATCCGGCGACCTCGCCCGGTGTCTGGGTCAGGCCCTGCCAGGCCGACAGCGGCATCGTCAGGTTCACCGTGCCGGACAGCCCGGCGGGCACCAGGGGCACATCCGGCCAGGGCATCCAGGCACCCAGGTCCGGCTGACCGCCGGGGTGCTGCCATCCGGGCAGCAGGGTGCAGATGGGGCGGCCGGCGAGGACCGCGGTGAACACCGCGGCGCGCAGCTGGGACAAGGTGCCCTCGGCGCCGTTTTCCTTCAGCCAGCGGGCCAGGGCAGTGATCCGCTGATCAGCGGCCATCACCTCGGCGGGGGGCAGGTCCCGGCCGGCCAGCGCGCCGTTGCCGGACGGCTCGTCCCAGGTCTGCACCCGGGCGTCCTTCCTGGCCTGGCGGCGGCGCCGCTCGGCGGCTTCCGGTCCGCCGCAAGGACAGCGCGGCGCAGGGCCGCACGCAGCTGCGCGGTGGTCATCTTTCCCGCACCGGGCAGGATCAAGGCCTCGATGGCCGCGGCGGCAGCGTTGTCCAGCGCCGCTAGCTCGTCAGCGAAGACGACGGCCTTGGGCCACTCGATCCGCCCGGCAGCCAGCGCCGCCCGGCAGCCGCTCAGCCGCTCCAGCTCCGCCGAGAGCCCGAGCAGCCGGTCGGCGCTGCGGCCGGTCAGCGTCAGCGCCGCGGCCAGCTCATCACCGATGTGCTCCAGCAGGCGCGGGTTCTTCCTGGCCTTCGCCTGGACAGTCCGCCGCCGGGCCAGCTCACCCACGACGTCGACCTCTCCGGCCGCTGCCCAGGACGCCAGCCGCCGCCGCGCGCACAGGACGCCGATCAGCTCATCGTCGGACAGCCGGCCAAACCCGCCCGCCGTGGCGTCCGCGGTGAAGCCCGCCAGCACCGGACCCGGCGCCAGCCCGTCCAGCACCCCGCCGCCGGCGAAACCGCGGCCCGGCGCACCCGGATCCCGGTGCGTGAAACCGGCCGCCAGCACCTCCGGCACCCCCGGCCGGGCTCCGCGGCAATGATGGCCGCCAGTCGCTCCGCCGCATCCTCCGGCGGGCTCCAGTCCGGATCGAACTCCTCATCCCACAGCTCGTCGTAGGCGTCATCACGCCCGTCCGGCACTGGCATGCCCCCCTCCCCTCCGGAATCCTGAGCTAACTGGCTGTCTAGGCAACCTGGCAGCCTGACTTATTAGCTCACACTATCGAACGTCACTGACTGTCTGGCCCCTGCCGCGAAGCATGAATGGGACTGCGCTCGGTCGTTGCGCGACTGGCTCTTGTCACGGTCGGGGCGGTAGCTCAGGAGCGACGCGGGAGGGGCGGGTCGCTGGGTCAGGCGGGCGGGCCGCGGGCTGGGTCGCGAGCGCGTCGAGCACGAGGTCGATCGCCCGATCGAGCTGCGGGTCGCGTCCCGCCGCCCAGTCTTGCGGCGGGAACGGCACCTCGATGTCCGGGTCGACGCCGTAGTTCTCGACGTCCCACCCGAGGCCGTAGAACCAGAACGCATAGCGCGGCTGGGTCACTGACGTGCGGTCGACGAGTTCGTAGCGCCCGTCGATGCCGATCACCCCGCCCCAGGTACGGGTGCCGACGACCGGACCGATGCCGCGCTGCTTGAATCCCGCGGTGACGATGTCGCCGTCGGAGCCGGCCTGCTCATTCGTCACCAGCACCCGCGGCCCCCGAGGCGAGTCGCTGGGATAGGTGGCCGGTGCGAGATGCCGCGGCACCTCCCAGGCCCGAACAGTGCGCGCGAGTTTCTCCAGCACAAGCTCTGAGACATGCCCCCCACCGTTGTCGCGCACATCGATGATGAGCCCCTCCCTCGCGACCTCGACGCGCAGGTCGCGATGCAACTCCGCCCAGCCGCTGCCCATCATGTCGGGGATGTGCAGGTAACCGATCCGTCCGTCGGTCGCGGCGTGCACGACAGCCCTGCGGCCGGCCACCCATGCCTGGTAACGGAGCGGCCGTTCGTCCCCGAGTGGTTCCACGACCAGTTCTGCGATCTCGCCGGACCGGCGCCGGATCGTCAGCTCGACGGGCTTACCCGCGGCGCCGACCAGCATCGCCGGTGGTCCGAACGCGGCATCGACCGGCCTGCCGTCGACCGCCACGATGACGTCACCGGGATCCAGCGCAACCCCTGGCGCGCGCAGCGGCGACCGGGCAGCGAGAACCGACGTCTCGCCAGGCAGGACGCGGGCGACGAGCCATGAACCGTCAGAGTCCCGCTCGAAGTCCGCGCCGAGCAGCCCGATGCGGCGCTCAGCTTCAACAGGCCGCTCCGGCGGCTTTTCGTACGCGTGCGAGGTCCCGAGTTCACCCTGAACTTCCCAGAGCAGGTCAGAGAGGTCGTCGCGGGTCGCGATCTGGCCTAGGAGCGGACGGTATCGGGCGACGATCTGCTCCCAGTCGATCCCGGCCATGTCCGCGATCCAGTAATGGTCGCGCATCAGACGCGCGGCTTCCTCGTACATCTGCCGCCATTCCGCCGGAGGGTCGAGCTCGACGCGAATCCGCTGCACGTCGACCTCGATGACATCAGCTGGATCGGGGTCCTCCCCCGAGTGGACAGCACCCACCTCGCGGTCCGCGGGGAGCACGCGGAGCTTCTTTTCGTCTCGCACCACGATCGAGCGGCCGTCACCGGATACCTCGAAGCTGTCGAGTGCCTCGACCAGGTCGAGTTCTTTGCCCTTGGCGAGGTCATAGCGGACAAGCCTTGGCCGCTCTGCGGCGGTGCCCGGACGGGACCGCTCCTCGCCTAGGACGCCGAGGACCGGCTCGGCCAGCCACAAGAGCCCGTCGTGCGCCGCTCGCAGACGCGAGTACCGGCCGGCCGAGACCGGGAACGGAACGACGCGATCGGCAAGGCCGTCAGCGTCCACCTGAAGCGGGCCCGCCCCGCCAGTCCCAGCCGCTTCTCCAGTCCCGCTAGCCTCGGCAGATTCAGTAGCCGCAGAGGGCCCTCCAGCAGCGGCACCGGCCCCTGCGGCACCAGCACCGGCCCCTCCGGCACCAGCCGTACCGTGCTGGTCTCCTGTACTCCTGGGACGGCCGCCGAGCTCCGCGTCGAAGGGTGACGGGGTCGTGGCCGCCAGGGTCAGCAGGTACGGGCGCGTCCCCGCCGGGAACGACATGTCGAACACGTGGGTGTCATAGACGGGATCGAACGTTCGCACGGACAAGAACGCGAGGTACTTGCCGTCGAGGGTGAAGACCGGGTCGTGGTCGTCGAAGCGCAGCGGCGTGGCGTCGATCACCTGGCCGTCCACGCGGGCAAGCTTGATCTGACGTAGCGGCGCCGGGCCCGGGTGCGACCAGGCGAGCCAGCGGGAGTCTGGCGCGAAGCTGAGCCCGCTCGCGTCGCCGTAAGCAGACTCGTCCAGCACGCGGAGCACACCAGTGCGGAGATTCACGAGCACGACCCGGCCGTCGTGAGTCGCCACCGCGGCATGCTCGCCGTCCGGCGCTCCGGCGAGGTCGAGCACGCGGCCGAGCTGCCCGGCGCCGATCCGCCGCGCAGTCCCGGAGCCGGGACCGGCGGCCGGGAGGACTTCGAGCGCATCCTCGCCGTCGGCGTCGGTGACGAATACGACTTGCGCGTCGGATCCGCGGCCGACGACCCGCGCGAGTCGCGCCCGCGTGCCGGACCCGCCAGCGAGGAAGCGAGCGGGGCCCTTCAGGTGGGTAAGCCAGTGGATCGCACCGCGCACCTCGGCCGCACTGGCGCGGCCGTCGTGGTCGGGCGCGTACTCGCCGAGCTCATCCTCGGCGCGAAGCGTCCGCGCGGCCCGGCCGTGCCGGGGCGCGCCGAGCCGGATATCGAGGCGCGACGGCACCGAGTCGGGCGCCAGGTCATCGATCCGGAACAGCTGCCCGGCGCACTGGTAGACAACACATGAACCGTCGCTTGCGGCCGCCCGTGCATAAAAGTCTGCATGATCACTGTGCCGCCGCAAGTCAGAGCCATCGGCCAGCGCCGAGTAGATGTTTCCCGCACCCTCGTGATCCGAGGCGAACACCAGCCGGTCTGCGACGAACACCGGGTCCTCGAGCTGGCCGTCGAGGCGGCCGAGGTAGCGCTCGAAGCAGCCACTGCCAGCGGGATCGATCCATAGCGCGGCCGCGGTACCGCCGCGGTAACGCTTCCAGGCGGCACCGCGGTACGCGTGCTGGTTGACGCCGAGAACGACCGCTCCGTTTGGTCCTCGGGCGAGCCCGGTGATCGGGCCATAGCCCAGCCGCTCGGTGACCTCGCCCCCGGCCGAGAGGGCATAGACCCACGTCCGGCTTCTGAACGGCTCGCCGGCCGCAGAGATGGCGAGGACCCGGCCGTCGTCGGTCCAGCCGATGACCCGGGTCGCCGTGTCGCCGAAATACGTGCGCCGCCGGACAGGGCCACCATCGGTGCCGACGAGATAGACCTCGGGAGCGCCGTCGCGCCGGCTCGTGTAGGCGAGCAGGGCGCCGTCGCCGGACAGCTTCGGACCGGCGGCAGGGGCGTGGTCTGCGGTGAGCCGCCGGGCGGTTCCGCCTGCCGCCGGTGCGAGCCACACGTCGTCGTCGGCGACGAAGGCGACGGTGTCGCCGTGGACAGACGGGAAGCGGAGGTACGCCGGTTCGTCACTCATCATCCGACTGTAGCCGTGGCAGCAGCAGGCGGGCCGCGCAATAACAACCCCCCGGCGAACCCCGCCGGCAACCAGTGATCACCGCGGCGCGGCTCACGCCGATACGCTCAGAACGTGCGGAAGACCGAGCCGGACGTCCTGGTCATCGGAGCTGGCGTGTCCGGCCTGACGACGGCTGTCTGCCTGGCCGAAGCCGGGCTGCACGTGATCGTGCAGGCAGCCGCGCCGCCGCAGCAGACGACATCGGCCGTGGCCGGCGCAATCTGGGGCCTGCACCTGGTCGGCATGGATGACCGGGTCGCTGGGTGGGCCCGGCTGACGCTCGGCACGCTCCGGGAGCAGGCCGGCAGTCCAGCGACCGGTATCCAGATCAGGAGCGGCATCGATGCCAGCCAGCGCCCGCAGCCTGATCCGCGGCCAGATCCGCCGTCCTGGACCAGTGGCGTCGGCGAGCGGCTGCGGTGCGATTCAGCCGATCTCCCGGCCGGCTATGCGTCCGGCTGGCGGTTTACGGCGCCGGTGATCACCATGCCCGTCTACCTGGATTACCTGCTGGAGGCGCTCCTGCGGGCGGGCGGGCGGCTGCAGGTCGATCGCGGCTTCGCCTCCCTGCGGGCCGCGGCCGACCAGTCAGCCGCGCGAGTGATCGTGAACTGCGCGGGGATCGGCGCGGCTCACCTTGTGCCTGACCCTGCCGTGGTGCCGGTCCGCGGCCAGGTCCTGGTGGCAGCCAATCCTGGCATCACCGACTTCTTCATCGGCCACGGCGGGAAACCAGGCGAGATCGCTTACCTGTTCCCGCACGGGGACACCGTCGTCCTGGGCGGAACGGAGATCGCCGGGAACTGGAGCCTCGAGCCCGATCCCGGTACCGCCGCACGCATCCTGCGCAGCTGCGCCGCCATCGAGCCCCGGCTGACCGGGACGGCGGTGCTGGCGCACCGGGTCGGGCTCCGGCCGGTTCGCCCGCTGGTCCGGCTGGAGGCGGAGGATATCGGCGGCGGCCGCCGCGTCGTGCACAACTACGGACATGGCGGCGCGGGCGTGACGCTCTCCTGGGGCTGCGCCCTGGACGTGACCCAGCGAGTGGTCCGGCAGCTCAGCTGACCGGGACCGCGGCAACCTGCGTGCGATCCCCGCCGATGGCGCAGCGGGCCAGGCAGCCAGTCAGAAGCCGGGGAAAATCGCCCGGAGCTGGTCCAGCTCGGCAGGGCTCGCACTGACGCCAGCGGGGGTATGCCAGGGATCCAGCCGGCCGTACGCCAGCCGCAGCAGGGCCTCCGCCGGCATGCTGATCTCAGCCGTCGCCTCAGCACCCGAGGAGTCACCCGTGCCCTCCCCCGGCCAGTCCGTCATGCTGACGGCAGCGGCCGCGGTGAGCAGGTAATCGCGGTCCGGGTCGCTGGTCCGGATCCGGGCGCGAAACGGCTCCTCCTGCGGTTTGCCCAGCCGCGGCGCGAGGAACTGCGGCACGTTGTCGATCAGCAATGCCGCCGCGTCCGGCGCGACGGTCGCGCCCTGGTCGGTCAGCACCGCGATGTCCCAGGTGTGCAGGGCATGCTCGCCCAGCCGCAGCCGGATGACCCCGACGCTATCGAGGTCCATCCCGAAGAACGGCAGTCTGATCGCAGCCAGCTGCTCGTCGCCGAGCTGCTCCAGCGTCCGGACGTACTGCTCGTCGGCGGCCAGCGCATCGGCCGCCTGCTCGTCCGGGCCCTTGGCGTTCCAGGTATCCCAGACCGGCTGGAATGCGTCCCTGCTCACCTGCTCGGCCTGACCCAGCGCACCGGGCAGCATCAGCAGCGCGATCTCGGCGCCGCTGCCGATGTGCGACAGGACCTGGGCGTTCGTCCAGTCCCGGCAGTACGACTGTTCCCGCAGCTGCGCCGGAGTCAGGGGCCGGACCAGGTCGGCAAGCCGCTCATGCGAGTTGCGCAGCGCGGCGATCCAGGCTCGGGGATCGGACTGGTCGGACTCCATAACTGACTCCGTTCTGCTAACGAAAAGGCTGCGGTGCCGACGACAGCACGCAGCGGCCGTCATCGCCGCCGTCGTGCGGCGCGGCCGCCGTGCCGCCATTACAACAGCAGCGGGGGCGAGGCCCTGCGCCGGCCTCTCGGCTAGCCCGTAGGGTTGGTGAGATGAAAATCGGTTTTGGTGCGCCGGTATCCGGCGCCTGGGCGACACCGGAGAACCTGGCCTCGTTCGCGAGCCGCGCCGAGCAGGCCGGTTATGCGTCGCTGTGGAGCTTCCAGCGGCTGCTTATTCCGGCGGGCTCCAGCATGGACCCGGTGTATCAGAGCGTGCTCGACCCCATGCTCGCGCTATCCTACGCGGCGGCAGTCACCACCCGGATCAGGCTGGGCGTCGCCATCGTCAACATGCCGTTCGTGTCACCTGCCTACCTCGCCAAGCAGGCCGCCACGCTGGACGTGCTCTCGGCCGGACGGCACGATCTGGGCCTGGGCATCGGCTGGATGCCGGAGGAGTTTGCCCTGACCGGAGCCTCCATGTCGCGCCGCGGCGCCCGCTCCGCTGAGTATGTCGCAGTGCTGCGCAGCCTGTGGCGCGAGGGCACGAGCGAGTTCGACGGCAAGTTCTACCAGGTCCCGCCGGGCACGATGGCACCCAAGCCGGTCCAGCCGGGCGGCCCGCCGGTGCTGCTCGGCGGCATGGCGCAGCCCGCGCTTGAGCGCATCGGCCGGATCTCCGACGGCTGGATTACCGCGAGCAGGACCGACCTGTCCAAGATCGGGGACGCGATCGGGATCATCCGGAATGCGGCGTCGGCAGCGGGCCGCGATCCAGCTGCGCTGCGGATCATCTGCCGTGGCGTGGTCCGGGCCGGCTCGGCGGCGAGCGGGCCGGACGGCAGCAGGCTGCTGCTCTCCGGCAGCAACGACCAGATCCGCGCCGACACCGGCTGGCTTGAGGCCCAGGGAGTCACCGAGATCTTCTACGACCTGAACTGGGACCCGCAGGTAGGGGCTCCGGACGCGGACCCGGCCGCCGCGGCGAAGCGCGCGGGCCAGATCCTGGCAGCCCTCTCCCCCGCGGCGTAGCCGATCCAGGCGGACCAGCCATCAGCCCGGCCTAGCCGATCGACGACGGCTGGCCCGCCGCGGAAGTCGGCTGTGCCGGGGTGAGCCGCTGGCTCAGCCACTCCAGGCACTGCGGCAGCAGCCGGTACCAGTTGTGGTAATTGTGTCCGCCCTGCGGCAGGTACAGCGAGTAGCCGCGCATCGGCGCGCGGATCACCCGCAGGAAGGCCCGAGTGCCCGGATAGACCTTTTCCGTCCGGGACGCCGTGGCCAGCACCGAGGCAGGCGGCGCGGGCAGGTGCTGCAGGCGCCAGTCCAGGTTGTTCTCGTCGCGATACGCCGCGCTGCCGCCGTACAGGTTCCCGGTGGTGCTGTCGGTGACCGCGTTGTAGTAGCCGGACATCGACACCGCCGCGGAGAACTGGTAAGGGTTCAGCATCGCCAGCTTCGCTGCGCAGTAGGCGCCAGTGGAGTAGCCGAGTGCTGCCCAGCCTGACCCGCCCGTCTGCACCCGGAACGTCCGCTCCACCGCCAGCGGTACATCCTGGGCAAAAAATGACTCCACCTGCAGGCCGGCCGGAATGTTGGTGCACTCGGTGTCGCGTGGCAGCGCCGGGGAGACGTTCATCATCACGTAGATGGCTGGCCGGATCTTCCCGGCAGCGGTGAGCCGGGCCGCGGTGGCGGGCAGCCCGAGGAACCTCACGATGCTCCACGTCGCGTTCGGGTATCCGGTCAGCGCGAGAACTACCGGAAAGCGGGCACGCGCGTACGCCCGCTGGAAGTACTGCGGCGGCAGGTAGACGAAGGCGCTGCCATTGCTGATGCCTGTGTGCTCGCCCCTGATCGTCACCTGGAGCACCTCGCCGACGGACCGGACGGCCCGGCCGAGTCCCCCGGCGAGATTCAGGCCGCCCGCGACTGCCTGTTTGGTCTCCGCGTGATGGTTGGTGTAATAGCTCGGCGCGTTCGCCGCCAGCTGCCCGTTGGCCGCCTCTGGCAGGACCGAAGTGCCGCCGGGAACCGGGCCCAGATCGGTCCCGGTGACCGTAATCGGCTTCGACGACATGGCGATCCCGGCCGAAGACGCTGCCGCCGGCACCGAGCCGCTGCCGAACAGCACGGACCAGGAGTCGAAGAACATGAAGTAGCCGTTGATGGAAACAAGCAGCGCGATGACCGCCAGCGCCTGGCTGCCCGCCACGAGGCCGAGCCGCGCGGCGATGGGACCGACCTGCTGCCGGGCGACCCGCGGCCAGAGCCAGACGGTGACCGCCAGTCCGGCGACCGCCGCGACGATCGTCAGCTCTATGAACAAACTGCTGGTCAGTCCCATGGCCTAGCTCCGCGCCGCCGCATCCGGGCTCAGCTGGCTGCCGATCCAGTCCAGAGCAGGGGCGGACGGCCACTGGCCGGCGGTCACCCCGATCGCTGTGACGTGCATCGGCGGCCGAGCCAGCGTGAGCCACTGCTGCGCCCGGCCGCGGCCGGTGAGCAACACCGACACCGGCTGCATCGGCTGGTGCTGCAGCAGCCACAACAGGTTGTCAGCCGCACGAAGCTGCTGGCTGCCGCCTGGCTCGCTCGGTCCGGGCGGCGCCTGATAACCGGCCGCGGGCAGCGCGGCGGCAGCGAAGATCTGCGAGTTCGTCAGGGCAAGCTGGAGCGCGCAGTATCCGCCGGATGAGTCAGCGAGCACAGCCCAGTCGCGGGACAGCGGGCTGGCGGCGCGATAAGCCGAATCGATCGCGCGCGGCAGATCCTGGGAGAAGAAGGTGGCCGCCTGCGCACCGCCGGGAATGTTCAGGCAGCCCTGGTCCTGGCCGATCTGGGCCGGCAGCACGACGAGGATCAGCGGTCGGAGCCGTCCGGTGACGATCTGAGCTGACGTCATGGCGGCAAGCCGCTGCGCATTGCCCGGCGCCGCTGCGGCGCCAATCTGATCGGAGATCACCACAGCGGCGGGTAACTGCGGCGACGCAGCTGCGGCGGCATACCCGACGGGCAGGTAGACGTACCCGGTTACGGTGAGCCCGGAAAGCTGGCCGTGCAGACGGACAGTCAGGAGCTGGGCGGTCTGCGAAAGCTTGCCCCGGCCGGGGACCGCCACGACCGACCTTGCCGTCACGGTGACTGGCGGCAGGGATCTGCTGGCGCTGTACTCGGCGGGGTCCTGCCGACCGGCAATAATCGCGGCGCTGCCGGTGTCGGTGCCGAGGAGGTCAGACCAGGATGAATAGAAGTCGGCCGCCTGGTTGACCACGACGAAAATGAGGCTGAGAACTATCAGCTCCAGAACGCCGAGACAGGCAATCCTCGCCAGGACTGCGCGGATGCCACTGCCCGCCAGCTTCGGCCATAGCCAGATCATTCCTGTCAGCAAGCCAGCCGCCGCCACCGCCAGCACCGCCACGAGGATGGGGCTCGTCAGTCCCACCTTGGCGCCTCCGGATGTGTCACGTCCACGACATTAGTCGGGCGCAATAACCAAACGGTGACATCAGAGCGATGGTTCCGCCCAGCACTACTCAGGCGATGGTTCCAGCGAGCAATCTTCAGCTGCCCAGGCCTTCCCGATGGGCGATCGCGGCCGCCTCGGTCCTGCTGCCAGCGCCGAGCCTTGCCATGATGTTGGAAACATGGACGCTCGCGGCCTTGCTGGCGATGAAGAGCGTGGTGCCGATTTCCCTGTTGCTCTGTCCCGCCGCAATCAGGCGCAGTACTCCAGCTCTCGAACAGCGCCCCGCGCAGGATCGGCGGCCCCTGATGCGAGAGGCGTCCCGGCGTGCGCTTGCCGTCGCAGGAATACACGGTGACGTCCAGGCCGGTATGCCGCACCGCCTGGGCCGAGGAGGAGAACCGCCGCGTATCACATCGCCGCCGGCCGGCTCGCTGTCGCTGCGGTCGGGGAGCAGCCGGGACAGCACGGCCGCGCAGCGAGCAGCGGGCTGCCGGACGGCGGGCCAGTTGCCGCATCGCGCAGCGCGTCCGCAAGCGGCCCGACAAGACGGTAAAGCCCTCCCCTGGTGCCTTCGCGGCGAGTTCGGTCACCAGGCGCGTCTTGCCGACGCCGGCGTCGCCGCTGATCAGCATCACAACGGGCTGGCCCGCCGCAGCGTCGGCGAGCAGCCCAGTTAGCCGGTCAAGCTCGGCGGATCTGCCGACAAGAGGGCCGCGGGCCGTTTCGAGCACATCGTCATTATCCAAGGGGAGAGAATGCGACCATGCGATCAGCAAACGGTTCGCCGCGGGTGATCGGCTCAGCGGGCTCGATCCTGAGCATCGGCTCGGCGGGCTCGATCCTGTCGATCGGGTCAGCCGGCTCGATCCTGTCGATCGGATCTGCTGGCTCGATCTTGTCGATCGGCTCGGTCGGCTCGGTGGGTTCGGCGCTCTCAATCGGCTCAGCGGTCAGCTACGGCTCGATACTGTCGGGATTTTCCCGCTGGTCGATCCGGGCGTGGCGTCGCCGCGGGAGCCGAGCCGGTCGATGATGAGCGCCGTTGCGAGCACCACTGAGGTGCCCACTGCGGCTCCGCCTACGGTGTCGGTGAAGTAGTGCAGCCCGAGCGTCACGAGCGCCACGGCCACGACGGCCGCTGTCAGTAGGGCAGCGAGCGCGAGAAGTACCCGCACCGCAACGGGCAGCCGGGGCCTGATCGGATTGATCAGCAGCACCGCGACAGTGCCCGCAAGTGCGATGATGCCAGTGGTATGGCCGCTGGGAAAGCTCAGCCCGCCGACCAGCGTCCGGTCGATCAGGGGTTTGAGCAGGTACTCGGTGAGAGCTCCGGCCACAGGCACAGGCACGGCCACGAACACCGCTGCGCGCCACCGGCGTGTCGCGAGGCAGCCGAGGAACAGCGCCGTCGTCATCACGGCTACCGGAATCGGATCAGCAACGTCCACCAGGAATTTCAGGATCGCCCGATGACCGCCGAGGCTGGCCTTGAGCCGGGGGTCAACTCTCGCGTCCAGCCAGCTCGCCCGGGTGTGGTGCGCGAACAGCGTTCCGAGCAGCACCGCGACCACCACGCACACGGCCAGGAGTCCGATAGCTAGCGGGCGCACGGCGGGCGGCAGCAATGGCCGGGACGTCTGCAGCGGCGGGCGCCCCGATGCCCGGCGCGATGTCCTTGGTCCCATCCGGTCATCCTAGGCGGGGCCAGGATGATCCTGCGGACATGGCACCGTGGCCGGGATGGGCACGGTGCGCCGCAGATCAGCGCAGATCAGCAGCGGCGCGGGCCTGGCAGCCGCGCGAGCAGTGCCGTGAGCGTCTGGCCGAGCGGGGCGTCGATGGTCAAGCGGGCCAGCGCGTCGCCGCGCGTCGGCCCGTGGTTGATGATCACGACCGGTATCGCAAGCTTCGCCGCCTGCCGGGCGAACCTGAAACCGGACATCACAGTCAGCGAGGAGCCGAGGACGACCAGTGCCCTGGCCCGCTCGACCAGCGCGTAGCACTCATGGACGCGATGCCGCGGCACGTTCTCACCGAAGAACACCACGTCCGGCTTGAGCAGCCCGCCGCAGCTCTCGCAGTCCACGAACTGGAAATCCGCAGTCTGCTCTTCGGCGAGGACAGCGTCGCCGTCCGGGCTGATGCCGGTCACCCGCGCGTCCCAGCCCGGATTCGCCGCGCGCAGGCGCCGGTCCAGATCGGCGCGGGACGTCCGGCCACCGCAGCCAAGGCAGACCACGCGGGCCAGGGCGCCGTGCAGTTCGACGACCTGTCGCGCGCCAGCGGCCTGGTGCAGACCGTCGACGTTCTGCGTGATGATCCCGGCGAGCAGCCCCCGCCGCTCGAGTTCGGCGACCGCGTGATGACCCGCATTCGGGATGGCCCGTGCGATGTGCCGCCAGCCGTGGTGGCTGCGCGCCCAGTACCGCTGGCGGGCCACGGCACCGCCGGTGAATGTCTGATAAGTCATCGGCTCGGCCCGGCGCGCCAGGCCGCTCGGGCCCCGGTAGTCCGGGATCCCGGACTCCGTCGACAGTCCGGCGCCGCTGAGAATCGCTACGCCGCCACCGGTGATCAGATCGGCCAGCACCGCGAGCGGGCCAGCGGCGGCGGCGACCGCATCCACCGGCTGAGGCGCATCCGCATCCGCCAGATCCGCCAGCGCGCCGGTCACGCCGCCGTGAGGCCTGTCCGCTCCGTAAGTCACCACTTCATGCTGCCTGACGTCTGGACCTCCCGGCGCAGCCGCACCCTGCCGGTCTTTTTGGCCCTGATCGAATGGCGTGGAAAAGGAGGAATCTCGCGCGGCTGATCGCGGTGGGCTCGGGTGTCGTCGGCGCCAGCTGCGCGTATACCGCCAGCCGTCTGGGCGCCGAGGTTGTGCTGGCGGACGCCGCGCTGCCCGGCGGCGCGACGGCCGCCGGCGCGGGCATCATCTGCCCGTGGTCGTCCCGCGTCGATGATCCCGTCTGGTATGGCTTCGCCTGCCCGTCGGCGCGCGAGTACCCGCGCCCTATCGCGGAGCTTGCCGAACTCGGCGAGGCCGAGGTGGGCTACCGCCAGGCTGGACGGCCGGCTGCTCGCCCGCTCCCTCGCCAGTGCGGCGGCCGGCCGGGGTGCGGTCGTCCGGGCGGGCACAGTGCAGCTCGTCTGCCGCTCCGGCCGCGCCGTCGGCGTGCTGCTCGACGGGCAGCTCATCGAGGCCGACGCCGATTCCAGGGCTGTCGCGGGCGCTACCCGCGGGACCGGCTCAGGCTTCGACTACCGGGTCACGCCGGGCGGCCTCGCCGAGGTTCTCGAGCACGCGCTGGCCGTGGCGCCCGGCCTTGCCGCCGGCAGCTACCAGGAAACCAGGGTGGGATTTCGCCCGCTCGGCCCGGACATCCGGCCGCTGCTCGGGCCGGTTGGCGGCGTCGAGCAGCTGGTGGTCGCCACCGGCCTCGGCGCCTCAGGCCTGACCATGGGCCCTACGCCGGTGCCATCGCCGCGCGGGCGGCGCTGGGCGTGCCGCAGGCCATCGACCTGGCGCCCTTCGAGCCGCTGCGGTCACCGCCAGCACCAGCACACTGAGCCAGCACCAGCCCTCCGAGCTAGCCAGCGGCTGCCGACCCGCCGGCAATTTCGTAGGACCAGAACTCGCTGCTGACGCCTACGGGAGCGGGCCGCTCACCGCCACCGCGTTCTGCTGCCGAGCGGTGCCCGTGGCCGAAGGCCGGTGAATTCAGCCACACCTGGAAGGATTCCTCATCCCGCCACCGGGTCACCACCAGCCAGGTGGCGCGCTCATCGGCCGGTTTGAGGAGTTCGAAGCCCTCAAAACCATCCTGGCTGTCGACCGCGCCCGCGCGGGCGGCGAACCGGCGCGCTAGCTCGTCGCCGCTGTCGGCCGGCACAGTAATCGCGTTGATCTTCACGACGGTCATGTGCTCGATAATGCCAGGCCCAGCGCCAGACCAGCGATCCGCGCCGGAAATGGCGACGGGGTCGATGTGCTCGCCTGCACTCGTCAGGCCAGGTAACCGTGCCGTCGATTCCACCCGACCGCCGACGAGTGGGCATTGACCATGCCCCAGATCCAGGCACCGAGCAAGATCGGGAAACCGATGAGCGCAAACGTGAGAATCCAGCCTACAATATATGTAATTAGGATCACGACTCCGACGCGGACATTGCCCGCGAGAATGGAGCCTAGCCCCGGCACCAGGAAGGACAGCAGGACATTGATCGCCGGATTCTTGGCTATTGGCCGCGGCCGTGCCGCCGCGGTCTTCTTGCCATGAGGAGCCCTTGGTGCCGGCACCAGCTGGTCCGCGCTA